>OMBN01001021.1_pt1 | contig 12823 bp, 7 predicted proteins | sample 1644891 | NCBI WGS metagenome assembly OMBN01 (sample SAMEA103958144, study PRJEB25191) | human gut metagenome | reverse complement strand
AATTATATAATAATCAAAACAGAAAATCTCGAAAAAATATGCAAATAGAAAAACACTAATTCAAAAAAATAATGTTTTTTTAGTTACATATTTGAATACTCTTAACTTGAAATGCCCCCAATTTGCCCCATTTTATTTTTCACTTTAAGAGCTTTTCTATAGTGAACACTTTGAGAGCTTTATAGAGCCTGTATTTAACTTTGAAAACTATCTAAACAATCCTGCACTCGGCATTATTCAAAATAACTCAACCTTTTATGGCTGAGTTATTTTTGTAAAAGCCATCGCCGCTGGATACAGAAAGTCTTTAAGATAGAGTTCTAATTGTAAACCCTACCATAATTCACTAAAGTAATATAAAAAACACTACCAAACAAATAAAAAGTCTGGCAGTGTTTTTTTATTTAACTTATTAAACAACTCAATATGAATCATCTTTTACTCGGGATAATACCCATTTCTGGCTCAGAAGGTACATTTCCATTTTTTGTGTATTGTTCAGAGACGTAAATGTAGTCTCAATATTCTCTACGTCTTTAAAAGGAATTTTCCCAATCAAATACTCTGGTAGAACTTTAAAATAGTCTGCCAGCTCCATTAATCTTACACCAGAAGGCATCCCTCCATTTTTATAATTCGCAAGAGCATTCCTAGTGTAGCCTAAGTCTCTCTCAATCTGATTAAATGATTTACCAGAATTATGAGTTAATGCTCTCAAACGTTGATAAAATATATTTTCCATTTTCTTATCCATCAATACACCATTAGTCGTGTACTCTTTCCTTAATTATCTCCCGAATATTTACCTCATTGTATTATCAATTAAATTAGTCAAAAATTTCTCAGATTCATTTATTGATAATCACCTTTTCTTATGGAGCACTTGTCAGCGTCCAAGATAGCGTTCCTTTAAAATTAGCATCCGCTTTTTGGAAACCGATAGGAACCCTTAACGTAAAGAGACTTGGCGATTTTCCGTCTATAACTACTGTATCTCCAGTTTTACCTGAAGTCGTAGAATGAATTATTTGTGGATTACTAGTGAGTACTTGACCATCATATGAAAGATAATTCATGAATGAAATTCCACCCATTACTGGAGCTCCAGTATCACTCATCACTTCTTGAATTGGTGAAGTTTGAGCTACACTGACTGTCCATGGCGTTGCCAAACTACTTGCTCTAGTATCTGACACTACAACTGAATTATCCAACACACCTTGATAACTCTTTTCTACTGAAGAAATCGTATTTTCACCAAAATCAATTTTTGTTGGAACAGAACTAAAGCCAATTTTACCATTATAAACTAGGTTAGCTTGATAAATATTGACTTCAGAAAATGCAACTCCACCCGCTCCCGCTACGGCATCTTTCAAGCTACCATAGTTTACTTGATAAGGACTCAAAAAATCTTTGATAGACCAACCTGAAGCATTATTGGTAATCCAATCATTTAACCAGTTTTGTGCTTTATCAATTGAAGTTGCATCAATAGGAGCTCCTGTCAATACTGTAGCAATAGTATAGGGTTGAGGTGCCGTTGGAGCTCCATTACCTGAACTTTGATCAATGTTTACCTGTAATGTGATATCTTTTGATAGAGCTCTTAAAGTTATCGCAAAGTTATTTGCTCCAACAATAAATCTAGGGTTTGCTGCTTGTGCTGCTTCAAGAGCTGTCATTCCTTGAATACTACCATCTACATAGGTTTTCCCATCTGGTGCGACTACTTTATCAATAGCGTACCCCTTAGGAATATTTGGTGTAAAACTAAGCTGCTCTCCACCATAGCCCCAAATACTAGATGAAGAAGGCAAAGTAGCCTGAAGCTCACCTGCTACCCCATTTTGTCCGGGAACATTTGAAGCCCAATTATAGCTTATTGTTCCCGTTTGCTTCTCTGCCGCAATGGTCACTTTAAAATTATTCGAACCAGTAGTAAAGTGGTCATTTGCCTTTAAGGCTTCAGTAACAGAGGAATAAGTTTTGTTATCAGGCCCTAATACTTCATTGACAACGTAACCTGGTTCAAGAGTTGGCATAACAAAACTCAAATCAGAACCAGTTAAACCTGATAATTGAATAGTATCAGGTAATGCTGGAGGATTGGTTGGAACGCTGTTATTATAATCAAAACTTACTTGTCCCAACTGATTAGTAGGAGCCAAGGTTACCTGATATTGATTATTAGCGGTCGTTGTATCAAAACTTGGATTTAAGGCGAAAAAGGCTGTAATCGTTGCATCCGTTGTCGCTCCTGACGTTGCTTTACCACTCGCCGAAGTAATCTTAGAAATATAGTAACCAGCAGGTACTTTATCCGTTAAATTCTTTTGAACATTGAGGGAAGAAGCTGAAAAGAGTTGGTCTGTAACCCCTGATACTGACAGTTTTGATGGAACAGCAGGGGTTCGTTGAGCCGTTGGATCATAATTAAAAGTAAATCCACCCGTTTGCGCTAAAGGAGTGTAAGAAAAATTAATCTGGTTAGGATTTGCCGTTCCACTAGGGAAATTTTGAACAGTAACTGCCGAAGAAATTGACTTAAAGGTATAGCCTGTTGGCGCTACTGGTGCAAAATAATCATAGTTATCTGAGGTATTTGTCGTATTACCTTGAGGCACCACCCCAATCTTATCACCTACATTGGCAGTGATTGTAGAATTTTCCCACGCACTACCTTTGGGAGCTAACTGACCACCAGTTGCACTATTAAGATAGTTAACATTAACTGGTTGCACTCCTTTTCCAGCACCAACTAAACCAATTGTAACAGTCATTTGTGAGTAGTTCCCGCCGGTTGCAGCCATAAATCCAATTGACATACTTTTTTGAACGGTCAGTTTTGCAGAAGCAACATAATCAGTGTTTGAATTTCGAGAAGTGTATTTCATCGTTCCGGTAACTGTTCCGTCCGAATTTAAAACAGGGTTAGTCCAATACATTTCAAAGGCATTGGAAGAATTATTCTTTGCAGTATAATCAGAACTAGCATTAAGAACCTTTTTGCCCGCACCATCACCCTGAGCAATAACGGTTGCCGTATTATAATCACTTCCTAAAAGAATGGAAGTCTTTCGATATGAGTAGTTATTTCCAATGAAATAAGTTCCCGAACCGAGATTACCTACCCCTAAATTCCCCCCAGTTGAACCACCAGAAAGTTGAGAAGAAGACAAATTTGTAAGTAAAACTCCATTTGCATCCCCCAATTGACTACCAGAACCAGTGCCAAACCAACCAGCGCTTGCATAAGTACTTCCACCAAGTGAGATCGGTTGAGTCATATCCACTGCCCCATTAAAAGGGAGCCATGAACCTGTATCTCTCTGATTAGTTCCAAAATCATAGGTTGATATAGATGACCAGCTTGCTCCACTCGTATTTTTTCCCACAGGTGTAAAATTACCAGGTGTCTGAAAGTCGCCAAGTGTCCACGTATGATTTCCCGTATCGACGGTTCCCCCAGGGTTTAAAGTAGTCGTCGCATTAGCTGCTGACACTGTTGTCTCTCCATGTAGGGCTAAAATTGGCAACAAGGTACTTACCAAAAGTAGGGCACTTGCGCCAATATTTGTAGATTTTTTAAGTAAGTTTTTTATTTTTCCCATTGTTGTTTTCACTTTCGTTAACCACCTTATTTAAAATGATAAAAAAGCTGTTTCTTCACTTTGGAAGAGACAACTTTTTTATTCCTAGATTAAGGCGCAGTTATCAAATCCCATTGGAGAGTTGTAGAAAAGTCCCCTGCTAAGGCTGATCCTGAAGGAACGCTTAGAGAAATAGGTCCTCCAGCAGTATTCCCTTTATAGTCTGCTGCTTTACCATAGCTTGTCAAATATGTACCTGTGGTACCATCTATTGACATTACATTTTGTGCAGTACCAGGATCCAATGTGAAGCCAGCCTCAGCAGTTGGAGTATAAGCCCCTCCACCAGCATTAGCAGCTGTACCTGCTGAGAAGCTCAAAGTAGCTCCTTTAAGGTCGGCACTGCCATTGTTAAATTGCTTCAATTGAGTCACATTTAATTGTGTCCCATTCTTATCTCCGCTTCCCAAACCACGAAGGTCGTGCATTTCAACAAATGCTCCAACAGGTGTACCGTTAAAGGCAGTTGTGTCAGCATCCGCAAAGTAAGTTTCTGATTTAGCCGAAATTTCGTGTTTACCAAAAGCTAAGTCAGAAGCATAGTCAATCGCAAGTTCTCCTGGTGTACCTCCAGGGCCAGTTCCTCCAGGAACTTCTGGGTTAGTGATATCTGGTGGTGTTGTTGTATTGGCTGTGAATCCGATCGTTCCTGTTGAATTCCATTGTTCTGCTTTAACTGATGCTGCTGATACTGCTGAAGCTCCTGAAGCTCCGGCTACAAGAAGGGCAAGAGTTGCCGCTGAAAAAGTAATTGCTTTTTTCATGTTAGTTTCTCCTTTGAGTTGTTAAATATATATAATTAAATTATTTTAATTATCGAGTTAAGTTTAATTGAACTTATTTACGTCTTTTTAAATAAACAAGTCCAATAATAAGGTTAAGTAAGCCAATCCCAGTCCATTCCATAGGAACTGATTTTTTATCTCCTGTTTTTGGAAGTTCTTTATTTCCAGAGCCTGTAGATGGATTTTGAGGATTGACAACTTCTGGTTTCTCCTTAGAAGGCAAACTACCAGTAAAGCCGACTGTTGCCCGCGTCGTAGTATTCTTTTCTTCTTGAGCAGAAACAGAGAGGGGATAAGAAGCAATCACTATCAAGAGCCCCATAGAGATAAACAAAGTTTTTTTTCTTTTATTCAAAGTTTTCTCTTCCTTTCTTACTGACTTTAACTGTCACTATTTTTGATGATTCTCTTTTTTACGTCGGGAGCTAAAGATTAAGAATATCAATAGCAGAATAATTAGAATAAGTGCAATACCAATAATCATTAGCCAATTAATAGGTTCTTTATAATGGACCGTTGGGTCACTATTATTGAGTTTTTGGGCCTTTTCTCCTGCAATTTCAAAGTCCTTTTCAAAAGTCCATTTATATTCGTAATTTACACTTTTACCATTAACAGTTGTCTCATAAGCTCCCGTGGCACTTTTCACACCATAAACTGTCATCGAAAGATGATATTTACCAGCTTCTAGTGCTTTAGAAGATTGATCGCCAATGTTACCTTTGATGGAAACTGGAATCGCAAAATCAAAATTAGAGTTCGGAGCCATTTTCATATCAGAATTTTCAAAGCTATATTTCAATTCTGAATTAGTTACTCCTTTGACGGTCGCTGTCGCGTTCATATCTTGAAGATAAGTTGGGGAAATGTTTTGTAGGTTTGCCGCAAATACATTTCTCGAATTCACTTGTGTAGCTTTGACTTCATTAAGCCTAAGTTGAGGAGAAACTTTCTGGGTATTTTGTTGAGTCACAAGAGCAATCACATATCGATATTCATTCTTGATGGAAACACCCTTTGATGAACTTGATTCTTGATTTCCCTCTTTTTCCTTAAAGGAAAAACCTCCTGCCAAAATACCGGTATCCATTCCTTTAGGCATGCTAACCTTTGCAGTCATTATTACCTGAGCGTGTGCGGCAATCGTTACTTCTTTTTTAGGAATATCAACAAAGTCTTCAATATTATATTTTAGAGAACTATCCTTTGTTGCTTTAGATGAATCATAAATAGCAAGTCCATTTCCATTTGTGGTCGAGTGGGCAAATGCCATCTCTACCGTTATGGACTTAGAAGTCGCATTATTTACCTTAAAAGATAATGTTTGCTGAGATTCTGGACTCATTACTAAATTAAAATATCCCAAATTTTTATCCACTTGATTCTCAGGTATTTCTGGGCTTACATTAAAGTTAGAAGATGAGGCATAGATACTTTTACTACAATAGAGTAAGCTAAAGACAAGCACTAATACTAAACTGACTTTACCTATGATATTTGAAACTGAATTCTTCTTTTCAATCATTTTATTTCCATTCTTGACAAATTTATTTAATTTCTATTTTGCTCCGAAGTGATAGATTGAAAAAATCATTCATTAATTCTAGGATTCTATCTTCTTCTTATTAAAGAAAGATAAGTCACTGCTAAATTATTCTAAAGTCATAATCAATATGCTGTAATTGAATTTCTCTTTTTTTGTATGATGAAAAATTGGCTAGAGTAACAAATTCTATTCAAATAGAAGAAAATGTCTCTCATTGACTACTTAATTTTTTAGTGTTTTCTTTAATTCTTGTTCTTTAATTCTCTCTTTTTAAAATTACTATCCTTATTTTATAGCCTCTCCTTAACCAATTTATTTAACTATATATAGAGCCTTTTTTGAACTTTATTTCGCAATATTTTATACTTATTATTGAGCATTTCGGGCTTTTTCTATTGCTAGTCTCCGAAAAATTAGTATTTTTCGGAACGACATGATTATAAAATACAAAGAATGCTTAAAATAAAACATCACCGCCCTCTAAAGCAGTGATTTTTTATTTTACTTTTTTTAATATTAGGTAACTAAAGCAACTATGTCATTAAAAGTGAGCTTATTCGCTCTTTACTAGAGCAGTCGAACTGTTAACGCTATCGATGTAATTTATATATTACCGTTTCATTATAGGCCTAAGAATATTGATAAATTGAAGATATGGAGTATTCGATAAATCTGCATTAATCATTATTTGGGCCTGCAACTTCCATTTTAAATTTCAAAAAAACAAAAAATATTAAGAAGAAATTACAAAAAATCAAATTAACCTCTTTTTTTCTATTTTTTCTTAGTTTTCGACAATTAAAAGTTTAATTTTATAACTAGTTTTCCATAGTCATAAAAACATATTAAATAATCGTTCAGCAACTCTTTCTGAAAATAAAAAAACATGGCGAGTGCCATGTTTTTTTATTTATTTTTATGATTTTTGTCTTTTAAAAAGTACAAGTAAAGCAGAAATCATCATTATTAGACCAACTAAAGAGATTAAGGTATTGTGTTGCTCTCCCGTCTTAGGTAATTCTGATTTTTTAGGGTTCAATGGAAGTTTTTTGTTAATGAACTTTCCACTATTAACTACTTGAGGTTGATTTTCCGCTTTTGCTGTAATTTCAAAAGTTTTCGTTTCCTGACTCAACTGATAGCCAGTTGGCGCCTTAGTCTCAACAAAACTGTATTTCCCTGGTTTTAAATTATCTGCCTTAATTACTCCATTCGCATCTGATTTTATTCCCTCAATAGCTACTTCATGAGTATCGGAATTAATAACATTGAAAATCGCACCCGACAATGTCTTACCATTTTCATCGACCTTAATTAATTTAGCAGAACCTTGATAGTTAATGAAATTATCTGAAGCAATAACTACATGGGGTTGACCTTCTTCTTTGCCTGAAATCGTAAAATCAACTTGAGAAGTATTCAAAATATATCCAGTTGGTGCTTGTGTTTCAACAAAGGAATATTTTCCTGGTACGAGGTCTTTGATTAAAACTTTACCTTCTTTATCGGAAACCAAATTTTCTTTGACTGTTTGTCCGTCAGCATCAATAACCCTGAAAACAGCACCTGATAAAGAGTTTCCTTTGCTGTCATGCTTGATTAACTCAGCAGAACCTTGGTAATTAATGAAATTATCTGAAGCAATAACTACTTTTTGTTCACCTTCTTCTTCACTTGAAATGGTGAAATTAGCAGGAGTAGTGTTCAAAATATAACCACTTGGTGCTCGTGTTTCGACGAAAGAATAATCTCCCGGTGATAGGCCATCAATACTTACTTTACCATCTTTGTCGGAAGTCAGGCCTTCTTTGACTGTTTTGCCATCCGCATCAATAACTTTAAAGATTGCTCCTTCTAGAGCTTGACCTTTACTATCATGTTTAATCAGTTCCGCTGAACCTTGATAGTTAACGAAATTGTCTGAAGCGACAACCAGTTGAGGTTGACCTTCACTCTCAGCTAAGATTGTAAAAGGGGTAGGAATAGTATTTAAAATATAACCTGTTGGAGCTTTGGTTTCAACAAAGGAATATTCTCCGGGGGCTAAATCATCAATACTTACTTTACCATCTTTGTCGGAAGTCAGGCCTTCTTTGACTGCTTTGCCATCCGCATCAATAACTTTAAAGACTGCTCCTTCTAGAGCTTGACCTTTACTATCATGCTTAATTAATTCAGCTGAACCTTGATAGTTAACGAAATTATCCGAAGCAATTATTAGACTAGGCTGACCTTCTTCTTCAGCTAAAATTGTAAAATGAACTGGTATTGTATTTAGAATATATCCTGTTGGAGCTTTGGTTTCAACAAAGGAATATTCTCCGGGGGCTAATCCATCAACTACCACTTTACCATCTTTACCAGAAGTTAAATTAGTTTGGATTGTCTTGCCAGCTTTATCAACAATTTTAAAAACTGCACCAGAAAGTGGCTGACTTTCGTTATCTTGCTTAATTAATTCGGCTGAACCTTGATAATTGATAAAATTATCCGAGGCAATAACCATTTGTGGCTGGCCTTCTTCTTCAGCTGAAATTGTAAAATGAACTGGTATTGTATTTAAAATATATCCTGTTGGAGCTTTGGTTTCAACAAAGGAATAATCTCCCGGCGCTAAACCAGTAGCCGTAACTTTACCATCTTTATCAGAGCTTAAATTAGTTTGGATTGTATTACCATCTTTATCAATAACTTTGAAAATCGCACCTGATAAAGCTTGACCATTACTGTTATGTTTAATGAGTTGTGCTGAACCCTGATAGTTAACTTTTTCCAAGTTGATATCTGGGATGATTCCTTCTTCATTGGCTTTAAGCTCAAAGTCAATTGGGGTTGGGTCCAAAATATAACCCGCTGGGGCTTTGGTTTCAACAAGTGAATATTTACCAGGTGTTAGTTTTTCAATCGTTACATTTCCAGAACTGTCAGAAGTAAGTTTTTCGTAACCTGAAACAACTTGACCGTTGCTGTCTAGTACTTTAAATTCTGCACCTTGAAGTGGATTTTTTACCTCTTTACCATTTTCAATGGTCAGTCCTACTTTTTTCAAGATTACTTTCGTTGGTTCATTTTCAACGTCTTGAATTGGGAAATTAGAAACTTCTCCGTCTTTTGAAACTGTTATTTTCTTACCTTTGACTAGTTCTTCATCAAGTGTATACCCTGTTGGGGCCTTAGTTTCAATAAGAAGATAATCAGTAACACGCAAATTCCCAAGTTTTAAATCACCATTTTTGTCGGTATCTCCTTCACGAATTAATTTATCTTTTTTGCCATCTGTACCGATAGACCAAAGTTGAAGATGAGCTCCCGCAAGTTTTGCTTTGCCGGGAGCACTTTTTCCAAAGTAACTGAACCTTTTGATCCGTTTGCACTTCCGTTATGATTAGTTACGGGTACATCTTTTTCAACATCTTGTTCTATTGTTTTCTCGTTGTCTCCAGTAATATGGGCTTGATTAGTTACCACATCATTAGCTTTGTCAGAAGTAATTAATGCACGATATTCTACAACATATGCTGTGTTAATTTCTTATAAAAATTTAATTTTAACTGTTTGAGCCCCTGTAGAATTATCAGTTTGGATATCAACAGAATAATCTTTGCCTTGTTCAAGAATAATATTTTTGTTCTCAGTAATATTACCAGAAGCATCAATACTTGTTCCATAAATAAGAATATCTTTTGCTACAATATACTGATTTGAGGAAGGATTATCGGTAACTTCAACATTTTTTAAGGTAGATTGCGAGGCGTTTACTGTAAGTTTCCAATTTACATAATTAGAATCTGTACTTGACTGTGAACCATCTTTCGTTACGAATTCTCCTTGATGTGCTGGAGTAACACTAGCACTTAAATCATGTGAAATGTCCTTATTTGTAAATGTCGCTTTGTTTTTGTACTCCTTCTGATTGATGAGATTACCTTCTAGACTTGTTTCAAATATTAGAACATAGGCTTTTGTGCTTCCATCTGGTAGTTCTACCTTAACACTTCCTTTGCTTTCTACTATTTTTATTCCCATATCTGAAGTAACTTCAGCACCTAAAGTATAAGTACCATTTTTATTAATCGTAGCTTCATATATTTTAGCACTTCCAGAAACATAGTTTTGATCATCAGAGATTGGATCAGTTATTGAGGCATTGCTTAATTCTTGTTGATTGAAATTTGCTGCAATTGTCCATGTAATTTTTTTGCTGGTTGCATTATATGAACCAGATTTTTGTCCATTATATTGGAACGGAGGTATTGGTTTAAATTCTTTATGATCATTATTAGTATGATCTCCTCCATTTTTATCCTTCCAAGTCATTGAAGCATCATTTACAAATTTGATATCTCCTTCATGACCAGACCCATTATCAATCACACTAGTATCAAATTTTGTTTTGTATTTAATTTGATATTTATGATCTGTCCCCTCCTTAAGTGGGGAATTAAAGGAAACTGAAAAGCCTGCTGTTGTTTTTATCAGTGTATATTCTGTTGGGGAGAGTACTTTATTTCCAGCAGTTTTATCAATAATTTGGAAAGTATTTTCAAGGAAAGTCAATCCTTCAGACATTTTGTCTTCAAGTGACCAGTTTTCCATCCAATAGCCTGCACTATTAATATCTATTTTCCATGGAATTTCTCTATTCTCGTAATCAATATCTCCATCAATATTTTTAACGATTCCTTGTTGAGTTGCATTACCACCTGACTCGCTGTTATCTCCCGTATCAGTTGTTACTGAGTTATCAATGGTAACATTTCCATCTACGATATCTTTAACCTTCGTTTGATATTCAACTTTTACTGCATAATCGATATCAGTAATAAACTCAATTTTAAATTTTTGAGGATTATCAGGGTCTTGTACAAGTTTATAATCTTCCCCTTCTTTTAATTGAGCACCTTTAATTTCTTTTCCGTTACTATCAAAAGTAATTTTATAAAGTTTAACACTTCCGTTCACCAGCTCGATGGCATCACTCATGGTATCTTCAATAAATGACCCTGCTTTATGATTTTTTTCATTATAATTGTATTCTATATTCCAATTATAAATTTGATCGTTCCCTGTTGTAAATGGTCCATTTTTTTTAATTGGCCCTTTATATTGCGCAGTAACAGAGGCACTTGCATTGGTATCTGTTTTTCCATCATTTAATGTCGCTGTATTTTTAAAGCTTACAGCTCCCTCTTTTTCCGGAAAACTACTTTCATCGATAGTTGTTGTATAGACAACATTGAACGCTTGATCGGTGGTAGCATATTTACCAATAAAAGTAATTTTTCCATTTGAATCAACAGTATAATCTGTACCTTTTACTAAAGGATGTTCTTTATCAATGGAAATGATTTCTCCATTTTTTCCAACTGTCTCAGGGTAAATTTCGACGGATTCATAAGTTGTTCCTTCTGGCATTGGATCGGTAAGTGTAGCATTTTCCATTGTATTTAATGGACGGTTAATATTTATTTCCCAAATAACTTTACTAGGATTTGGAGTTTTATCGAAATGTCCTGATTTATCAATTGCTTGGTCATAGGTTGGCCGAACATGAATTTCTGAAGGGGGAAAATTTTACTCCGTTGGTGTATCAACTACAACTTCTCCTGGAACAATTGTCTTATCGAAATGTGCATCATAATGAAAGGTACCCTTAATATCATGATAGGTTTCAACTTTTTCATTGAAGACGAAACGAACGGTTCCATCTGCATTAATTGTATAGGTTCCATAATCTCCCAGTGACGATGTCGCTTGCTCAATCGTTACACCATCAGGAAGTTTAAAATCAAAGTAATCTCCTGATTTCAATGGTAAAATATCTTCTGGAATACTCCAGGTATAATCGATTTGAACTTCTGCATCTATCGGAACATCTGTTTGATCTGGATAAGGTTTTCCTTCTTTATCAAGATATATGACCTTAGCTGAGTCGATAATAGTCGCTGGTGAAATTCCTAAGTCTTCTAGAAGTTTACGAATATCTTGACTTTCCACAGTTTTTATAGCTTGCTCTGAATGTTTAGTCGTACTACTTTCTTTTTCTTTGATTTCAGGTGTAACAGTATTTTGAGTCACAGTGGAAGTTGACTGACTTGGAGTTTCTGAAGTTGAACTCGTTTTTGGCAACAATACATCAACCTGGCTATCATTTAATTTGGCTGTTAATCGCTCAAAGTTTTTCAAAAGTTCTTTAGAGATTGAAAAATTGACTTTCACTTCGCTTGTATTTAGTGAATTAAGGTCTATTGTCAATCTATTTTCGTCAGCAGTATAAGATGCTGTTGACTTTTGTCTGTTAGCCTCATTTGGTTCATTAATTTTAATTGATTTATCTAATTCAATAGTAGTTGTTTTACTTTTCAATATTGACTGATTAATCTTGAGACTTAAATCAAATGTCATTAAATCAGCATTACTTTCGGATTCATCTATTTTAAATTGACTTAATGTTATATCCGAATCATTTGTTTCTTCATTTATTGCTCCTGCAATTGCTCCAACTGGGGTAATAACATATTGTAAAAGCAGCATTAAACCTAAAATTATAGAAATAACTTTTTTTCTACTTTTCATAATGTCCTCCTTTTGATTTTAAATCAGTTTTGTAAGCGATGTATTTTATTAATTACATCCTCTTATAAAAATTGCTGATTCTAGGACATTATAGCATAATACAATACAAATGTGTAATAAATTTCGTACATTAAATTCTATTGTCTTACTTTTATTTATATTTTTGTTTGTTCCTAACATAGCCTTTTTGCAACATAATGGCTCCATAAAGCCATTAGCCCCTTTTTTAATATTTCATAAATATTTAAATGATTAATAAAAAA
>OMBN01001014.1_pt1 | contig 12905 bp, 9 predicted proteins | sample 1644891 | NCBI WGS metagenome assembly OMBN01 (sample SAMEA103958144, study PRJEB25191) | human gut metagenome | reverse complement strand
GTTCGCCCCTACATACAAACAGCGTATTTACGTTGATTGTAGGGGACGGCGCCCTCGACGTCCCGCTTGTTTAAGCCTTTTGCAACACTCTTGTATCGCCTGTCGGCAATCTATTTTTTGTTGCTCAAAACGTGCGCTGCACGTTTCATGTGTGCGTGTATGTGTGCCTATAGGTGAATTTTTGCACAGAAGCTCCCTTGATATTTTATGCAAACTGACAAAATTGCCGTAAGCAAACTTTTTATAACGCTCTATTGGTGCTTTAAATCAAAAAAGTTGTTGCATTTTGGTGAAATTTGTGGTATAATTACTTGTATCTATTTTAATTATTGTTTATTTCTACCGACCACGAAAAAATGGTCGGTGCAGTGAAAGGAAAGATTTATTGTATGAAAAAACTAATGCTTGGAAACGAGGCGTTTGCAAGAGGTCTGTATGAGGCAGGCTGTAAGGTTGTATCATCTTACCCTGGTACTCCGTCAACTGAGATAACAGAAGCTGTTGCAAAATATGACGAGGTATATGCTGAGTGGGCGCCTAATGAAAAGGTGGCAATGGAAGTTGCTCTTGGTGCTTCTATAGGTGGTGCAAGAAGCTTCTGCGGAATGAAGCACGTTGGTCTTAACGTTGCCGCTGACCCTCTTTACACAGCAGGCTACACAGGCGTAACGGCAGGTATGGTAATAGCTGTCGCCGATGACCCTGGTATGCACTCGTCACAGAACGAGCAGGATTCACGTCACCATGCTATCGCTTCTAAGACAATGATGATAGAGCCTTCCGATTCAGGAGAGTGCAAGGAGTTTGCTAAGGCTGCTTTCGAGCTTTCTGAAAAGTTCGATGTTCCTGTTATCGTAAGACTGTCCACCAGAGTTTCTCACTCTCAGTCAGCTGTTGAGCTTTGCGAGAGAGAGGAAAGGGAGAATATCCCATATGAAAAGAATATCCAGAAGTATGTTATGATGCCTGGTAACGCTATCCGCCGTCACCCTGTTGTTGAGGCAAGAATGAAAGCTATCGCTGATTATGCCGAAACTTCACCACTCAACAAGGTAGAGATGAACGATACAAAGATAGGCGTTATCACAAGCGGTATCTCATATCAGTATGCAAAGGAAGCACTTGGCGACAAGGCTTCATATCTCAAACTCGGTATCGTAAACCCAATGCCAATTCAGATAATAAAGGACTTTGCCGCAAAGTGCGAAAAGGTCTATGTGATCGAGGAACTTGACGATGTTATCGAAACACATTGCAAGAAGAACGGTGTGAACGTTATCGGCAAGGAGCTTTTCAGCCTTATGGGCGAGATATCACAGACTATCGTTGCTGAAAAGATACTTGGCGAGAAGCCTGAGTATATCACATTTGAGGATAACGTGCCTGTAAGACCTCCTGTTATGTGTCCGGGATGTCCTCACAGAGGTCTGTTCTATTGCCTGCATAAGCTGGGCGTTATGGTATCAGGCGATATCGGCTGTTACACTCTCGGCGCAACAGCACCGCTTTGTGCTATGGATTCAACTATCTGCATGGGTGCTTCTATCAGCGGACTTCACGGATTTAACAAGGCAAGAGGTGCAGAGGCTGAGAAGAAGTCTGTTGCCGTTATCGGTGACTCTACATTCATGCACAGCGGTATGACAGGTCTTGTGAACGTTGCATATAACTCCACAAATTCAACTGTTATCATTCTCGATAACTCTATCACAGGTATGACGGGTCATCAGCAGAACCCTACAACCGGTAAAAACCTTAAGGGCGACCCTGCTTATGCCGTTGACCTTGAAATGCTCTGCCATTCACTTGGTATCAAGAGCGTAAGAGTCGTTGACCCATATCACATGGCTGAAACAGAGGCTGTTATCAAGGAAGAGCTTGCCAAGGAAGAACCAAGCGTTATTATTTCAAGACGTCCATGCGCACTTCTTAAATATGTAAAGCACAATCCACCTCTCAAGGTAAACAAGGATAAGTGCGTTGGCTGTAAGCAGTGCTTGAAGATAGGCTGTCCTGCTATATCTATCCATGACGGCAAGTGCGTTATCGACCATACACAGTGCGTAGGCTGCGGCATATGCAAGGAAATGTGTAAGCTGGGTGCGATATGCGACTAATGATAACATATATTTCGAGGTGTAAATAATGAAAACAAGATCAATTATGATAGTGGGCGTAGGCGGACAGGGTTCACTGCTTGCGTCAAGAATAATAGGAAACGTGCTTCTCTCACAGGGGTTTGATGTCAAGGTCAGCGAGGTACACGGAATGAGCCAGCGTGGCGGCTCCGTTGTTACATACGTTAAGTACGGCAGCGAGGTATGCTCGCCTGTAGTTGAAAAAGGCGAAGCTGATATCATCATCAGCTTTGAACAGCTTGAAGCCGCAAGATATGTTTCATATCTCAAGAAGGGCGGACATATCATCACTTCAACTCAGCAGATAGACCCAATGCCTGTTATAACAGGTGCGGCTGTTTACCCTGAGGATATCATAGGCAAGCTTAAAGCAGAGGGCGTTGACGTTATCGCTGTTGACGCACTGGCACTTGCGGAGCAGGCTGGTACTGCAAAGGCTTCAAACGTTGTTCTCATGGGCGTTGTGTCAACTAAAATGGCTTTTGACGAGGACGTTTGGCAGAAGGCTCTTGAAAACTGTGTTCCTGCAAAGTTCCTTGAACTGAATAAAAAGGCGTTCGCTCTCGGCAGAGAGGTAAAATAATGGACGAGATAAGCGGCCTTATCATAAAAATGACCGAGTTTTTCAGCGGCGACCCTAAGCGTATACAGCACTTTGCATACCTTTGCCCGTGTCATTGGCAGGGCAGAGGGGCTTGATATCCGCGCCATGTACTGTCTTGACGTTGCGTCGGTGGTGCATGATATAGGCATAAAGCCTGCGGAGGAGAGATACGGCAAGTGTCACTGCGGCGGAAAGCTTCAGGAACAGTTAGGTCCTGAGCCTGCACGGAAAATGCTCACAGAGCTTGACTTTGATGAGAATATCATAGACAGGGTGTGCTTCCTTATCGCACATCATCACACCTATGAGGGCGCCCAGGGGCTTGACTGGCAGATACTCTTGGAAGCAGATTTCCTTGTGAACGCTTTCGAGGACAGCCTTTCCAAAGAGAGCATAAAAAGCTTCCGTGACAAGGTGTTCAAAACGAAAACAGGCATTAAGATGCTTGAAGAAATGTACGGCGTATGATACTTGTGCAAAGTTGATACCCGAGTAATATGACCGAAACCATTTTAACAGGAGGTGTGTTCCAATGGGAAAATATTGGAACGAAGAGATCGAGTGCATGGCGCACGAGGACATGAAAAAACTCCAGAGCGAAAGACTTGTCAAGCAGGTCAAGCACGTCTGGGACAATGTGCCATACTACAAGAAGCTTATGGAAGAAAAGGGCGTAACGCCTGATGATATCCACGGCATTGAGGACCTGTACAAGCTGCCGTTCCTTTCAAAGGCTGATCTGCGTGAGGCTTATCCTTACGGTCTGCTTGCAAAGCCGCTTTCAGAGTGCGTGAGAATACATTCTACAAGCGGAACCACAGGCAAGAGAGTTGTGGCTTTCTACACTCAGCATGATATCGACCTTTGGGAAAATTGCTGTGCAAGAGCTATAGTTGCCGCAGGCGGAACAAAAGACGACGTTTGCCACGTTGCATATGGCTATGGACTTTTTACAGGCGGAGCAGGTCTTAACGGCGGCTCTCATAAGGTGGGCTGTCTTACTCTGCCGATGTCATCAGGAAACACAGAAAGACAGATACAGTTCATGCAGGATCTAGGTTCTACTATCCTGTGCTGTACTCCGTCATATGCCGCTTATATAGGTGAAACTGTAAAGGAAATGGGCATAAAGCCAGAAGATCTTACACTCAAAGCTGGTATCTTCGGTGCTGAGCCTTGGACGGAGGAAATGCGTCACGAGATAGAGAATCTTCTTGGCATCAAGGCTTACGATATCTATGGTCTGACAGAAACAAGCGGTCCTGGCGTAGCTTTCGAGTGCGAAGCACAGTCTGGTATGCACATCAATGAGGACAACTTTATCGCAGAGATAATCGACCCTGACACAGGAGAGGTGCTTCCTGAAGGCTCAAAGGGCGAGCTTGTATTCACAAGTATCACAAAGGAAGCTTTCCCTCTGCTGAGATACAGAACAAGAGATATTTGTATTCTTACAAGAGAGAAATGCTCATGTGGCAGAACTCTCGTCAAAATGTGCAAGCCAATGGGCAGAAGCGACGATATGCTCATCATTAAGGGTGTAAACGTGTTCCCATCGCAGATAGAGTCAGTGCTTCTTAAGATATCAAAGGCAAGCCCTAACTATCAGATAGTAGTTGACAGGGTGAACAATTCTGATACTTTCGAGATAAGAGTCGAGCTTAATGACGATATGTTCTCTGATACTGTCAAGTCTATTGAGGATCTTGAAAAGAAGATATCCAACGATATCCATAATATCCTTGGCATCAAGGCGAAGATAAGACTTGTTGAGCCAAAGAGCATTCCACGTTCTGAGGGCAAGGCAGTAAGAGTTATCGACAAGAGAAAGCTTGTCTAAAAGACAGGGGGTAATTTTATGACAGTAAAACAGCTTTCGGTTTTTATTGAAAACAGACCTGGCAGATTGTCTGCCGTTACAAAAATACTTGGGGATAATGATGTGAATATCCGTGCAATGTCCCTTGCTGACACAAAGGATTTCGGTATTCTCAGACTTATCGTTGACGATTTTGAAAAAGCAGTTTCAGCCTTGAAAACAGAGGGCTTTTCCGTTACCACCACTCAGGTGCTTGCAGTGGAGATAAATGACCGCCCAGGCGGACTTTCGGAAGCAATGAAAGCTCTCTACAATGACAACATCAGCGTTGAGTATATGTATTCTGCATTTATAAACACTAAGGAAAACACGGCTTATCTTATCCTTAGAGTGGAGAACGTTACAGCCGCTCTGGAAGCTTTGAGTGAAGCAGGATTTGCACTTATCTCACAGCAGGAATTGGCAAGCATCTAGCTGATTAGTGAATACTAACCGAAAAATCACTTAAAATCTATGTGAAATTTTTATGAAATGCCGAAAACCTCTTGATTTTTTCAGAAAATGTGTTATTATATAAGTATAGTATTTGATATGATACTTGTAGAATTTATGCAAGGAGGTCTGTGAAAATGGCTTATAAGATTAGTGATGAGTGCATCGGCTGCGGCGCTTGCATGGACGCATGTCCAGTAGGAGCTATCTCCGAGGCTGATGGTAAGTGTGTTATTAACGCTGACGAGTGCATCGACTGCGGTTCTTGTGCAGGTACTTGCCCTGTAGGAGCACCTCAGGCTGAGTAATTTACTTAAACTAAGAGAAAACGTCTGTCATATGGCAGACGTTTTTTTGCACTTATTTTTTTGTGTATTAGTTTTCAGCACACTATCATAAAACTGTCACATTGGCGGAGTATGATATAAATACAATAAGAGAAAGACAAAAAGATGAAATTTACACATATACTTTTTTCTCCATATATACTTCATATACTTCAAAAAGGGAACGCTGGCTTGTGTCAGCGTTCTTTTTTTGCGTGGGTGATTTTGTGGATAGATATGTAAAATATCGTGGAAAATATGGGCTTTTGTAACGCAGGTGTCCGTTTTTCGGTATTATTAATAAAAGTTTTGCGAAATTTGTTAAAAATGATAAAAATAGAACCCTTATTGTCGTTCCTGGGATATAAAATGTACAATGGTTGTAACTTGATGTTCATATATACTTCATAAACGAGCGAAAAAACGGCTTGAAAATTACAATTTGATTACAATGCCCCTTGACTTTTGTAACCTTATTCATTATAATATGGTGTAGTTTATCACATTTGAAAGGAGCGTTCTGAATTGGGTTATTTGAAGTCGGGGATATCTCGCTGTGTGGCTGTGCTTTCTGCCTGCGGAGTTGTGGCAGTATCTGCTGTGACTTTTGCGACACTTGATAAAAACGTTATCCAGCCATGTGCGGTCATGCCGCCTGAAAATGCAAAGGTCATTTCTGTTGTTTCTGACAAGGAAACATCTGAGCAGATCGGGGATAACACAACTGTTCTTACAACATCAGCCGTCAAGGAAACTGCGAAAAATTCTCAGACCGAGGCTGTAAAGGCTGTAAAAACTGCAAAAAGCGAAACAACAAAGGCAGCTTCTGAAACAGCTTTGAGATCAGAGAGCGTAACGACCTCTGTAATATCACAGAAGCCAGCGTCAGTGACCGCAGTGCAGAGCGTGACTTCCGCTGACACAAAGCTTAGCATATCAGTAAGCCTTGTAACAAAGAAAACTCAGCAGGCTTCAAAGTCTGAAACAAGGGTTTCTGCTGTTACTTCCGCCCCTGTCAGCACTACTGACAGCGATACTGTTGCCTCAAAGGCTACAAAAAAGACTACAACGGTGAAAACTACTACTGCAAAGACAACAACTGCCCCTGTTACGACCACAACGCCTGCGGTGACTACTACCAAGAAAAAGACCACCACTGCTAAGGTGACAACAACTAAAAAGCCTGTTACAACTACAACCACTGCGCCTGTTGTCGACAACGGCAAGACCCCTGCACAGCGACTTAATTCTGCAGTGCTTGATCCAAAGGCGACGCTCAGCGCAAAGGAAGAAAAGATACTTCTGAAATATCTCCATAAGATAATATCAGATGATATGACAAACTACGAAAAGGCTGTGGCTTGCTACGATTATATTATAAAGAACACGGTCTACGATTACGGCGGCTGGGCAAATCCTGTCAAGGCTGTTCTTGAGGACGGTTACGGCACTTGCACAGAATATTCTTACGTTTACGCCGCAATGCTCAACTATATAGGCTTTGACGCAAAGACCGTTGACGGCAAGACCGCTATGGCGGCAGGCGGTTACGGCTATCATATGTGGGTGGAGGTAACGATAAACGGTCAGGTATATGTTATGGACCCTCAGGTGGACGATAACATGAGCTGGGGAGCGTATATCTCCCATGACCGCTTCTGCAAGACCTACAGCGAGGTCAAGAACAAGTATATAAAAGACTGATATTGTATCGGGTGGAGTTATCTGCCCGATATTTTTTTACGGTGTTTGCGTGTAGTTTGTTTGCAGTACGTTTATTTGTACATTAAATGAGAATATCCGGCATTCTTTTTGTGACAAATTTTTCAGCCTATCCTATAGACAAAAGGAAAAAAGCATGATATAATTATTCTTGATACATTGTCGGCAAATGCCGAACGTCATTTTGTACAGGAGGATAATTGATGACGGAAAATTCCACAAAGATAACGAAAAAGCCTGCGACATCAGTGAAGAAAAACAGCTCTGTCAAAGGTTCGTCAAAGAATAAGAAAAGAAAGAAAAAACGCAACAATATCGGCATTATCTGCGGCACTGCGGCAGCGGCTATCGTAATAGTTGTGGGCGGAGGATATTTCATTGGAAGAGCTTACTATAGCAACAGATTTCTGAGCGGCACAACAGTGAATGGCATTGACGTGGGCGGAAAGACATTTGAACAGGCTTGCGATCTGCTCGGGGTGAACGATATGCCTTATGAGCTTACGGTCAAAACTATCGACGGCACGCCTGTTGTTTTCAAGACAGCTGATTTTGATTACAGACTAAGCGGCAAGGACGAGCTTCAGAAGATCTATGACAGCGTGAACAGAAAAACATGGTTCTCTGGATTTATACAGAACTCCACCTATAGTTTTAATGAGGACATCACATTTGATGTTGAGAAGCTTCAGAAACTTGTGGAGAAAGCAAACTGGGGCGATGTTGAAACTGCCGATGCAAAGCTTGGTCTTAACGAGGATAAGACGGCTTATGTTATCACCCCTGAGGTGCAGGGAAACAAGATAACCGATATGAAAAAGCTTGAAGCTTATGTTACGCAAAGCGTGGCGACAGGTGAGCTTAGCGTTGAGCTTGACAAAGACACAGGTTGTTATTCCCTTCCTGAGGTGAAGAGCGCAGACCTTGAGGACGATTGCAAGAAACGAAATGATGTTTTCCAGCTTTCTGTCACATATGATTTTGACTACACCACAGAAACTCTCACGGGCGAGGAGCTTATGAAGATCATAAAGCTCAAAGATGACGGAAGCTACACTGTGGACAGAAAGAAAGCCATGGAGTATGTGGAAAAGCTCGCAAAGAAGTATGATACATATAATACTAAGAGAAAATTCCACGCCACTTTGCAGGGCGACATAATCGTGCCGACAAGCTCTGATGCTAAATACGGCTGGTGGATAGATCAGGAAAAGACTTGTGACGATCTTGTGGATATGCTTGAAAAGGGCGAGAGCGTTGACAAGGTAGACCCTATCTATTACAGTACCGGTTATTTTGACTTTACAGGCGTTGAGTCTGCGAGAAGCAAGGATGATGATATAGGCGACACTTATATTGAGATAGACCTTACCGACCAGCACTTGTGGTATTATGAAAAGGGCAAGAAAAAGCTCGATACCTATATAGTTTCAGGTCAGACCACATCTGAGGCGAGAACAACTCTCCCTGGTGTTTATAAGCTGTGGTCAAAGGAGACCAACAAGCGTATGAAGGACACAAATGCCGACGGCGACGAGTGGGATACAAAGTGCAACTTCTGGAACAACGTTTCTCTCTGCGGAATAGGTCTTCACGATTCAACGTGGCGAGGCGGATATTTCGGCGGTGAGATATACAAATACAACGGCTCTCACGGCTGTATAAATATGAGCTATGACGACGCCAAATATGTTTATGACAACGTGCCTTATGGTACGCCTGTTGTTATGTACTACAAGTCTGCGAAATAATAAGGACGGTCAAGGTATCATGCCTTGACCGCTTTTTGTAAGGAGTGTTTTTTATGGAAAAGATATTATACAGAGAGGGCTTTACGACTGAGGAGCTTCCAAACGAGGTGATAGAGCGTATCAAAGGCGTTTCCTATAAGGAAAATCCCTATGTGAAGCTGGGCGACCTTGCCTATCTTCGTGTGAGATATTATGACTTTGAGCATAAGGTGCAGTCGGGGGAGCTTATCGTGGCGAGGAAGCTTGCGCAGGAGGTTCTGGATATCTTCTATGAGCTTTTCGAGGGCGGTTATGAGATAGAAAAAATCAGGCTCGTGGACGAGTATGACGCTGATGATGAAAGGTCAATGGCGGATAACAATTCCTCTGCCTTCAATTATAGGGTGGTGGCTGGTACCAACACTATCTCGGCTCACAGCTACGGCAGGGCGATAGACATAAACCCTCTTATAAATCCTTATATAGTGGGGAATAAGGTCATGCCTGCCAATGCTGCAGAGTATGCAGACCGTGACAAGGCTTTTGATCACAAGATTGACAGAACAGACCTTTGCTATTGCATTTTCAGGCGTCACGGCTGGAAATGGGGTGGCGACTGGAACAATTCTAAGGATTATCAGCATTTTTACAAAGAGTACGATTCTCCGCTGAAAATGGCTGTAAATAAGCTGAAAAGAGCGTTGTTACGTTAGTTTGCGAGGTTTACCTAGGAAAGCGATATGAAATCATAAGTTATATATGTATACCGATTAACTAAAAATTAATAATGAATTTATGCAAGTTTTATCATTCGCTCTTGCATTTTGCTGTAATGTGTGTTATAATGATTAAGCCGCCAAAAAAGACGGCAAAAGGCTATTTTCTTGCATTTGTGTGAAAAACCACGCTTTGGGTTTACTTGCGCTTATGCAGGATTGCAGGATTTTAATTTCTTCCTGCAAATTTTTTTATTAAAAACAGCTAAAAATCGGCTATGAGCCGTGAAATAACATACGTTGCTGAACGATAAGCTATAATTTTTTTACAGTTTGGCAGGAAAGGGTGATAAAAATGGAACGCATGGAGGATATGACTAATGTAAAAAGCCTGTATTCACCGAAATTCGAGCATGATAACTGCGGAATAGGTGCTGTTGTGAACATTAAGGGCAAAAAGAGCCACGATACTGTTGCAAATGCGCTGACTATCGTTGAAACGCTTGAGCATCGTGCTGGTAAGGACGCAGAGGGCAAAACAGGTGACGGAGTAGGTATCCTGCTTCAGATCTCACATAAATTCTTCAAGAAGATCGCCGCCGCTGAGCTTGGAATCACGCTTGGCGAGGAGAGAGACTATGCCGTTGGTATGTTCTTCTTCCCACAGAACGAGCTTGCGAGAAATCAGGCAAAGAAGATGTTTGAGATAATCGCCGAAAAAGAGGGTCTGGAGATCCTTGGCTGGAGAGTCGTTCCTGCAAAGCCTGAGGTGCTTGGCAAGAGAGCTGCCCAGTGTATGCCTGCCATAATGCAGTGCTTCATCAAGCGTCCAAAGGGCGTTAAAAAGGGTCTTGATTTTGACCGCAAGCTATATGTTGCAAGACGTGTGTTCGAGCAGTCGAATGAGGACACCTACGTTGTATCGCTTTCAAGCAGAACTATAGTATATAAAGGAATGTTCCTTGTGCAGGATCTCAGAAAGTTCTTCCCTGACCTTCAGGATAAGGACTACGAGTCTGCTATCGCTATGGTACATTCAAGATTTTCTACCAACACAAACCCAAGCTGGCAGAGAGCTCATCCTAATAGAATGATCGTTCACAACGGTGAGATAAACACTATCAGAGGCAATGCTGATAAAATGCTCGCTCGTGAGGAAACGATGAAGTCTGAGCATTTGAAGGGAGACCTTGATAAAGTCACACCTGTTGTAAACACAGAAGGCTCTGACTCAGCAATGCTCGACAACACACTTGAATTTTTGGTCATGAGTGGAATGGATCTGCCACTGGCTGTCATGATAACGATCCCTGAGCCATGGGATAACAACGGCACGATGAGTCAGGCTAAGAAAGACTTCTATCAGTATTACGCAACTATGATGGAGCCATGGGACGGACCTGCTTCTATCCTTTTCTCTGACGGAGATATCATGGGTGCAGTGCTTGACAGAAACGGTCTGCGTCCGTCAAGATATTATATCACAAAGGACGGCAATCTTATCCTTTCATCTGAGGTTGGCGCACTTCCTATCCCGTCAGACAATATCGTTGAAAAGGAACGACTTCGCCCAGGCAAAATGCTTCTTGTTGATACTGTTCAGGGCAGAGTTATCGACGATGACGAGCTTAAGGAATACTACGCTTCAAAGCAGCCTTACGGCGAGTGGCTTGACAGCAACCTTGTCAGACTTAAAGACCTTAAGATACCAAACATCAAGGTAGAGGAACACGGCTACGAGGAAAGACAAAGACTTCAGAAAGCTTTTGGCTATACTTATGAGGACGTTATGACATCTATCCTGCCAATGGCAAAGAACGGCTCTGAGTCTATTGCCGCTATGGGTACAGACAGCCCGCTTGCGGTGCTTTCAAAAGAGCCTCAGCCACTGTTCAACTACTTCAAACAGCTCTTTGCACAGGTAACAAATCCGCCTATAGACGCTATCAGAGAGGAAATAGTTACCTCCACAACTGTCTATATCGGTGAGGACGGCAACATTCTTGAAGAAAAGCCTGAAAATTGCAAGGTAATGAAGATACACGACCCTATCCTTACCTCAACAGATATCCTTAAAATAAAGAATATGCACATTCCTGGCTTTAAGGTAGCTGTTATCCCTATACTTTATTATAAGAACACAAGACTTGAAAAGGCTATAAACAGACTTTATATAGAAGCAGACAAGGCGTTCAGCGAGGGCGCAAATATCCTTATCCTTTCAGACAGGGGAGTTGACGAGAACCACCTTGCTATCCCGTCACTGCTTGCAGTATCAGCGCTTCATCAGCACCTTGTTGTTACAAAGAAGAGAACATCTCTTGCTATTATCCTCGAAAGCGGCGAGCCTAGAGAAGTTCATCATTTTGCAACACTGCTTGGCTATGGTGCTTCCGCTATCAACCCTTATCTTGCTCAGGAAACTATCCACGAGCTTATTGCTGACGACCTTCTCGACAAGGATTACTATGCCGCTGTTGACGATTATAATGCGGCTGTTCTCCATGGTATCGTAAAGATAGCTTCAAAAATGGGTATCTCTACTATACAGTCATATCAAGGCTCACAGATATTCGAGGCTATCGGTATCGGTCAGGACGTTATAAACAAGTATTTCACAGGTACTGTCAGCAGAATAGGCGGTATCACAATATCTGACATCGAGAAAAATGTTGACAGACTTCATACATCAGCCTTTGACCCTCTTGGACTTGGCACAGACACAGAGCTTGAATCAAGAGGAAGCCACAAGTTCAGAAGCGGCAAGGAGGAGCATCTCTACAATCCTCAGTCTATCTATCTGCTCCAGCAGGCTGCAAGGACTGGTGACTATGAAACATACAAGAAGTATTCAAAGCTTATCTCTGAGGAAATGGACCCTGTGAACATCAGAGGTCTTATGGATTTCAACTTTGCTGAAAATCCTGTTCCACTGGAGGAAGTTGAGAGCGTTGATTCTATTGTAAGAAGATTTAAGACGGGCGCTATGTCCTACGGCTCTATCTCGCAGGAAGCTCATGAAGCACTTGCTATCGCAATGAACAGACTTCACGGCAAGTCAAACTCAGGCGAGGGCGGTGAGAGCCTTGACAGACTTCTCACAAAGGGTACTTCTGAGGACAGATGTTCAGCTATCAAGCAGGTGGCTTCGGGACGTTTCGGTGTAACTTCAAGATACCTCACATCTGCTGATGAGATACAGATAAAAATGGCACAGGGAGCAAAGCCTGGCGAGGGCGGTCATCTCCCTGGCAAAAAGGTTTATCCATGGATAGCTAAAACAAGACACTCCACACCTGGCGTGTCGCTTATCTCACCTCCGCCACACCACGATATCTACTCTATCGAGGACTTAGCG
>OMBN01001000.1_pt1 | contig 13146 bp, 14 predicted proteins | sample 1644891 | NCBI WGS metagenome assembly OMBN01 (sample SAMEA103958144, study PRJEB25191) | human gut metagenome | reverse complement strand
AAATACAACTTTGGGGCCAGGTTCATCACCTGACCCCAACATTTATTATAGAACCTCATAAAACCAGCATTTGTACTCCACGGTTTCCAGGGTGTGTTGCATCTCCTCGATCCGGCGGCACAGCACCTCCCGCTGGTTCCGGAACATCTCCAGCCGGTCGCCGATGGTGTCGTCCCCCTGGGCGGACAGCTGGATGTAATGCCGGATGTCCCGAATGGACATTCCCGCCTTTTTCATGCAGCCGATCATCCGCAGCCACTCATAGTCCGACTCCTGAAACACCCGGATCCCCCCGGGGGAGCGCTCCACCTGGGGCAGCAGCCCCTCCTTATCGTAATACCGCAGCGTGGAGGCAGGCACCCCCAGCCGTTTTGCCATTTCACCCACCGTATAGGCCATAAAAATCCTCCATTCCGTTGGTTCGCTTTCCGGTCAGCCCTCCACCGCCGGAAACAGGTCCCAGGGGTAGGTCCGGGGCGGCGGGCAGAACACGTCCACCGCTCTGCCGGTGACCGGATGGCGGAAGGCCAGGCGGCAGGACCACAGGGCCGCCGTGCAGTTGGGGTCCTTGCTGCCGTATCGGATATCCCCCAGCAGCGGCAGCCCCCGGGAGGAAAACTGCACCCGGATCTGGTGGGTCCGTCCGGTGTGCAGCCGCACCCGCACCAGAGACAGCTCCTCCGTCCGGAACAGCTCCCGGTATTCCAGGCTGGCCTCCCGGACGCCCTTCCGGGGACGCTGGACCACATAGCTCTTGTTGCGCCCGGCGTCCCGGAACAGAAGGTCCGTCAGGGTGGCGGCAGGCTCCTGCGGATGGCCCCGCAGCACCGCCAGATATTCCTTCACCAGCTCATGGGCCTGCACGGCGGCGGTGAGCTTTCCGGTGACCTCCCGCCGCCGGGAGAACACCATGACCCCGCCGGTGATCTTGTCCAGCCGGTGCACCGTGGCGATATAGGGGGTCTTCTGCCCCTGGGCCAGGTAGTGCTCCCGCAGCAGCTGCGGCATACACCGGCCGCTTTCGCTGTCCTCCGACAGCACCCCCACGGGCTTGCAGCAGATCACCAGGTGGGCGTCCTCATACAGAATCTTCAGCGGCTCCATGGCTCACCAGCGGCGGCGGCCCCGATAGGCCCGGCGCTGGCGGCGCTTCCCGCCCCGGCTGCCGTACCGCCGGCTGCGGCGGCCCAGCTTCAGCCACAGAATGAACACGATCACCAGCACCACAACGGCCACCAGAGCCAGCTTCACCCAGGTCTTGGCGAAAAACGCCTCCACGGCGGCCTTGGCCACCAGGAACCGGGACGCGGACACGTCCGCCTGGGCCAGCAGGGGCACCTCGGCGCACACCTGGTCGTTATAGGTGATGGTCAGGGTGCCCAGCTCCTGCCCGGCGGTGATGGGAGCGTTGACCACGTCCTCCTTCAGGGTGACGCTCTTGCGGATGTCCTCATCCTTGGCGTCCTTGGGCAGGAAGGCCTCCACGCTCTGGGCCGGATACAGCATCACCGTGTCCGTCTGCTTGGACAGGGCCACCGGCTGGCGGTACAGCTCGTCGGTGGCCGCCACCTGGCGCATGGAAAAGTTGTTATATGCCCAGTTATACAGCTTGGCGGACTCGGAGAAGCTCTCCACGGTGGCGCCGTTTCCCTTGCAGCCCAGTACCACTGCCACCAGACGGCGGCCGCTGCGCTTGGCGGTGGACACCAGGCAATAGCCGGACTCCTCGGTGGAGCCGGTCTTGATGCCGTCGGCCCCGTCGTACTGATAGCCCATGATCCTCCAGTTGGAGATTAGGGAATTGGTGGTGTACAGTTCCCGCTCCTCGGACATGTTGGTGGCGGGCACCACATAGGAGGCGGTGCCGCAGATCTTCATGAAGGTCTCGTTTTTCATGGCCTCCCGGGTGAACAGATAGATGTCCCAGGCGGTGGAATAATGGTTGGGGTCATGCAGGCCGTTGGGATTGACAAAGTGGGTGCCGGTGCAGCCCAGCTCCTGGGCCCGCTGATTCATCAGGGCCACAAAGGCGTCCTGGGACCCGGCCACCGTCTCCGCCAGGATGCAGGCCGCCTCGTTGGCGGACACCAGCATCATGCAGTACAGCAGCTGCTCCACCGTCAGCACCTCGCCCTCCTTGATGTCGGCGGAGCTGCCGGTGGGGTCCATGTCGTTGACCAGGGACGGCGCCGCCACCTGCTGGTCCAGGGTCAGCACCCCCTGGTCCACGGCCTCCAGGGTCAGCAGGGCCGTCATGACCTTGGTGATGCTGGCGGGATACTCGGTGTCCCGCTCGTTGAGGCCGTACAGCGTCCGCCCGGACTCATAGTCCATCAGCAGCGCCGCCTTGGCGTTCACCTGGGGCAGGTCCACTGCACTGGCCTGGGGCACGCAGAACAGGCCCGTCAGCAGAAGCGTCAGCAAAAAAACAGATAAAAACCGGCGAATTTTCATTTTCTTTTTCTCCATCTATGCTATAATGGTGGTGGGATAAGGGACAGCGTGCCCGATCCCTGCTTATCACCTCTCATTATAAGCAAAATCCAACAGGGAGTCAACAACAGAGCCTATGGGAAAAGTTACAAAAACGGAAATATTTTTGCTGGTCCTGACGCTTCTGTTTGCGGCGGCGGCAGCGGCGCTGTTCTTCACCGGCCGCCCCCGGTCCGAGGGGTACACCGTCACCACCCAGCGGGACGATGCCGGCCCCCAGGAGCCCCAGTCCGGCCCCCTGAACATCAACACGGCCACCGCCGCCCAGCTGGAGACCCTGGACGGCATCGGCCCGGTGCTGGCCCAGCGCATCGTGGAATACCGCGAGGCCAACGGCCCCTTCGCCTCCGTGGAGGGACTCCTGGAGGTCAAGGGCCTGGGACCCGGCATATTGGAAGCCATCCGCCCCCAGATCACCGCAGAGGAGGAACCATGAAAATTTTAGTAGTAGACGACGAGCAGCTGCTGGTCAAGGGCATCAAATTCAACCTGGAAAACGAGGGCTATCAGGTGCTCACCGCCTATGACGGGGCCGCAGCCGTGGAGCTGGCCCGGCGGGAGAGCCTGGACCTGATCATCCTGGATCTGATGATGCCCCAGCTGTCCGGCAGCGAGGCCTGCATGAAGATCCGGGAGTTTTCCGACGTGCCCATCATCATGCTCACCGCCCGCAGCGAGGACGCGGACAAGCTCATGGGCTTTGCCTGCGGGGCCGACGACTATGTGACCAAGCCCTTCAACATCCTGGAGCTAAAGGCCCGGATCAAGGCCCTGCTGCGCCGGGCCAGGGGTCCCGCCCGACCGGGCCGTAATCCCGCCCTGCTGACGGCGGGGGATCTGAGCCTGGATACCGAGCAGCGGGTGGCCATCCGGGACGGCCGCACCATCGACCTGACGGCCAAGGAATACGACCTGATCGAGCTGCTGATGAAAAATCCCCGGCGTGTCTATAGCCGGGAAAGCCTGATGAACCTGGTGTGGGGCTATTCCTACGCCGGGGACTACCGCACGGTGGACGTGCATATCCGCCGCCTGCGGGAGAAGCTGGAGCGGGTCCCGGCGGAGCCGGAATACATCATGACAAAGTGGGGAGTGGGTTACTATTTTGCGGGGGAAAACCAGCCTACAGTTTAAGTTCAGCATGAGCTATATCCTCATCATCCTGGCGGTGCTGGTGCTGCTGAACACCTATCCGCTGCTGGTGTCCCAGAGTCTGGTGTTCCGGACCAAGGAGACGGCCATGAAAAGCAGCGTCAAGATGGTGGAATCGGCCCTGTCGGGCCTGCCGGAGCTGACGGAGGAAAACGTGGGCCAGGCCCTGGCCTCGGTGGAGGAGACCGGCGTGTCCCGCCTGCTGGTGACGGACACCTCCGGCTGCATCCTGTTCGACACCCGGGAGGGCGGCAGCGCCAAGGGGATGTACGCCATGTATACCGAGATCGTCCAGGCTCTGGACGGCAGCGACGCCTTCTACTGCCGGTATGACAGCCATGCTTTTTTAAGCCGGGGCGCTTCCCCGGTGGTATACCGCAACCGCATCATCGGCGCGGTGTACGCCTATGAATACGACACCCAGCAGGCGGAGCTGCTGCAGAGCTTCCAGACCAACCTGACCCGCATCTCCCTGCTGATCGGCGTTCTGGTGGTTGCCCTCAGCGCTCTGCTGTCCCGGGCCTTCACCCGGAAGATCCGGGAGCTGCTCCAGGCCATCCGCCAGGTGCGGGAGGGAGCCTACAGCCATCGGGCCTCCGTCCGGGGGAATGATGAAATCGCCCAGCTGGCCACGGAGTTCAACAGCCTGACGGACCGCCTGCAGACCACCGAGGCCGCCCGCCGCCGCTTTGTGTCCGACGCCAGCCACGAGCTGAAAACGCCCCTGGCCGGTATCCGTCTGCTGACGGACTCCATCCTTCAGACGGAGGACATGAACGCCGACACCACCCGGGAATTTGTGGAGGACATCGGCCGGGAGGCCCAACGGCTCAGCCGCATCACAGAGGACCTGCTGCGCCTGACCCGGCTGGACAGCGGTATCCAGGACGCGGCCTATCCCGTGTCCGTGTCCCGGGTGCTGGAGCGGGTGATCCGTATGCTGGGGGTGGTGGCCCGGGAAAAGGAGGTCACCCTGACCTATGAGACGGACAAGGACGCCGTGGTCCGGGCCACCGAGGACGACATCCACCAAATCCTCTATAACCTCATGGAAAACGGCATCAAGTATTCCGGCTCCATGGGCTTTGTCCACACCACCCTGAAAACCGTCGGCGACACCGTGGTCATTTCCGTGGAGGACAACGGCATCGGCATCCCCGATGAGGACATGGAGCACGTATTCGAGCGGTTTTACCGGGTGGACAAGAACCGTTCCCGCGCCGTGGGCGGCACGGGTCTGGGGCTAAGCATCGTCAGCGACACCGTGCGCCGCCGGGGCGGCTCCATCCGGGCCCAGCACCGGCAGTCCGGCAGCGGCACCGTGTTCATCGTGGAGCTGCCCCTGGCCCGGCGAGAGGAGGCGGACGAATGAAAAAACGGATCTTTCTCCTGCTGCTGTGTCTGGCGCTGCTGCTTACCGGCTGCGCCGCCAGCCGCCGGACGCCCAAACAGACCTTCCGGATCTACGGCCTGTCCGGCGCCCCGGGGGGCGACGCCATCTCCGCCGTGGACGTGGACTGGTCGGAGCGGAAAAGCCTCACCGTGGACCAACAGGCCCAGGCGGCTCTGGAGCAGCTGCTGGGGGCGTGCACCGAGCCGGGCTACCGCACGCCCATCCCCCAGGGGGTGACGCTGCGCAGCTGCCAGCTTACCGGCGGCATGGCCCTGGTGGACTTCTCCCAGGGGTATGAGCAGCTGTCCGGCATCGACCTGACCATCGCCGACTACTGCGTCACCCTGACCCTGTCCCAGCTGCCCGGCATCTCCGTGGTCCGCATCACCGTGGAGGGCCAGGACCTGGCCTATCGGACCCACAGCCTGCTGCAGTCCAAGGAGGTGCTGATGACCAGCGAGGACGACGTGACCCGCACCCTGGGGGTGCGCCTGTTCTTCCCCGCCCGGGAAAGCGGCCTGCTGACGTCGGAATCCCGGACCCTGACCCTTCACGAGGGCGACAGCGCCGTGGAGGCCATCATGTCCGCCCTGATGGAGGGCCCCCAGACCGAGAGTCTGTCCCCCCTGCTGCCGGAGGGCTTCCAGATGCTGACGGTCCGGGTGGAAAGCGGCACCTGCTATCTGAATCTGCCCCGGTCGGACGTGTCCCTGCTGCCGGAGGGCCTGGAAGCCCAGCAGTTGCTGGTCCGGGGCTTGGTGAACTCCCTGTGCTCCGCCAACGGCGTGGACCGGGTCCAGTTGCTGCTGGACGGCCAGGTGGCCGCCTCCTTCGGCCAGGTGGACATCAGCGGCCCCCTGTACCGGGAGTGACCGCTCCGATTCCTGAAAAAAAGCGTGCTGCCCGCAGGCGGCACGCTTTTTTGAACGATTTTTGCTTACTCCTGGTCCTCGTCGTCCTGGGCGTTGGCCAGGTCGCTGAGATCGAACTCCAGCTTCTCGCCGCAGTTGGGGCAGCGGATCTCGCCGCTCTCCAGAGTATCCTCGTCGAAGACGATCTCCTCCTCGCAAACGGGGCAGGTGGTCTCGAAATAGGACTCGTCGTCATCGTCGTAGTCCTCATCCTCATCCTCGTCCACGTCGTCATCCAGCTCGTAGAGGGCCTGCTCCACGTCGGACAGATCGTCGCTGACGGCATCCAGACCGTCCTCCACGTCGCACAGCTCGTCCTCCAGGTCCACGAACTTCTCAGCCATGTCGTCCAGCACGTCGATGATGGCAGCGATGAGCTTGCCCTCCTTGGTGTCGGTGTCCAGCGTCAGGCCCTCGGCCAGGCCCTTCAGATAAGCTACCTTCTCAGAAATTTCCATGTTCATGCTCCTTTCCTGATATGGGTGGTGGTGGGAAAACCACAGTCCTTACTTGGCGCGGCCCAGATACTCGCCGGTGCGGGTGTCGATGGTAATCTTGACGCCAATGTTGATAAACAGGGGCACCTTCACCTCGGCGCCGGTCTCCACGGTGGCGGGCTTGAGGGTGTTGGTGGCGGTGTTGCCGGCCAGACCGGGCTCCGTCTCGGTGACCTCCAGGTCCATGAAGTTGGGGCACTCCAGGCCGAACACGTTTCCCTTATAGCTCAGCACCTTGCACACGGTGTTCTCGGTGATGAAGCGGAACGCATCGCCCAGCAGATCCTTGCCCAGGGGCACCATATCGAAGGTCTCCTGGTCCATGAAGTAATACAGGTCGCCGTCGTTATAGCTATAGGCCATATCCTTGCGCTCCACGAAGGCTTCCTCAAACTTTGCGGTGGGGTTGAAGGAAGTTTCGGTGACGGCGCCGGTGACGATGTTCTTCATCTTGGTGCGGACGAAGGCCGCGCCCTTACCGGGCTTCACATGCTGGAACTCGACCACCTGCATGATCTTGCCGTCCATTTCAAAGGTCTTACCGTTCCGGAAATCGCCCGCGGTAATGGTTGCCATATGTGTATCCTCCCATGTCATGAGAAAATAATCCTCAGCGGGAGTATTTCCTCGTATTCAAAAATTTGCCTATACAGCTCTATTATTTTACACGATAATAGGCGCTATTGCAAGAGCCAGACGGGATTTTTTCCCGGTTTTCCCGAAAAATCAGTCTCCAACAAAGCAAAGTTAAAAAGCCTCGCAGAGTTCACGGCCCGCAGGCCGTGAATCAAGTGCAATCCGTTTTTTGCGGCGGCGTGTACGTCGCAAAAAACACTTTGCGCGGAGAGAGTGTGTTCCGATGGGCTGCGTGCCCATCGGAACGCGCGGTTCGGAGCGAAATCTCTTTTGGTAGAAAAAGGGCGGTGCCCTTTTTCTACCAAGTTATTTTACAGAATCAGCAGGTCCTTCTTGGCCAGGGTGATATCCTGGCAGCCGTCCTCCTGCAGCACAACCACGTCCTCGATGCGGACGCCGAAGCGGCCGGGCAGATAGATGCCGGGCTCGGCGGACACGGCCGCGCCCAGGGGCAGGGGCTTGTTGTTGGCAGGGGTGGCGTTGGGGGACTCGTGAATTTCCACGCCCACGCTGTGGCCGAAGCTGTGGCCGAAATAGGGGCCGTAACCGGCGTCCTCGATGACCTTCCGGGCGGCGGCGTCCACGTCGTGGCCGGTGGCGCCGGCCTTGGCGGCGGCGATGCCCGCCAGCTGGGCCTGCAGCACGACGTTGTAGACCTTCTCCATCTCCTCGGTGACGTGGCCCACGGCCACGGTGCGGGTCATGTCAGAGCAATAGCCCTGATAGATGCAGCCGAAGTCCATGGTCACGAAGTCGCCGTCCTGGATCTTCCGGTCGGTGGGCACGGCGTGGGGCATACTGCCGTTGGGACCGCTGGCCACGATGGGGTCAAAGGACATATTCTCCGCGCCTCCGGCCAGCATCAGGTACTGCAGCCGGGCGGCGATCTCCTTCTCGGTGACGCCGGGCTTGATCTCCTTGACGATCTGGTCCAGAGCGGCCTCGGCGATGCGCTGGGCGGCGATCATCCGCTGGATCTCCTCCTCGTCCTTGCTCTGGCGCAGGGAGATCAGCAGCTCCGTGGCGGGCACCAGCTGGCAGTGCAGCTTCTCGGAATAGTGGCGATAGTCCGCCACGGTCATGTACGCATCCTCAAAGCCCAGCTTCTGCACATGGGCCTTTTCCATGGCGGCGTTGATCAGGTCCACATAGGGGTGGGCGGCGTCGGTCATGGCAATCTCGGCGTCCTGCACCTTGTTGTGGGCGGCCTCGATATAGCGGGAGTCGGTGAAATAGAAGTTCCCCTCCCGGGTCACCAGGGCCACGCCGTCGGTGCCGGTGGAGTGGAAGCCGGAGGCATAGAAGCGGTTGGCCTCGCAGGTCAGCAGCATACCGTCCAGCTCATGGGCAGACAGCTTTTCCGCAATTTTCGCAAAATGGTTCATAATCAAAACTCCTTTCAGATCCGGTGAACACCACCGGCTAAATGCTTCCAGGGGGCCTGGAGGGCATGCAGCACCTTCTGCCACGGGGTCCTGGCCCCGCCGGCCGGCTCCACCATCAGGGCCGTGACGCCGCTGAGGTTGGCCCCCAGCATATCCGTCAGCAGCTTATCCCCCAGCATGGCCGTGTGGGCGGGGTCGGTCCCCGCCTGGTCCATGGCCCGGCGAAAGCCCGACGTCTGCGGCTTTTTGGCGTGGCCCACATAGGTGATCCCCAGGTCGCGGCAGAACTGCTCCACCCGCCGGGGGCTGCGGTTGTTGGACAGGATCATCACCCGGATCCCCGCCGCCTGTAAGCGGCTGAGCCAATCGCGCACCGCCTGGTCGGGGCGGGACACGCTTTTGGGGGCCAGGGTATAGTCCAGATCGCTGAGCAGCAGCCGGATGCCCCTGCTCTGCAGCAGCTCCGGCGTGATCTGCTGATAGCTTTCGTATACCCCGTCCGGCACCAGAGAAATACGCATACACCAGTTCCCTTTCTCATAGCTTTGGCTATAGTGTAGCATTTTTTTCATGGGAACGCAAGGGGGGATCTCCATGCCGCTGTATCTTGCCGCCACACCGGACCGTCTGACCCGGGCCCGGGCCGTGACGCCGCGCCTGGCCCATGTGGCCTATCGTCTGGGCCCCGGCTCGGAGCTGCTGGCCGCGCCGCTTCCGCCTGCTCTGCGGGGCGGGCTGATGGTGCTGTCGGACTGGGACTGTCCGCCGGTGGAGGAACCGGACCGCCTGGCCCGGCAGATTGCCCGGACCTGCCTGCGGCGGGGCTACGCCGGGGCGGCGGCGGACTTTGACCCGCCTGCCAGGCCGGACCGTCTGGCCCTGCTGGAGGCGCTTTCTCCCCTGCTGGCCTCCTGCGGCCGGACCCTGTATGTTCCGGAGCACTGCCCCGTCGCCGGGGCGACGATACTGCTGTGCACCGCCCTGTCCGGCGGAACGCTGAAGGGCCGGCTGACCCAGGCGGTGGACCAATACGGGGCGGAGCACCTGGCCCTGGACCTGCAGCGGCTGGCCATGGACTTCCCTCTCCCCTGCCCCGGAGGTCAGGGCACGCCCCTGACCCTTCCCCAGCTGGAGGCCCTGGCCGCAGGCCGCCCCACCTTCTATTCCGACGCCCTGTGCGCCCGGTATTTCACCCTGACCCGGCAGGGGCAGACCCACTTCGTCCTCTTTGACGACGCCCGGACCCTTCGCCGGAAGCTGGACCTGGCCCGTCAGCTGGGCATCCGGGATGCCCTGGTGATGCTGCCGGAGGTGGAGGACCTTCTGGAGCCGCTGTTCGCCGGGGAAAGATAAAATCCCTCCGTTTTGATACATCGTACCCAAACGGAAGGATTCCCTTTTTATAAGCCGCGCACGGTTATTGCCGCTCCAGCACATGTACGGTCACCGGAAAGCTTTCATTTCCGGGCATTACGCCTGTCACCATCCGGACCGTGGTAAATCCAAATTTGGCATACAGAGCCAGAGCCGGTTCATTCCCGTCCAGAACTTCGATCTCCGCGTCATCCTGCACTCTCTCCAGCGCAAAACGCATCAGCTCTGACCCGACTCCCTGCCGGGCGCAGCTTCGGTCCACATAAAGCCACGCCAGCTCCGTGTCCGAAAATGCTATGAAGCCCACCACCAGTCCCTTATCCTCGGCCACATAGACCTGATATTCAAACAAGCCCTCTCTTTCCGCGGCGATGGACAGCGGCAGAAAGGCCGCCGGCAGGCCGGCATACTCCAGCTCACTTTTCCGGGCCGGATCGTGGACCTGACACAGGCGCTCAAAATCTTTTTCCTCATATTTCCGGATGTTCAGCTGCAATGACATTTTATACCTCCGACTTCGCAGATGCACCGGCATGCCGGGCCGACTGTCAGAATAACTCCCCCCCAAAAGGAGCGTTGTCCCCTGAATCGGTAAAAAGCGTGCTGAACACAACGTCCAGCACGCTTTTTGAGACGATTAATAATATCTCTTGTTTCTGTTCTTGCGGGCAGCCTCGGACTTCTTGCGGCGCTTGACGCTGGGGCTTTCGTAGCACTCTCTTCTCCGCACTTCAGCCAGGACGCCTGCCTTGGCGCAGCTTCTCTTAAAACGCTTCAGAGCGCTGTCCAGGGACTCGCCTTCCTTGACGTGGACTTCGGACATCTATTTTCCCTCCCTCCGATGTATCCGGCTCGATCCAGGATACTCTTTAAGAGCCATTGGACATGACTTTAACAATAGCATTATACTGTGTAGGCCCTGCCTTGTCAAGCCGTTTTCCAACATTTTTTACGATTCCGATTATTTCGCAGGCTTGACGATCAGGTTCATGAGCTTGTCCTTCACCAGGATGGTCTTTACCACGGTCATGCCCTCGGCGGCCTTTCTGACCTTGTCCAGCTCCATGGCGGCGGCCATGACGGTCTCCTGGCCGCTGCCGGCGGGGACGGTGACGGCGCCCTTGAGCTTGCCGTTGACCTGGATGGCCATGTCCACATGGGTGTCCACGGTCTTGCCCTCGTCATAGGCGGGCCAGGGCATCTGCATGGCCATTTTGCCGGTCTTGGCGGCATAGCCGGTAAGCTCCCACATCTCCTCTACCATGTGGGGCGCGAAGGGGGACAGCAGCAGCATCAGCTGCTGCAGGTCGCCACGGGTCAGGCCGGAGGAATAGAACTCGTTGACCATGGCCATCAGGGCGGCAATGGCGGTGTTCATCTTCAGGTCGTCGATATCGGCGGTGACCTTCTTGATAGTCTTGTGGATCAGGGCCTCGTTCTTTTCGGAAATTTCGTCGCTGTCCTGGGCCAGGTCCATCAGGTTCCAGCAGCGGTCCAGGAAACGCTTGGAGCCCTTCACGGCCTCGTTGGACCAGGTAACGGCCTTTTCAAAGTCGCCGATGAACATGATGTGCAGGCGCATGGTATCCGCGCCGTACTGGGCCACGATATCGTTGGGATTCACCACATTGCCCCGGGACTTGGACATCTTCTCGCCGCCCTCGCCCAGGATCATGCCGTGGCTGGTGCGCTTGGCATAGGGCTCCTTGGTGGGCACCACGCCGATGTCATACAGGAACTTGTGCCAGAACCGGGAGTACAGCAGGTGCAGGGTGGTGTGCTCCATGCCGCCGTTGTACCAATCCACGGGGCTCCAGTATTCCAGGGCCTCCTTGCTGGCCAGGGCCTTGTCGTTGTGGGGGTCCATATACCGCAGGAAGTACCAGCTGGAGCCGGCCCACTGGGGCATGGTATCGGTCTCCCGCTTGGCGGGACCGCCGCAGCAGGGGCAGGTTGTCTTTACCCAGTCGGTCAGCTTGGCCAGCGGGGATTCACCGTTATCGGTGGGCTCATAGCTTTCCACCTCCGGCAGGCGCAGGGGCAGCTCACTTTCAGGGATGGCCACCCAGCCGCACTTGGGACAGTTCACCAGCGGGATAGGCTCACCCCAATAGCGCTGACGGGAGAATACCCAGTCGCGCAGCTTGTAGTTGACCTTGGTCTCGCCCTTCTTCTGCTCCTCCAGCCACTTGATAATGGTCTTTTTGGCTTCCTCCACGGTCAGGCCATCCAGGAAACCGGAATTGACCATGATGCCGGTAGCGCAATCGGTAAAGGCTTCCTTTTCCACATCGCCGCCCTTTACCACCTCGATGATAGGCAGACCGAACTTTTTGGCGAACTCCCAGTCACGGGTATCGTGGCCGGGTACCGCCATGATGGCGCCGGTGCCGTAGCTCATCAGAACATAATCGGAAATCCAGATCGGAATCTCTTTGCCGTTGACCGGATTGATGGCGGTCAGACCTTCGATCTGCACGCCGGTCTTCTCCTTCGTGAGCTCCGTGCGCTCAAAGTCGGACTTCGCGGCGGCTGCCTCCTGATAGGCCTTGACCTCGTCGGCATTCGTCAGGCGGTCCATCCAGCGCTCGAGCAGCGGATGCTCCGGCGAAAGGACCATGTACGTCGCGCCGAACAGCGTGTCCGGGCGGGTGGTGAACACGGTGATCTCATCGCCGAACGTCGAGCCGAAGCGGACCTCCGCGCCGGTGGAGCGTCCGATCCAGTTACGCTGCTGAATTTTGACGCGCTCGATGAAGTCGACGTCGTCCAGATCGTCGAGCAGGCGCTGGGCATAGCGCGTGATGCGCAGCATCCACTGGCTCTTTTCCTTGCGGACGACCGGGCTGCCGCAGCGCTCACAGACGTTCTCTACGACTTCCTCATTTGCCAGCACGCACTTGCAGGACGTGCACCAGTTCACGGGCATCTTGGCCTTGTAGGCAAGGCCGTTCTTGTAGAGCTGCAGGAAGATCCACTGCGTCCACTTGAAATACTTCGGGTCCGTCGTGTTGATCTCGCGGTCCCAGTCGAAGCTGTAGCCGAGCGCCTGCAGCTGGCCGCGGAACGTGGCGATGTTGTTCTTCGTCACGACGGCAGGATGGATGTGGTTCTTGATGGCGTAGTTCTCCGTCGGCAGGCCGAAGGCGTCATAGCCCATGGGGAACAGCACGTTCTCGCCCTGCATGCGGTGCTTGCGCGCGATGACGTCCATGGCCGTATAGGGGCGGGCATGGCCGACGTGCAGACCGGCACCGGACGGGTACGGGAATTCGGCCAGCGCATAGAATTTCTTCGCGTCGCTG
>OMBN01000999.1_pt1 | contig 13160 bp, 9 predicted proteins | sample 1644891 | NCBI WGS metagenome assembly OMBN01 (sample SAMEA103958144, study PRJEB25191) | human gut metagenome | reverse complement strand
CTGGAATACGACCGGCTGTACCTGACGGACCGCTCCCCTGCCGCTTCCTTTTCACCCGTGACACTTTCGCCGGGCGAGACAGTGCTGATCCCGGCGCTCGGGCTGCGCGTCGAATGCCGGATCGAAGAAAATTTTCAGGAAAAAGCAAAAACCCTCTCCACTTTTGCAGTCAAATATGATACCATAGAGCAAACTCCCCGGATCACGATCCGTCCGCGTCAGGCGCATGACGTCATGCGCACGGCAGGCGGCACGAAAACGCTCAAAAAGCTGCTGATCGACCGCAAGGTCCCCGCAGCACGACGTGCGCTCATGCCGGTGGCCGCTGACGCATCCGGTGTTCTGGGCGTTTATGGGATCGGCGTCGATCTGGGCCGCGCCGCGGCTCCGGGCGAACGCGCGGTCATCATCACAATCGAAGAAACAGAGAAAGAGGATTAGATGTATGATTAACAAGTCTGACATGCTGCAGGACATTGAGCGCGTACTGGTCTCCGAAGAAGAGATCCACGCGCGGATCAAGGAAGTCGGCGCACAGATCGCAGACGACTATCGCGGCAAGTGCCCGATCCTGGTCGGCGTTCTCAAGGGCGTCGTTCCGTTTTTCGCGGAAATGGCGAATGCCATCAGCATTCCCGTGCAGGAGGATTTCATGTGCATCACATCCTTTGAGGGCGGCACGGAATCCACCGGCAAGCTGACATTCCGCAAGGATATCGACCATGATATCGAGGGCCGTCATGTGCTCATTCTGGAGGATATCATCGATTCCGGCAGCACGCTCAAGATGATCTGTGAGATGTTCCATGAGCGCAAGCCCGCGTCCATCAAGATCTGCACGCTGCTCGACAAGCCAACCGGCCGCAAGGTCGAGCTGAAGCCGGACTACACCTGCTTCACCGTCCCGCCCGCGTTCGTCGTCGGCTTCGGTCTGGACTATGAGGATTACTACCGCAACCTGCCGTTCGTCGGCGTGCTGAAGCCCTCTGTCTATCAGGACCGCTGAAGACGGTCTATTCCACATAAAGGAGAACCTCCGTGAACCAACAGCCCAAAACCCTGCAGACCATTCTGCTCGTTGCGGTCCTGGCGCTGGTGCTTGTGGTGCTCTCTTCGTCCCTGCTCACGCAAAACGGCAGCAGGCTTGCATATTCTGACGTGCTCGACCTGTTTGAAAACGAACGGGTCGAGTCGTTCGTTCTGCAGGGCGATACGCTGACGCTGACGCTCTACGGAAGCGAAGCAGAGCAGGCCGGTACCGCGACGGCGAAGATCGGCGACATCGAGACCTTCCACAAGGACCTGGACGAGACCATTGCTGCGCAGAGCGCCGCAGGTGTTCTCAAGTCCTACAACTATCTGCCCGCCGCCAATTCCATCTGGAAGACGGCGCTGCCGTATCTGCTCGTCGGCATCGCGCTTCTGTTCGTGTGGTTCATCCTGATGAACCGCTCCGGCAGCGGCCCGAACGCCATGGCGCAGTTCACGCGCGCCAACGCGCGCTTCGGCGTCCCGTCCGGCGAGTCCGTGACCTTCCAGGACGTCGCCGGTGCGGACGAGGAAAAGGAAGAGCTCTCGGAGATCGTGGAGTTCCTCCGCGATCCGGACCGCTTCAAGCAGCTCGGCGCGAAGATCCCGAAGGGCGTGCTGCTCGTCGGCCCGCCGGGCACCGGCAAGACGCTGCTGGCCCGCGCAGTCGCCGGAGAGGCGAATGTCGCATTCTTATCCATTTCCGGCTCTGACTTCGTCGAACTCTATGTCGGCGTCGGCGCGAGCCGTGTCCGCGACCTCTTTGAGCAGGCCAAGCGGGTGGCCCCGGCCATCGTCTTCATCGATGAGATCGATGCGGTCGGTCGTCAGCGCGGCGCTGGCCTCGGCGGCGGCCACGACGAGCGCGAACAGACGCTCAACCAGCTGCTCGTCGAGATGGACGGTTTCTCGGCCAACGAGGGCGTCATCGTCATCGCCGCGACCAACCGCAAGGACATTCTCGATCCCGCCCTGCTCCGCCCGGGCCGCTTCGACCGGCAGATCTACGTCGGCGCGCCCGACTGGCGCGGACGGCTTGCGATCCTGCAGGTCCATGCACGGAAAAAGCCGCTGGCGGACAATGTCGATCTCCCCGCCGTCGCCAAGGCGACCGCCGGTTTCACCGGCGCGGATCTGGCCAACCTTCTGAACGAGGGCGCGCTCCTCGCCGCGCGGCGCGGCAAGGCCGCGATCAGCCAGCAGGATCTGGAGACATCGATGATCAAGGTCATTGCAGGCCCCGAAAAGAAGAGCCGCGTGGTCAGCCACGCGGAAAAGATGCTCACCGCCGTCCACGAGGCCGGACACGCGATCTGCATGTACTGCCTCGACTCGCAGGATCCGGTGCACCTCATCACCATCATCCCCCGCGCCCAGGCCGGCGGCATGACCATCAGCCTGCCGCAGGACGACCGCTCCTATTCCTCGCGCAACGAGATGTTTGAGACCATCGTCTCCTTCCTCGGCGGCCGCGTGGCAGAGGCGCAGAAGCTCTGCGATATTTCCACCGGCGCGTCGAACGATCTGCAGCGCGCCACCGGCATTGCCCGCGATATGGTCGCAAAATACGGCATGTCCGACAGCATCGGCCCCGTCAGCTACGCGGGCGGGCAGGAGGTCTTTATCGGGCGCGACTATGAGAAGACCAAACCCTATTCCGAGCAGACCGCCGGGCAGATCGACGCGCAGGTCCAGAAGATCATGCGCGAGGCTTATCAGCGCTGCGAGCAGATCCTGCGCGATCATGCCGAACGGCTCGATAAGATCGCCGGCTTCCTGATGGAGAACGAGAACATGAGCCGCGCACAGTTTGAAGCTGTGATGCAGGACGAAACGCTTGACCAACCCAAAGCCTGAGTTTTATGCGCACCGCGGATCGTGGTGCGCATAAATTATGGGAACTGACAGGAGGCTCCATGTATTATCGCAGTCTGAACGCCTATCTGCGCGAAGCCTTTGGCTGCAAGGTCTATAAGCTGGCGCTCTCCGCCGGCTGCACCTGCCCAAACCGAGACGGGACGATTGGCACGTGCGGATGCATCTTCTGCAGCGGCAGCGGAGAATTTGCCGCGTCCGCTTCCCTCTCTATCCCGGAGCAGCTGGCGCAGGCCAAGCGTCTGGTCGCCGCCAAGGCCGGGCCGGACGCACGCTATATCGCCTATTTTCAGGACTTTACCAATACCTATGCCCCGGCTGAGGTCCTGCGGCCGCTGTTTGCGGCCGCGATCCGACAGCCGGAGGTCTGCGCGCTCTCCATCGCCACGCGGCCGGACTGCCTGCCGCCGGAGATCTTGTCGCTGCTGGCTGAGCTCCGGTCGGAAAAGCCCGTCTGGGTCGAGCTCGGGCTGCAGACCATCCATGCATCGACGGCCGCCTATATCCGCCGCGGCTATCCCCTTTCCGTCTATGACGAGGCGGTGCGGGCGCTGCACGCGCGCGGCATCAGCGTCATCACGCATCAGATCCTGGGCCTGCCCGGCGAGACGCCGGAGATGATGGTGGAGACGGCCCGCTATATCGGCCGCAGCGGCGCCGAGGGCATCAAGCTGCACCTGCTGCACGTTCTGACCGGGACGGATCTGGCCGCGGACTACGCGGCGGGCGCCTTTGAGACGCTGACGCTGGACGCATATATCACACTGCTGGAGGCATGTCTGCGCGTGCTGCCGCGGGAGATGGTCATCCACCGGCTGACTGGCGACGGGGCCAAACGCGACCTGCTCGCGCCCGGCTGGAGCGGCGATAAAAAGCGCGTCATCAACGAGATCCGCCGCCGCTTTCTGGCCGACGATCTCGAACAGGGCTCCGACCTTCCCGATTCCCTCATTTGAATATTCATTTTTTCGACATCATCGGACGAAATACGGATTGACAGATGAGGAAAGTCGTGTTATTCTTGATAACAGATAACGAATACGGGCTGAAATGCCCGTATTTGCTGCGTTTTTGATATTCTCGTTCCAGAATATCGAAAGCAATCGAAATCAATTCGACAATATCGGAGGAAAGAGAACATGAAAAAAGAGAATCTGTTCGTCATTCTGACCGGCGTTGTCATCGGCATCGCGGCACTTGTGCTGACGGCGCTCGGCAACCCGGCCAACATGGGCTTCTGCATCGCCTGCTTTGAGCGTGATATCGCGGGCGCTGTCGGTCTGCATTCGGCAGCCAAGGTGCAGTATGTCCGTCCGGAGATCATCGGTCTGGTCCTCGGCAGCTTCCTGATGGCCATCGCCACGAAGGAATGGAAAGCCAAAGCCGGTTCCTCGCCTGCCCTGCGGTTCGTGCTCGGCGCTTTCGTCATGATCGGCGCGCTGGCCTTTTTGGGCTGCCCGCTGCGCATGGTCCTGCGTCTAGCCGGCGGCGACCTCAACGCGGTCGTCGGTCTTGCCGGTTTTGCTGCCGGTATCTTCCTTGGCACGATCTTCATCCGCAAGGGCTTCACGCTCCAGCGCAACTACACCACCAAGACGCTCGACGGCACGGTCCTCCCCGCTGTGATGACCGGCCTGCTGATCCTGTTCATCGCTGTCCCCACCCTCTTCAAGCTCTCGGAAGAAGGCCCCGGCTCCAAGCATGCACCGTTTTTCATCGCGCTTGTCATCGCCCTCGTCGTCGGCGCGCTGGCGCAGAAGTCCCGCATGTGTATGGTCGGCGGTCTGCGTGACACGATGATGTTCAAGGACATGCACCTGCTGTGGGGCTTCATCGCCATCTTCGTCACGGTCCTGCTCGGCAACCTCATCGGCAGCAGCTTCAAGCTCGGCTTCACCTCGCAGCCCGTTGCGCACTCCAGCCATGTCTGGAACTTCCTCGGCATGCTGCTCGCCGGTTGGGGCTCCGTGCTGCTCGGCGGCTGCCCGCTGCGTCAGCTCATTTTGGCCGGCAGCGGCAACGCGGATTCCGCTGTTACGGTGTTCGGCATGATCGTCGGCGCTGCGTTCGCGCATAACTTCGGTCTGGCCGGCAACGCCGACTCCGTCAGCGAGGCTGGCGAGTATGTCGTCGGCGGCATCTCCACGAAGGGCAAGGTCGCGGTCATTCTCGGCATCGTGATCGTGCTGGTCGTATCTTATGTAAACAGCATGAAGAAGCAGGAGGCGAAAACGAATGGTTGATGCAAGAGGATATCTCTGCCCCATGCCCGTGGTCATGGTCCAGAAGGCGCTCGAAGCGGAGCACCCCGATACGCTCGAGGTCCTGGTCGACAATGAGACCGCCGTGGAAAACATCAAGCGCTTTGCCGCGCACAGCGGCTATCAGGCCACAGCCGTCGAGGACGGCGAAGACTACCGCCTGACGCTCAAAAAGTAAAGAAACGCAGAAGGGACGTACCTACTGGTACGTCCCTTTTCTCGTCTGATCTTTATTTGCGCTCCATCGCGCAGAAGCCGCCCTGGCCGAGCGTGACGGTCTCACCGGTGTATTCCATGATCCCGCCGCCAAGCAGGATCGTGCCGCTGTGCGGCAGCGTCCAGGGTTCCGGCGACTGGTTGCAGCAGACTGCGACGCTGCCCTCCGCCGACTGCCGCAGCAGCAGGAGTCGGCCGCCGCCGGCCTCCAGCACGAGGACAGTCCCGCTGCGCAGCGCGGGCGCACTTTTTTTCACGCGGGCCAGCGAGCGATAGAACGAGACTAAATTTCCGTCTTCCCTGCCCCAGGGATAGAATTTCCGGTTGAATGGGTCCCGGTAGCCGGTCATCCCGGCTTCGTCGCCGTAGTAGATGCAGGGCATGCCCGGCAGCATGAACTGCAGGAAGGCTGCCAGCTTGAGGCGCTGCCTGCCCTCGCGCAGCTGCTCCTGCGTGAAATGCCGCTGAGCAAGGTCCGTCCGATCGCCGTCGCGCGGGTCGAGAATGGCGTTGATCGCGCGCGGCGTGTCGTGCGTGGAGAGGATGTTCATGACCGTCTGCAGCACGTCCGGCGGATAATTCTCCGCAAGCGTTCGGATGGCGTCGCCGAGCGCCGTGCCGTCGTCCTCGCTGCGGACATAGCGCAGGATCGCTTTCTGCCACGGGTAGTTCATGACGGAATCGAGCTGCCGGTCGGTAAAGTACCGGCGGCGCTGGTCGTAGGCGATCTTGTTGGACGCATCCTCCCAGACCTCGCCGATCAGCAGCGCGTCCGGCTTATACGCGCGAATGCGCGCGCGTAGGCGCGCAAGGAATGCGTCCGGCAGCTCATCGACCACGTCCAGCCGCCAGCCGTCGGCGCCGAGCTTCAGCCAGTGCACTGCGACGCTGTCTTCGTCGTCGATCATGTAGCGGATGAAATCCAGATTCATCTTGTCGACGCACGGGAGCGTCGTGATGCCCCACCAGCTGTCGTAGACGTCCGGATAGTGCTGGAACCGGAACCAGCCGCGGTAGGGCGAGGACGGATCATGGATGGCCTGCTGGAAATATGCGCTGCGGCTGCCGACGTGGCTGAACACGCCGTCCAGAATGACCTTCATCCCATGCGTGTGCGCCTCGGCGCAGAGCGCGCGGAAATCCTCCTCCGTGCCGAGCATGGGGTCGATCCGCTTATAGTCGCAGGTGTCGTACCGGTGCGTCGACCAGGCGTAGAAGATCGGGTTCAGGTACAGGATCTCCACACCAAGCTCCTGCAGGTACGGCAGCTTTTCCCGGATGCCGTTCAGATTGCCGCCGTAAAAATCGTTGTTCAGGACCTCGCCGTTGGCATCCGGCAGGTAGACCGGTACGTCGTCCTTGTTTTCGTGCACCCAGTAGGGCCTGATTTTCCCGGTCAGATCGCAGCTGCCGCTCTGGCAGAAGCGGTCCGGGAAGATCTGATACATGACGGCGCCCGCACAGCCGGCCGGGACGGGATATTTGTCCGCCAGCACGCTCAGCTGCCAGAGGCCGCCCGCCTCTATGTTCGTGTCGCTCTGTCCCTGCTTAAAGAGGCGGAACGCGCCGTCCTGCGTAGTGATATGGAAGTAGTAGAAGTAGAGCCCGGCCTCGCAGACGGCCATTTCCCCGCCCCAGGTATCGTAAAGCGTGTCGTCCGACTGCTTGGTGAGCGGCACACGCCGCAGCTCCTGCCCATTTTCGGCCTGCAGGACGAGCGCGGCCGCCGTGGTCCGGCAGCTGCACGGGATCAGGATATGAAACGTGCAGGTCTCGTTCTCCTGCAGCGTGCCGAAGGGCGTTTTGAACTGCGAAAGCTTGCTGTCGAATAGAATTCTCATATGGGTCTCCGTCCGTTTTGATCGGTCAAAGCAAAGGCCGGCGCTGCCGCCGGTCTTTGTCTGGGGTGTATGAAGAAATCAGAGGTCCCAGATCTCCTTCGCGTACTGCTCGACCGAGCGGTCCGAGGAGAAGATGCCGGCTCTGGCGATATTGGTGAGGGACATTTGCGCGAAGCGCGTCCGGTCCTGATAGACCTCGACTGCGCGCTTCTTTGCGGCCTTGTAGCTTTCAAAGTCAGCGACCGTCATATAGCTGTCGGCAGCGCCGAAGCGCGGCGTGAGCAGGGATGCCGCCACATCGTCAAACCGCTGGCCAAGCGCGCCGGAGGTAAGCATCTGCAGCACCCGGTCAAGCTCGGGCGTCAGGAACTGGTGCGGGTCATAGCCCCGATGCCACAGCGCCTGCACCTCATCGGCGGTCATGCCGAAGAGGAACATATTGTCGTCACCGACCCGGTCGCGGATCTCGACGTTCGCGCCGTCGAGCGTGCCAAGGGTGACCGCGCCGTTGATCATGAGCTTCATGTTGCTCGTGCCGGAGGCCTCCTTGCCCGCGACGGAGATCTGCTCGGAGAGGTCTGCGGCGGGGATGATGATCTCCGCGAGCGAGACCTTGTAGTCCTCAATGAAGACGACCTTGAGCTTGCCCTGCACCTGCGGGTCGGAGTTGACCAGATTTGAGACGGCCACGATCAGCGAGATGATCTGCTTGGCCAGATAATAGCCCGCCGAGGCCTTGGCCGCAAAGATGAACGTCTGCGGGAAGACCGGCTTTTCGGGATGATCTTTGATCTCGTTGTAGAGCGTCAGGATGTAGAGCACGTTCAGCAGCTGCCGCTTGTACTCATGCAGCCGCTTGACCTGCACGTCGAAGATCGAGTCGGGGTCGACGTTGACGCCGTTGTGCTCGGCGATGTAGGCCGCCAGACGGACCTTGTTCTTGCGCTTGATGGCCCGCAGATTTTCCAGTACGTCCAGATCGCCGCGGTACTGCTCGAGCGCCTCGAGCGCATTGGCGTCTTTCAGGAAGCCGTCGCCGATGAGCGTCTGCAGATAGCCGGAGAGGGCCGGGTTCGACTGGCACAGCCAGCGGCGGTAGGCGATGCCGTTGGTGATGTTGAGGAAGCGGCTGTGGTCGAGATTATAATAATCGCGGAAAATAGTCTTTTCCAGAATGTCCGTATGCAGCTGCGAAACGCCGTTGATCTTATGGCAGCAGGTCAGGCAGAGGTTCGCCATGCGGACCTCGTCGTTGGCGATGACGGCCATATAGTTCCACTTGCCGGGGTCGTTCGGGTAGACGCGCTGCAGCTTTTCCATGAGACGGCGGTTGATCTCCTGGCAGATCGAGTAGATCCGCGGCAGCTGCTCCTGGAACAGGCTGACCGGCCAGCGCTCGAGCGCTTCGGCCATGACGGTATGGTTGGTGTAGGAGAGCGTGGCGCAGGTGATCTCCCACGCGCGGGCCCAGCCGTAGTCGTACTCATCGACGAGCAGGCGCATCAGCTCCGGCACACACAGGGCCGGATGCGTATCGTTGATGTGGACGGCGACCTTGTCAGCAAGGTTGTCGAGCGTGTGATAGTTCTTCAGGTGCTCATTCAGGATCGACTGCAGCGAGCTCGAGACCAGCAGATACTGCTGGCGCAGGCGCAGGCGCTTGCCGTTGATGTGGTTGTCCGCCGGATAGAGGACCTTGGAGATCGCCTCGGCCATGGTGTTCTGCTCGAGTGCGCGGACATAGTCGCCGCGCGAGAAAGCGTTCATGTCGAAGCTCTGCGGCATGCTGGCACTCCAGAGCGTGAGCTTGTTGACGGCCGTAGAGTTATAGCCGGAGATGTACAGATCGTGCGGCACGGCGATGACGGACTGATAGCCGGTCTGGGCCGTCTTGAACTTGTCGCCGTCCATCCATTCGTGGACCTGGCCGCCGAAGCGGACCTCCACAGCATCATCCTTGCGCGGGTGCAGCCAGACATCGCCCATCTCGAGCCAGTTGTCCGGGAATTCCATCTGCCAGCCGTCGACGATCTTCTGGCGGAAGATGCCGAACTCATAGCGGATGGAAAAGCCCGTGACCGGATAGCCCAAGCCCGTCGCCGCGTCCATATAGCACGAGGCGAGCCGCCCGAGACCGCCGTTGCCAAGGCCGGCATCCGGCTCGAGCGCACACAGACGCTCGAGGCTGAAGCCAAGCTCGTTCAGGATCTCCCCTGCCGGCTCCAGAAGGCCCATGTTGAACAGGTTGTTGCGCAGGCTCGTGCCGACCAGAAATTCCATCGACATATAGTAGACCTGCTTGTTTTCTTGCGCGCGGGTCTGCTCGACGAACGCGCGGCGCTCATCCTCCAGAAGCTCCCGGACTGCCACGCAGACAGCGCGGTAGACCTGCTTTTCCGTGGCCATTTCCAGCGAGCAGCCAAACATACGGTCGCAGCATTCCTGCAGATGCTGCAGAAGGTTCTCTTTTGTCATTGATCTTTGTTATCCTTTTTCTGTCTAAGATATCGTTTTGTTACTGGCCGCAGACGTTCTGGAACAGCGCCATGTATTTCTGGGCCGGGACGTCCCAGCTCGAATCGACGGCCATGTCGTTCTGCGCCAGCCGCAGCCATTTTTCAGGCTCGTTGTAGTAAAGGGCAAGCGCGCGGTCGATCGCAGCGAGGAAATCGTCGGCGTTGTAGCTCTGGAAGGTAAAGCCGCGGCCGGTCTCATCCGCTTCGTTGTAGGGCCAGACCGTATCCTTGAGCCCGCCCGTGGCGTTGACGACCGGGACGGAGCCCATGCGCATCGCGATGAGCTGCGACAGGCCGCAGGGCTCGGACTTCGACGGCATGAGATACAGATCCGACGCCGCGTAGACCAGATTGGCCAGTCCCCCGTCAAAGAGCAGATTGACGGAGACCTTGTCGCCGAAGCGGTCACGCAGGGTATTCAGATACCACTCGTATTTTTCCTCGCCCGTGCCGATGATCACGAGCTGCACGCGCCGCTGCAGCAGCCGCTCGGCAATATAGCACAGAAGGTCGATGCCCTTGTGGCCGACAAGGCGCGTCACCATGGCGAGCACCGCCACGTCCTTGTCCTCCGGCAGTCCGACGCGCTGCTGCAGGGCGAGCTTGTTGGCGGTCTTGCCCTCGCGCAGGGTCTTTGCCGTGTAGTTTTTGGCGAGCAGCTCCATATGCTCCGGGTCGATCACCTGCATGTCAATGCCGTTGGTGATGCCGGAAAAATCACTGCCGCGGCTCTGCAGCACGCCGTCGAGCCCGTGGGAGTAATACGGATACCGCAGCTCCTGCGCATAGGTCTCGGAGACGGTCGTGACGCGGTCGGCCATGACGATGGCGGATTTCATGAAGTTCGTGCAGTCGTCAAACCGCAGGATCTCGTCGCAGCCTGCGCCGAGGCCCAGCACGTCATAGTTGAACTGCAGGTTGCACTTGCCCTGATACTCGATGTTATGGATGGTGAAGACGCTTTTCGTCTCCGGGAAGCAGCCGTGATACTCGGTCTTGAGCAGCAGCGGGATAAGGGCGGCCTGCCAGTCATGGCAGCTGACCACGTCGGGCCGGAGCTCGAGATAGTTCATGGCCGCGAGCACAGCCTTGCTGAAGTAGGCGTAGCGCTCGCCGTCGTCGGCGAAGCCGTAGATGCCGCCGCGGTTGAAGTAGTGCTCGTTGTCAATAAAATAGATCTGCAGCTTTTTCCGGCGGGTCTTCAGCCGGAAAATGCCGACATACTCGCGCCGCCAGGCCAGCGGCACATCGAACGCGCCCAGGAACTCCACCGGCCATTTTTCGGAATACTTGATCTGGCTGTAATACGGAAGAAACAGGCTGACGTAAGTGTTTTTCTGCTTGGAAAGTGCAAGCGGGAGCGCCTGCATCACGTCGCCGAGGCCGCCGGTCTTGACGAACGGCGCGGCCTCAGAGGCAACAACTGCGATTTTCATACGGTATCTCCTTTGTCGACCACCAGCGGATGGTCTTTTGAGCCGAGCAGCTTGGTGCCCGGGCGGATGGTCACATTTTTGTCCAGAATGCAGTAACGGATGGACGCGCCCGCGCCGATCCTGCTGCCCTGCATGACGATCGAATCGCGGACCTCCGCGCCCTCTTCAATGTCGACCTCGCGGAAGATGACGGAGTTTTCCGCCTTGCCGAACAGATGGCAGCCGTCGGCAATGAGGCAGTTGGCCGCCTGGCCGTTGTAGCCGAAGAGCGTCGGGACAGCGTCGCGGACCTTGGTGTAGATGGGGATCTCGCTGCGGAAGAGGCTGCGGCGTACGTCGGCGTCGAGCAGCTTCATGTTGTTGACAAAATACTCATCTACACTCTGGTTGAACAGCGCAACATTGTGGAACGGGTAGACATTGACCTTCAGATTGCCCGCGTTATACTCCGGCAGGATGAAATCCCGTTCGAAGTGGTATTTGCCGTGCGGGACCATCTCGCGGATGATCTGGATGAGCTTGTCACGGCGCATGATGAACATGCTCATGCCGACGAGGTAATCGGACGGCGCGCAGTAGTCCACCGCCAGATCGACGATCTTGCCGTCCTCACCGAGCTTCACGGCCAGCGGCTGCCGCCGTTTGCCGTCGGCATAGCCGGCCTTAGCGATCACGGTGATGTCGCAGCCGGAGGCGATGTGCTCGTCGAGCACGGCGGCAAAGTTGATGGCGCACAGGACCGTGGTGTCCGACAGCACGACATACTCCGCGTCACAGCGGTCGAGGACCGGCATGGCGGTCTGCAGCGCCTCGAGCTTGCCGCGGTAGGCGCCGGTATGGCCGGTCGCGTACGGCGGCAGGAAGCGCACGCCTTCGCCGAGCTTCAGGTCCCACTCCTCGCAGTTGCCGAGGTGGTCCATCAGTGACTGGTAGTTGTATTTTGTGACGATGCCGATGTTGCTGATCTTGGAGTTTGCCATGTTGGACAGGGCAAAGTCGATCTGGCGGTAGCGGCTGCCGAACGGGATGGAGGCCGAGGTCCGCTCGCGGGTGAGCTCGCCCATGTTGTTGTCATAGATATTGGAGAAAATAATGCCCATTGCTTCCATGTCGGTATCCTCCTCTCTTATACGATCGCGCCGGCATCGATCACGGTGCCCTCTGCGATGATTTTATCCTTGCCGATGACGCTGATCTTCCGTTCTTCGCCCTCCACATAGTCGCCGACGCGGGCGCCGGCCTTGATGTGGCAGCCCTCGGCGATGATCGCGCTGCGGATGACGGCGCCGTTTTCGATCACGACGTCCGGCATGATGACGCTGTCGGTGATCTCCGCGCCCTTGCCGACGGAGCAGCCGGTGGAGATGATGGAATGGTTGATCGAACCCTCGATGTTGCAGCCCTCGGCGACGAAGCTCTCCCGGATCTCCGCGGATCTGGAGATGAAGCTCGACGGCATGGCCTGGTTTCTGGCGTAGATCTTGTGACCGACGGTCCCGTAGATGTCGAAGGCCGGATGCTTGCCAAGCAGATCCATATTGGCCTCCCACAGGCTCGAGATCGTGCCGACGTCCTTCCAGTAGCCCTCAAAGCGGTAGGCGTAGAGCTTGTGGCCCGCGTTCAGGATGGCGGGGATGATATTTTTGCCGAAGTCGTTCTCGCTCGTGCGGTCGGCCTCGTCGGCCTCCAGGAAGGCGCGCAGCACGCTCCACTTGAAGATGTAGATGCCCATCGACGCGTTGGTGCTCTTGGGCTTTTTGGGCTTCTCCTCAAATTCGTAGATGGAGCCGTCTTCGCGGGTATTCATGATGCCGAAGCGGGAGGCCTCCTTGAGCGGGACTTCACGGACGGCGATGGTGCAGTCGGAGTCGCGCTGCTCGTGGAAGCGGAGCATGGCGGCGTAGTCCATTTTGTAGATGTGGTCGCCGGAGAGGATGATGACATCGTCCGGATCATAGCGCTCGATGAAGGCGATGTTCTGATAGA
>OMBN01000985.1_pt1 | contig 13264 bp, 8 predicted proteins | sample 1644891 | NCBI WGS metagenome assembly OMBN01 (sample SAMEA103958144, study PRJEB25191) | human gut metagenome | reverse complement strand
AAGAAAATATTTTGCTTTGTTAGCGGTAGTTTTATTTATTGCGTTTTCAGGTGCCTATGCCTATTGGTCAATGGAATTAAAAGACATGATTAGTACAGATGACGCCTATGTCACGGGAAATGCAGATCCAATTTCTGCACAAGTCTCAGGCAGTGTCACTGTCGTTAATCATAAAGATACGAACTACGTTCGACAAGGTGACATTTTAGTTTCACTGGATAAAACTGATGCCACTATCGCACTCAATAAAGCTAAAAATAATCTGGCAAATATTGTTCGGCAAACGAATAAACTATACTTACAGGATAAACAATACAGTGCCGAAGTCGCTTCAGCACGTATTCAGTATCAACAATCTTTAGAAGATTATAACCGTCGTGTGCCTTTAGCGAAGCAAGGGGTTATTTCAAAAGAAGCGCTGGAGCATACCAAAGATACGTTAATAAGTAGCAAAGCGGCATTGAATGCTGCTATCCAGGCTTATAAAGCGAATAAAGCTTTAGTAATGAACACACCATTAAACCGTCAGCCACAAGTCATTGAAGCTGCAGATGCAACCAAAGAAGCCTGGTTGGCGCTTAAACGTACGGATATTAAGAGTCCGGTTACCGGTTATATTGCCCAGAGAAGTGTTCAGGTCGGCGAAACAGTGAGTCCCGGACAATCGTTAATGGCTGTCGTACCGGCGCGTCAAATGTGGGTTAATGCCAACTTTAAAGAAACACAACTCACGGATGTACGGATTGGTCAATCGGTCAATATTATCAGCGATCTTTATGGTGAAAATGTTGTGTTTCATGGTCGGGTGACAGGGATCAATATGGGAACCGGCAATGCGTTCTCCTTATTACCTGCACAAAATGCGACAGGGAACTGGATCAAAATCGTTCAGCGTGTACCGGTTGAAGTTTCTCTGGATCCAAAAGAACTCATGGAACACCCTTTGCGCATTGGTTTATCGATGACTGCAACTATTGATACGAAGAATGAAGACATTGCCGAGATGCCCGATCTGGCTTCAACCGTGACGTCCATGCCTGCTTATACCAGTAAGGCTTTAGTTATCGATACCAGTCCGATAGAAAAAGAAATTAGCAACATTATTTCGCATAATGGACAACTTTAATGGCAATCACTAAATCAACTCCTGCACCATTAACCGGTGGGACGTTATGGTGCGTCACTATTGCATTGTCATTAGCGACGTTTATGCAAATGTTGGATTCCACTATTTCTAACGTCGCAATACCGACAATATCTGGCTTTCTGGGAGCATCAACAGACGAAGGCACCTGGGTTATCACCTCGTTTGGCGTAGCAAATGCCATTGCGATCCCTGTTACCGGCAGGCTGGCACAAAGAATAGGCGAATTAAGGTTATTTTTACTTTCAGTAACCTTTTTTTCGCTGTCTTCATTAATGTGTAGTTTATCGACCAATCTAGATGTGCTGATATTTTTTAGAGTCGTTCAGGGGTTAATGGCGGGGCCGTTAATTCCACTGTCACAGAGTTTATTATTAAGGAATTATCCACCAGAAAAAAGAACATTTGCTCTGGCATTATGGTCAATGACCGTGATTATCGCTCCGATATGTGGGCCGATATTGGGCGGCTATATTTGCGATAACTTTAGCTGGGGTTGGATATTTTTAATCAATGTCCCTATGGGGATTATCGTCCTGACATTATGCTTAACCTTACTTAAAGGAAGAGAAACTGAGACTTCACCGGTCAAAATGAATCTACCAGGACTGACCCTGTTAGTGCTCGGTGTTGGTGGCTTGCAAATTATGCTTGATAAAGGGCGCGATCTGGATTGGTTCAACTCGAGTACAATAATACTACTAACAGTAGTATCAGTTATTTCTCTGATCTCTTTAGTCATTTGGGAGTCGACCTCAGAGAATCCGATTCTTGACCTCAGTTTGTTTAAGTCCCGTAATTTCACCATTGGTATTGTGAGTATCACATGCGCGTATTTATTTTACTCTGGAGCGATAGTTCTTATGCCGCAGTTACTCCAGGAAACGATGGGGTATAATGCGATATGGGCCGGACTTGCCTATGCGCCCATCGGTATCATGCCGCTATTAATATCACCTTTGATAGGACGTTATGGCAACAAAATTGATATGCGGTTGTTGGTGACATTTAGTTTTTTGATGTATGCGGTTTGCTATTACTGGCGTTCTGTGACATTTATGCCAACGATTGATTTTACAGGCATCATTTTGCCACAGTTTTTTCAGGGATTCGCCGTTGCCTGTTTCTTTTTACCCTTAACAACGATTTCGTTTTCAGGCTTGCCAGATAATAAATTTGCCAATGCCTCGAGTATGAGTAATTTTTTTCGCACCTTGTCAGGATCAGTTGGTACGTCGTTGACAATGACACTGTGGGGACGCCGCGAATCGTTACACCATAGTCAGTTGACAGCAACCATCGATCAATTTAACCCCGTGTTTAATTCATCGTCACAAATTATGGATAAATACTATGGTTCGCTTTCAGGAGTTCTTAATGAAATTAATAATGAAATAACTCAGCAGTCACTTTCTATTTCTGCAAATGAGATTTTCCGTATGGCGGCTATTGCTTTTATCTTACTTACGGTTTTGGTTTGGTTTGCGAAACCGCCGTTTACAGCGAAAGGCGTTGGGTGATGGAAAAAGAGGAGGCTATAGCAGGTAAAACGGCAGAATCTTAAGTCTGCGTCATCGGCAGCATCGCTCACCCAGGGAAAGGATGGCGATGCTGCGTTGAAACGTTATTAACGGCCTTTTGCCAGATATTGATTCATCTCTTCTTCCGGCACCATTCCACCTCCCGTCGCCCACACCAGATGAGTGGCATTACGCAGTTGTTCGGCGCTGAAACCGTGCATCTGTTGGTAACTTACTGATGCGCACACGCGCTGAGACCCGGCCATACCCGCCAGTGCCGATGGTTCAAGACGAATACCTTCTTCCTGCGCCAGCCAGCCAAGCATGTCATACATGGTTTGATCGCTAAGGGTATAGAAACCATCCAGCAGACGCTCCATTGCCCGCCCGACAAAGCCCGATGCGCGACCAACTGCAAGGCCATCGGCAGCGGTAAGGTTGTCGATGCCAATATCCTGAACAGAAATCTGATCGTGTAATCCGGTATGGACGCCTAATAACATACACGGGGAGTGTGTTGGTTCGGCAAAAAAGCAGTGAACATGATCGCCAAACGCCAGTTTAAGTCCGAATGCGACGCCACCAGGACCACCGCCAACACCACACGGCAGATAGACAAACAGAGGGTTATCAGCATCGACGATGCGACCTTGCTGAGCAAATTGCGCCTTAAGACGCTGGCCTGCGACGGAATATCCAAGGAACAACGTGCGGGAATTTTCGTCATCAATAAAGAAACAGTTCGGGTCAGACTGCGCGGCTTTACGTCCTTCCTCGACGGCAACACCATAATCTTGCTCGTATTCCACGACAGTAACGCCATGACTGCGCAGTTTCGCTTTTTTCCAGGCGCGGGCATCAGCAGACATATGCACCGTTACTTTAAAGCCGATGCGGGCGCTCATAATACCAATTGATAACCCCAGATTTCCGGTTGATCCCACAGCAATACTGTATTGGCTAAAGAACTGTTTAAACTCCGGGGAAAGCAGTTTGCTGTAATCATCCTCAAGTGTCAGCAAACCCGCTTCCAGAGCCAGTTTTTCAGCATGGGCCAGGACTTCATAAATCCCGCCACGTGCTTTTATGGAGCCGGAAATCGGCAAATGGCTGTCTTTTTTTAGTAGCAATTTCCCGGCGATCGGTTGTTGATATTCCTTTTCCAGCCGTTTTTGCATAGCAGGAATAGCAACCAGTTCTGATTCAATAATCCCCCCCGCGGCAGCCGTTTCAGGAAATGCTTTTGCCAGATACGGCGCAAAACGAGACAGGCGCGCATGGGCGTCCTGAACATCCTGTTCGGTCAGGCCAACATAAGGTAAACCTTCTGCCAATGAGGTCGTGCCAGGATTAAACCAGGTGGTTTCTTTAAGAGCAACCAGATCCTCTACCAACGGATACTGGGCGATGAGCGAATTCATTTTAGCGTTTTCCATAGTACGTCTCTTTGCGCTTAGATGATAAATGACAGCAGGAATGTGCCCGCCAGAGCGATGACTGAAGCGATAAATGTCGCTGTCGTATAGTATTTAAATGTTTCATTGAGCGTAGCGCCGCAATATTGCTTCACCAGCCAGAAAAGTGAGTCCGTAACGATCGTGCAGTCAATCGCACCGGAACCGATAGCAATCGCAATAATTTCCGGGCTGATGTCGGGATACAGCGGCAGCATGGGTGCAACAATTGCCGTTGCCCCCATCATTGCCACCGTAGCGGAGCCCACTGCAGCATGCAGAATAAGTGCCACCAACCAGGCCAGAAGAATCGGGTGCATATGCATATTGGAGAGAATAACTGCCAGCGTATCAGCGAGACTGCTGCTTTTTAAAATGGCGTTGAATGCGCCTCCGGCCCCGATAATCAGCAAAATATTAGCAATAGAACCGAAACCATTTTCCGTATGTGTGAGCATCGTCCCCATGCTCATATGCTGACGTATACCCAACACATAATAGGCGACAAACACGGCGATAAACGTGGCAGTGATAGGGTTGCCAATAAACTCAAGCAAGGTATACAAACCACTCTCACGTGCCATATTCAATTCGGCAATCGTTTTAACCAACATCAGCGCAATGGGTAGCAGTACGGTGAATAACGTTGCGCCTAATGACGGTAGTGTTTTTTCATCGCGAACTTTGAGATCGGCAAACTCTGTGGGTACAGGTTTAAAGGGCAGTCGTTGACCCAGAAATTTAAGGAAAAGTGGGCCACCGATCAGTGATGCCATCAGCCCAACCAGCAAACCGTAGACGATCACCGAACCGATATCTGCGCCCAGCTTATTGGCAACATATAAAGCAGCCGGATGTGGGGGAACCACGCAGTGCACTGCCATCAATGCGGTACACAGCGGAATGGCCAGCTTTAACAATGAGGTATTGGTTTTTTTGGCAATTGAAAAAGCCAGAGGAATCAATAGCACGACGCCCACTTCAACAAACAGCGTGATGCCGCAAATCAGGCCAACCAGCACCATAATGACATCAGCTGAAAGCCACCGGCAGCGTTGAAGTGTCAGACCAATTCTTTCTGCGGCCCCGGATACTTCCATCATTTTTCCCAGTATCGTGCCAAGGCCGATAACCGCAGCGAGGAACCCCAGCGTTCCGCCAATTCCACTTTCAATAGCATTTACCATATCCAGTGGCCCCATGCCCATCATCGTTCCCACGAAGAAGCTGGCCAGCAACAGCGCCAGAAACGGGTGGAATTTGAACTTCACGATGGTCAGTACAATTAACACGATGCTGATAAGCAGCGTGCTCACAACCCAGATTTGAGAGTGCATATCTCACCTTCCCCTGTGATTAACCTGATGATATTGGACAAAAAAACAACGCAGGCTGACAAACGATAAAATTTGCCTTTCACATGAGCTAAATTGCATCAAGGGAGTGATTTACATCTAAAAATGAAGGTGAATTGAGATATGGTTCACTTTAGCTCACCTTACAGCTGAAATTTTGCCGCTATTTTTTTACACTTAAGAGAAAAATGAGGTGATTATGGAACCCCTTCGTGAAATAAGAAATCGACTGCTTAACGGCTGGCAACTATCAAAACTGCATACTTTTGAAGTGGCTGCCAGGCATCAGTCCTTCGCTCTCGCGGCAGAGGAATTGTCGCTGAGCCCCAGTGCGGTAAGTCACCGTATCAATCAGCTGGAAGAAGAATTAGGTATTCAGTTGTTTGTTCGTTCCCATCGCAAAGTGGAATTAACGCACGAGGGGAAACGTGTTTATTGGGCGCTAAAATCGTCGCTGGATACCCTGAATCAGGAAATTCTGGATATCAAAAATCAGGAGTTATCGGGAACGTTAACGCTGTATTCCCGGCCCTCTATCGCCCAATGCTGGTTGGTGCCCGCATTAGGTGACTTTACACGCCGATATCCGTCTATTTCGCTCACCGTGCTCACTGGTAATGACAATGTCAATTTGCAACGTGCCGGAATCGATTTGGCGATCTACTTTGATGATGCGCCGTCAGCGCAATTGGCTCATCACTTTCTGATGGATGAAGAAATCTTGCCAGTTTGCAGCCCGGAGTACGCTCAAAGACATGATTTAACCAACACGGTAATTAACCTGCGTCACTGTACGTTGCTCCATGACAGACAGGCATGGAGCAACGACTCCGGTACGGATGAATGGCATAGTTGGGCGCAACATTATGCGGTTAATTTGCCAACATCTTCTGGAATTGGCTTTGATCGCTCTGATTTAGCCGTTATCGCCGCGATGAATCATATTGGGGTGGCGATGGGAAGGAAACGTATGGTACAAAAAAGGCTTGCCAGTGGTGAGCTCGTCGCGCCGTTTGGCGATATGACGGTGAAATGCCATCAGCATTATTACATCACCACATTACCGGGCAGGCAGTGGCCAAAAATTGAGGCATTTATTACTTGGTTAAGAGAACAGGTAAGTCAATATGAATGTTATACCTTATAATACATTAAATCATCTGGTTCCTAAATAACCTTATTATGCACTGTAAGTGTATGTTGGCTTTATAAATTGCAATTTTTATATGGGAATTGTTTTGTCAATAGTTACGAAAAGGATAAATAAAATAACCACTTCTTCTTGGCGTCGAATATTGGAGAGCGATAATTTATAGTAAACTAGATTACCAGAGAAAAGATAAGTGGCAATATATTTGCTGGTGGCATTTTTATTAAATATTATATGTGTTGGTTTGTGACTTTAAAAAAATTAATTTTTTAATAAAAAGGTGATTTATTTCTCATTTTGATTAATATTGAGATCCATTATGATTATCAGTTGTATGTCATAAAAATGAGGGGCTAAAAGCCTCAATGAATTGAGGCCTTTAGAACAGGGGTTATATCTTCTTTATATCTAACACATCACCCTCCCATACTCGTTTAAATCTTGCTGCATTACTGGCTGTATATAATACCGTATGATGTATATTTCTGTGCCCTAAATAATCTTGTATTAGTCTGGTGTCTAACCCTTGATTAGCTAAAGCATACCCACAACCATGCCTAAGCATGTGAGGATGAATATTAATATTCATATTGTGACTATATTTCTTACACATCTTATACACATATTGTCTCGAGATTTTATTTCCTTGACAAGAAAGAAACAAAGAGTCTTCAAAAGGTTTTTTTACTATGTTATCACGTAGTGCTAGCCATTTTTTTAATAACAGAACAGTTTCTTTTTGCAGGGGATGTACTGTGGATAATCCATTTTTTAAACGCTTGATATATATTGCTGACTCTGAAAAGTCAATGTCGCTAATCTTTAGTGCAATAAGCTCGCTTACCCTAAGACCATGTACATATGCCATTTGTAACATGGCTTTATCTCTAATTTCATTTTTTGAACCGTTGATGGCTTCAAAAAATAACAACCATTCACTATGAGTAATAAATTTGCGCATAATATTATCGGTTATATTAATTAAGTTAAAAAATAAACTATAAATACCAGAGCCTGGTATTATTGCTTGTTTTTATAAGCAAATAATGAGCTGGGGTTTAAATTATGCCACTAAATGGATATTCATCAATACCCCGCCAGAGAGATAGTTGCCCAGGGGGTATAGGTCATTATTAGTCAACCAATGAGCATAAATAAGCGAAAGGAGGTGTGTATTGTGAATGGTAATTCAATGCCATGCTGGTGGTTTTTTTGTGGTGAAAATATTTGTACCTTTTTGTTTACGGATGAAAAATAAACAGCCATATTATTTTGGTTAATTGTTGTGTTAGTTTTAACACTTGGTGATGTTTTTTGTTATAGTGCATTAATTTTTAAATAAAAAAATCCATACATTCATGGATGTAATATATACAAGATACAATGTTAATTTTAGATAAAATATTAATTGCATTGGATACTTTTTAAATATGCCGATGTTGAGCTTAATTTTATGAGGGAATGCTATTTCGGGTTGTAGGACTTTTTTATAATCATCTTATAGGGCTCTTTATATTTACAAGAGAGTTTTGAACGATAGTTACATAACGAAGGTTGTTTATATGCGTTTACAAGCGATTAATTAGATTAGGTGAATTTTAATAAATTAATCTATAATCATACAGCAACTATATGAATTATATTATTGACTAAATGTAATTCTTTCATCATAGTTGACATGGCTATTTCATATAAATAGAGGTGATTTATGCAAAACAGAAAATTTTTAACGCATCATGAAATTAATTTACTACTTCAATCTGTAAAACAAAAGAGTTGCTCTTCACGCGATGTTTGCATGATTTTATTGGCTTATTTTCATGGTCTGCGTGTTAGTGAGCTCTTATCTCTGCAGTTGTCGGATTTAGAACTAACTACAGAAAAAATATATATTCAACGGATAAAAAATGGATTCAGTACAGTCCATCCACTTCAAAAGGAAGAGGTGATTGCAATAACAAACTGGCTGAATGAAAGGAATTCATTAAATGTTAAACATTTCAATGATAACCCGTGGTTATTTGTTTCCCGAACAGGAAAACCATTATCGAGACAACGATTTTATAACATAGTTTCTGCTGCGGGTAAAAATGCAGGTTTAAATATTAAAGTTCATCCACATATGTTACGCCATGCATGTGGTTATTCACTAGCAGATAATGGTGTGGATACCCGTCTTATTCAGGACTATCTCGGGCATCGTAATATCAGGCATACGGTAATTTATACTGCTTCTAATTCAATGAGATTTGAAAAAATGTGGGGGATAGGTGACGCAAAAAAGCAACATTTTGACCCAAAATGTAAACCCAATCTTTGTTTAGAAATTCTCGTATAGAAAAACATTTTTTTCTATAAAAAACATTAAATTTACTGATTTAGATCAATGTGCGGCGTCAATCTACACATAAAGAGGTAGGTTTGTCTTCTTTTTAATCTCTGGCGTATAAAGCCAAAATGTAAATAACAATCAAAATTATATTCTGAATTAAAATAAATACGCAGGTTTTTTACCTGCGTTTTGTGCTATTTGTAGTTAATTAAATTGATGTTGTCAAAATGGGTCATTTTGTAAACCTGTGCCTCAAGGTTTGTCTCCCCCCGGTGTGCAAAGCAAAAGGAAATTGGGAAAGGGGATAACAGGAAATTGATTGCATGGTTTTGATTACGACTACAAAAAATACTTTTATAATTCAAGCAATTAAGAGTATGCGTTGGCGGGGTTTTTCGTACGTGAAAGTCATCGCTGTGGACGACTATTCTTCTCTGATTCGTGATTTTGGCACATCTTGCTTTCGGGATGAGCAATCGTTGTTGTTACCTGTATTCCCTGATAATGATTCTACTACCTGTATACGCTCACTGTATTTCATTCACCAATGGCTAAAAAGCCAGCCTGTCAATATTCCGTGCCTGGCATGGGGGGATAATGGTGTAGTTAGTAATAAAGGCATACCTTTCATACCGTGGAAATTAACAGCAGAGCAATTTTGTTTCTATATAGATAAATTTATCAATGGCTGGAGGTGCAAAAAAAATATTCGCGCGAATCATAAAGTTTCTTTTTTAGAACGACAATTATCCCCGAGGGAGAAAAGTATCTTTATATATACCAAGGAAGGAAAAGATATTGCATGGATCTCGAACACCTTGGGTATATCCAGTAAGACTGTGTGGACGCATCGTCGTAGAGCTATGGATAAACTCGGGGTAAAACGTTTACATCAATTTATAAATATTCCGTGTTCCCTTATTAGTGAAAATATTCAATTATAATGTGCGTTCAAGAGTATTAGTGTTATGAATAAAGTATATAAAGTCATTTGGAACCATACAACCCAAAAATGGGATGTTGTTTCAGAATTGACGAGTTGTAGAAAAAAATGTAAATCAACTCGCTTAGGAATTGCTTTATCAGCAATGGTTCTGGGGGGCGCTATTGCAATTAATTGCAATAACGCAATGGCAGATGTCATATTGTCACCAGACTGGCGTCCGGGTACGAATAACTCGGGTGTTGGGGCTGCAACAGTAAGTGGTAAAACCGAATACATCACTGGTCCAAATGTCGTCCAGTCTGGTGGGTCAGGTCTTATCTGGATGACTGTAGAACAGGCAATTTTAAATGGCTACACCACTGGAGATAATTTATCCGGATTGATTTACGTCAATACCGGAGAAAAAACAAAAACCATTACAGTGAAGGATGAGGTTACTGGCGCTTCTCAAACACTTCAAGTGTTTGATACTGACTCTTTCTCACAACGCGATGCGGGGACTGGGGGAAATGAAACCATTCCTGGTTTTAGTGGCACTGCGGATTTTTTCAATGCGACACGTTTTGTAACAGCCAATAATGGCGGTACAGCTATTTTGGATGTGGGTTCACCAGCAATCGGTAATTTTTTTAAAAATACACAGCTTGCTGTAGCTGATGGAGAAGGTTCCTCTGTTGTATGGAACTCGGTCAATGATTTTTATTTTCAGCCTGGTGCAACCATGCAGGGGGGCGGCGTTACTCAAAAAATCATTGACTCAATGAAATATGCTGGAACAATTACTGATTGGGCGGGAAAAGTACACCATATTAACTCTCTTGATGATTTAAAGCAATATAATCAATATTTGATAAAGTCACTAGAGGACAAAACGCTTTCTTATAAGCAGTATGATGCTGAATTTAATAAGGCCCTTATTGTCACCAAGCATAATTACAATGTGGATATGACCGCTGGGGGACGTATAGACTCAACTCCTTACAAAGAAAATGTAGGGCTGCTTGCTGTTCTCCATGCAACCAATAACGCACGAGCAATATTAGGTAAAACGGGTAAATTAACTGGAGTTCTTCCTGCCTATGGGAATGGAGGAGGGATCGTTGCAACTAATGGTGGGACCGGTGTTAATGAAGGGGTCATTGATGCCATTGGTACTGAAATGATTGCCTATCAAGACAGTACCATTGTTAACGATGGTACACTTTTTGTTTGGGATAATAATGATAAATATGCTCTCCAGGCAGAGGGGATGGTTGCCGGTAGTAATGGTTCTTCAGCCATTAATAATGGTGTTATTAATATTCGCCCATTTAAAAATGCTTTCGCTCCAGAGGGGATTAACACCGCAATTGTTGTTAGTAATGGGGGCATGGCAACAAATAAAGGCACAATAAATATTACTGCCGATGCATCAACTAATGATAATAATGGCAAAACACGAGGTGTAAATGTTGGAGCTGGAGGCTCTTTTATTAACTCGGCCTTCGGGAGCATCAATGTAGGTATTGCGGAGGATAAAACTGCGACTCATTCGGCTGTGGGTTCTGTTGCGATTGAAGTACAAAATGGTGCAAACAAAGTCGTTAATGAAGGTACTATTTTTTTGGGCAGGGGGGCTCAGGGGAACTACGGAATCCTGGCAAAGGATGCCGGGACTGTTGATGTGGTAAATAAAGGGACTATCACTATTGACGGTCATGACAGTGATGCACCTGCACTGAATGTTGGCATGCTGGCAAATAATAGCTCCGGGATGAAAAACTCCGGGATTATCAATGTTAATGGTCTGAACAGCACCGGGCTACAGGTAATCAATGCAGGACAGTTGAATTCTGACGGTACGATAAATGTTGGCGGCAAGGGTATCAGTAGTGGTTTCCGTAACTATGGTGCCTGGGTGGAAGGTGCCGGAAGCAATGTTAATGTATCCGGAAAAATCAGTCTTGCCGGTACGGGGGCTGTGGGGGTTTTTGCTAAAGATGGCGGCAGTCTGACCCTGTCAGGCAATGGTGCAGTGCTATTTGGCAGCAGCGATCAGATAGGCTTTTATGTCTATGGAAAGGACTCTGCCATTCATAATACCGGAAGCGGTGTTATGGATGTGTCCACTGAAAACTCAACATTATTCCGTATTGCCAGTGGTGCGACATTCCAGGGAACTGCAGATGCTTCTTCTGCACTTACGGCGTCTGGTAAGAACTCTTATGCACTTATTGCCACGGGGAAATCGGATGGCGGTGTGGCCTCGACAGTAACGTCTGGAGGAATGACCATCAACCTGACGGGTGAGGGGGCTACAGCGACTTTAATTGAAGGGGGAGCGCAGGGCACAATTGAAAGTAATGCCATTATCAATATGGATAATGCCAGTGCGATAGCCGGTATTGCGGATGGCAATGGCTATGATATTTCCGGCAAACTCATTAATCCGAAGGACAAGACCACACTATTAACGGCGGGGGCTCAGTTAAGTTCCACCCAGGATAAAGTGACCGGGTATATCGCCCGTAATGGGGCCACTCTAAATAATACCGGTAATATCATCTTTACTGGAAAGAATACAGTGGGCGTCCGGGTTGAGGAGGGGGCTGTTGGTACCAACAGCGGAAATATTACAGTTCAGGATGGTGGTGTGGGACTAATTGCTAATGCCACACAAGATGTTACAACGATTAATAACTCGGGAAATCTCGTTCTCAAGGGAGGAGATAATGCTAACCGTACAACGGGTATAAAAGCATCTGGTACAACAACAACGGTTAATATGACCGCGGGTACTATATCTTTGCAGGGACAGGGGGCGATTGGCGTTGAGGCCAGCAATAAAGGGACTGTTAACCTTGATGGTTCGGCAGTACCGAACTTTGCTGCTGACGGCTCTGGTATTACCGATCAGATTGCTTTTCGTATTATCGGAGATGGTGCAACCATTAAGACGAATATTGCACCGGGAACTCTGCTGGATGCCAGTGGGGAACGTTCTGTACTTTTCCGTATTGAAGATGGGGCAAAACAGGCCGGCTCTCTGCTGATGAAAACCTCCGGGACAGGCAGCCGTGGCTGATGCTGGCAGTGATTTCCAGATCCTGGGCGCTCAGGCTCAGGGATTATATGTAACTGGTGGTGCGACAGCGACGCTGAAACAGGGGGCATCAGTTAACCTTGTAGGGGATGGCGCTGTTGTCGCGGAAGTTGACGGAAATGAATACGCTCTGGATGGCAGTATTACACAAACGAATACTGGCTCGGTTATTACCAATGAGGCAGATATCTCTTCGCCGCTGAATAATGCCAAGGGCTTTATTACGCGTAATCAGGGACTGTTGATTAACAACGGCAACATTGATTTCACTACCGGTACAG
>OMBN01000968.1_pt1 | contig 13558 bp, 12 predicted proteins | sample 1644891 | NCBI WGS metagenome assembly OMBN01 (sample SAMEA103958144, study PRJEB25191) | human gut metagenome | reverse complement strand
TGTCGGGGAAGAGCTCTTTTTTGCCCTTCAGCGCGGCGTACATGTTTATGATTTCGATTCCGCGCTCCTTTGCGACCGCCCTTATTTCCTTTCTGACCATCTTCAGGCACGCTTCGTCGGCATATTTGCTGCCGAAGCATTCGACGGGCAGGCAGAGATAGATTTTCGGTTTTGTCTCGAGTGCGGAATAGGTGTCGATAAGTTCGTTGAACGCCTTTGTTATTGTATTCTGCGTCCGCTGCCAATTCTTCGGGTTCGTGTCGTTGGTGCCGAACATTATGACTACGATATTCGGCTTGAACTCGAGCGATGCCCTGAATTCCTTAAGCTTCCAATAATTGTGCCACGCGCTTCTCGAGGCGGACGCGCCGCACGCGCCGAGCGCCGCCATGACCGACAGGATGATCGCGACGGGCAGCTGCACGGTGATGCCGAGCGTGTGCACCGCGGCGAGCGCCATGATCGTGATCGTGACGGCGGCGCCGGCCATGTTGATGGTCGCGCCGAGCGGGATGGACACGGAGTAGAACTCCTTATCCAGACCGAGGCTCTCGCACAGGGACATGTTCACGGGGATGTTCGCGGCGGACGAGCGCGTGAAGAAAGCGGTCACGCCGCTCTCCTTGAGGCATTTGAACACCAGCGGATAGGGGTTCTTGCGCATGACGACAAAGGCCATGACGGGGTTGACGACGAGCGCCGAGAACAGCATGCAGCCCACGAGCAGGAGCAGCAGCTTGCCGTACTCGGTGAAGATGGCCAGGCCGCTCGTGGACACAGCCGTGAACACGAGGCCGAGAATGCCGAAGGGGGCGAGATTGATCACGAAGCGCACTGCCTTCGTGACGGCCTCAGAGGCGTCGGCGAGGAAGCGCTTGGTCGAATCCGCAGCGCCCTTGAACGCGAAGCCGAGCACGATGGCCCAGAACAGGATGCCGAGGAAGTTGCCGCTGACGATCGAGCCGATGGGGTTGGAGACGATGTTGGTCAGCAGGTTCGTGAAGATCTCCGCGAAGCTCTCGGGCGCGCTGTCGGAAGCGGCCTCGGTCAGCGTGATGGTCACGGGGAAAAGGTAGCTTGCAGCCACGGCGATGACGGCCGCGAAAAACGTGGACACGAGGTAGAGCACGATGACGGTGCCGAACTGCTTGCCCATTTTCTCCTTGGACTGGGCGAGCGCGCTGATGATGAGCACAAACACGAGCAGCGGGGCGATCGCCTTGAGCGCGCCGACGAACAGTTTGCCGAGGATACCGATGCCGGGAGCAGTCACGGCGGCGTTGGGGATCAGCAGGGCAAGCGCTGTGCCGATGGCCATGCCGATGACGATGCGCAGCACGAGGCTGACGCTGTTGTAGGCTTTGACGAGTTTCATTTCTTTCTTCTCTTTCCTTTTGCTGTTTTTGCGAGCGAGTCGCTTTAGCAGTTTAGCAAACAGCCGCAGCAATGTCAACAGCAAAGGGTGCAAGTGCAGGAGATGACAAATCCTCAAAATATGGTTTTCCGGTCGGATGCGCGATGCGGAGCATTATTTTATCTGTTGATCACTTGAATACCCGATACACACATGATACAATCTGTCAAAACCTGAATTTATGAACAGCCGGCTGCGCACGGACAGGTCACATTAAAAATGAATGCATGGATTTGAAAAAGCCGGCCGTTGGTCCTGCATAGGGTTCTATGCGTATGCGATGTGAGAGGAGATCTTATGAACAATATAATAAAGAGGGATGTGCTCGGGAGGACGATCGAGGCCCGGCTTACATGGCAAGGAAAAGACCTGCTTGTCACCGTGACCGGCGGGGACGCCGCACATATCGGCAGTGTTTCGGTGTGCCGGATGTGCAGCGGCGAGCCCCGGATCGAGAAAATTCTTCTGCCGGCACATCGCGACGATGTCATTGGCGACAAATTTGCGCAGGCGCTGGCGCAAAGGCTGAACACGACCGTATGTGTGGTGAGCGGGATTCATTTTGACGGCGTGTCCAAACAGGACATCGCAGAGATCGTGCGGGCAAGTGACGAAATGCTTGTGCGCATATTGGCATCTTTTGATTGACAAAACGGCGGAAAAGCAACGATAATAGAGCGAAACGGGATACGTCGAAAGACAGAAAGCCTGTTTCGCTCCTTTTCTTTTTCACATTTGGTCGGATCGCACGTTTTTTAATGTGCAAATGGCACAAAAAATTTTTCTTATATTGTGTAAAAAGCAGAAAGCTGCACAACCGCCGTTTTGGCAGCGAAAACGGTGGAAATGCCCCACAATGCCAACAGGCACTATGATATGCTTTTGACACAAGGAGATGATCCCCGGGCGAAAACCAAAAAAAGAAAAAGGAGAGATTTATGGAATGAAAAACGATAAGGTCAAAAAATGGCTATGCCTCATCCTGATCTTCGGCGGCTTCTTCATTCTGCGCAACTTCATTCCCAGCGGACTGGATCAGGCCGGCTGGGACGGCTTCCTGGTTCTGTTCGTTGCAGTTCTGCTGTGGCTGACAGAGGCAGTCCCCATGGCTGTTACAGCGGTGTTTGTGCTGTTTTTCGGCGCATGGGTCGGCTTTGAAAAAGAGGCCAACATCCTCGCAAACTTCGCTTCTACCGGCCCGTTCTTTCTGCTGGCGGCGATGGTCATCGGCCAGATCTTTACCAAGGTTGGTCTGGGCCGCAGAATTTCACTTTACGTTTTGCCGATGTTCGGGAATAAAGCCAAGGCGGTGCTGCTGGCAGTCATGATGGGCACCTGCGTCGTCTCCATGTTCCTTGCGGACATTCCCACCGCGCTGGTGTTCTTCGGCCTGTGCGCACCGATTCTTGAGCAAAACGGCTGTGAGCCGGGCAAGTCCAAATTCGGCAAAGCCATCATGCTTGGTATTCCGGTCGGCGCTGCCATCGGCGGCATCGGCACACCCGCAGGCAGCGGCATGAACGCCGTGACCATGTCCCTGCTCAAGAACATCTGCGGCGTTGAGATCAGCTTTGGCCAGTGGTCTCTCGTCGGCGTGCCGGTGGCATTGGTCAGCATCGTGCTTGCATGGCTCATTCTCTGCTGGCTGTGCAAGCCAGAGATCGATATCGTGAAAGGGCTTGACTCTCTGAAAGAGGACCGCAAGAATGTGGGGCCGCTCAAGGGCGACGAGCTGAAGTTTACGATCGTTTTTGCAATCATGGTCGTACTGTGGTTCATCCCCAAGCAGACCGGTATTGATATGTACATGACTGCATGGGGCGGCATCTTTATCATGTCCCTGCCCGGCATGAATCTGGTCAACTGGAAAGAGGCCAGCACCAAGATCGACTGGTCTGCGTTCCTGATCTGCGGCGCTGCCACTGCGCTCGCAACCGTTGTTGCAAACCTCGGCACCGGCGCCTGGCTCAGCGGCATCCTCTCGAACCTCTTCCTGTCCAAGGTCGCTGGTATGGGCCTTGTCGTGCTGCTCCTTGTGATCAATGTCATGATGGCCGTTGGCCATTATCCGATGCCTCAGGGCGTCTCTCTGGCCGGTCTTTGCCTGCCCGTTGTCGGCGCACTGGCTGTCAACCTCGGCCTCAATCCGATCGTTGTCTGCCTGCCCGTCTGCATGTCCACCAGCATGCTGCTGCTCGTCCCGATCGATCCGACCTGCTTTACCACCTACTCCGGCGGTTACTGGAAGATCAAGGACATGATGAGTTCCGGCATTCTCATCACCATTGGCTACATTCTTGTTTCCTCGCTCTGGACTGCAGTGATCGCCGCTACCGGCGCGCTCGGCTGACAGCATTCTCTAACCGATCCTTCCGCCGGGCGTCCAACCGCCCGGCGGAAGAAATAAAAAGTGAAGGGACAAACAGATATGGCGATACTTGACGAAGCGGATTACAGGATCCTGGACATCCTCCAGAAGGACGGAAGGATCACGTTCTCAGATCTGGCAGATCAGGTGAATCTGTCGCGTTCAGCCGTGCGCGAACGCATCAAAAACATGCAGGACAGCGGCATTATCCGCGGCTTCACGGCAATCATCGACGCAAAGGCTTACGAGAAGTTTGCGAGTGTCTATATGGTCAACGATGTTGCTAAGGAGCTCATGAAGCTCAACGAGATCGCAATTGTCTCCCAGCACACCGGCTCTACCGGGCTGCATGTGCATGCATACATCGACAGCGTTGACAAGGTGTCAAAATATCTGGAAGAAAATATATATACGATAGATGGCGTCAGAGGTGTGCATTTTGAGCTTCTCGTACACCAATACAAGACAACCGCCTATCTTGCAAGATATTCAGAATAAGACAAAAGGCATCCACGATTAAAGGAGGAACTACGGTTATGTGGGAATTCAGATTCTATTCCCGAGGCGGTCAGGGCGCAGTCACTGCGGCAAAGATCCTGACCAATGCCGCCATTATTGAAGGTAAGTTTGCTCAGGCGATCCCCTCGTATGGGCAGGAACGCAAGGGCGCTCCGATCCACACCTACGGCCGCATCTCTGATGAGCCCATTGAGGTGAAGAGCTATGTCTATCGCCCGAACTGCGTCATCTGCTTTGACACCAGTCTCGAAGATGTCGGCATTGATATCACGGAGGGCATCCGCCCCGGATGCACCCTCGTCGTCAACTCTCCCGTGCCAGTGTACGAGGACGTTTTTGCCAAGGTCTGCAGCATTGACGCGGACAAGCTGACGCATGAGATCCTCGGCGAGGTTCCGCCCAATGTGGCAATGCTCGGCGCGCTGGTAAAGGCGACGGGCTGTGTCTCTATCGAAAGCCTTCTGCAGGCGATCAAAATCAAAATTCCGGGAAAGGCTGGTGAAAATAATGCAAAAGCTTGTGCAGCAGCGTATGAAAATGCTTGAGGGCATGCCTCGGCTGATCGGCCCCATGTCCGTGAAAATCTCCGATGTGCCCACCGGCACATGGCGCTATCATCGTCCGGTCATCCGCCACGATGACTGCGTTAAGTGCGGCATCTGCGCGGAATACTGCCCGTGCGGCGTTATTGAAAAAATCGACAACAAGATGGTCATCGATTATACATACTGCAAGGGCTGCGGCATCTGCACCGCCGAGTGCCCGAAAAAGGCCATCGATTTTGTGCTGGAAGCTGACTGCGTAAAGGAGGGCAAATAATTATGGGTGTTATCAAGGCTCTTGACGGCAACGCCGCTATTGCCCACGGCGTTATGCGCTCCAAGGTTCAGCTCGTCGCCGCGTATCCGATCACGCCGCAGACGCCGATCGTCGAGACCATTGCGTCTCTGATCGACAAGAAGGAGTATGCAGCAACCTATATCACCGCCGAGTCTGAGCACTCCGCGATCAGCGCTGTGGTCGGTGCCGCCTCCACCGGCGTGCGCACCTTCACCGCCAGCGCATCCCACGGTCTGGCGCTCATGCACGAGCTGACCGGCACTTGCTCCGCATCCAGACTGCCCGCGGTCATGGCGGTCGTCAGCCGCGCCATCCCCGGTCCCATGGCACTCTGGTGCGACCACTCCGATATCATGACACAGCGCGATCAGGGCTGGATCCAGATCTTCGCAAAAGACCCCCAGGAGGCGCTTGATTTCACGATGATCGCCTACCGCGTCAGTGAGGACGAGCGCGTGCTCATCCCGACCATGGTCGATATCGACGGCTTCTTCTGCTCGCACCTGACCGAGCCTGTCAATGTCCCGACCGAGGAGGAGGCAGAGCGCTTCGTAAAAGAATTCAAGCCCGTGAACGCACACCTGGATACCGATCTGCCCTATGCCATGAACAACCTGACCTCCCCCGCGATCTTCACGGAGATCAAGCGCTCTCAGGATCTCGGCATGCGCGCCGCCGCAGGCGTGATGGATGAGCGCTTCGAGGAATTCGGCGAGCTGTTCGGCAGAAAGTATGGCCGCATCATGTGCGACCACGTTGAGGGCGCAGACACCGTCGTCCTGTGCATGGGCTCCATGTCCGGCACCGTGAAGCACGTCGTCAAGGAGATGCGCGCAGCAGGCCGCAAGGTCGGCATCTGCCGCGTGGTCGCATTCCGTCCCTTCCCGACGAAAGAAGTTGCCGAAGCACTCAAGGATGCAAAGAACATCGCCGTCATCGACCGCGTTTCCGCAATGGGCAGCTTCGGCCCGCTCTATGAGGAAGTGCTCGCTGCCATGAATTACGGCGGCATCAGGGCAAACGCATACAGCTTCGTCGCCGGCCTCGGCGGACGCGACATCTGGGAGCAGACCGTCGAAAACGTCATCGACAAGGCGGAGGAGCTGGGCGCGAAGCAGGAACCCTGCGAGGCGCCGATCTGGATCGATCTCAAGGAAGAGGAGGTAGTGTACAATGCCTGAACTTGATCTCGTAAGCAAAGGAATGACTACCTGTCAGGGCTGCGCGATGGAGCTCATCGCGAGATCCGCTCTGGAGGTGCTCGGCCCCAAGACCATCACCATGACGCCGCCGAGCTGCTCGGCGATCATCACCGGCAACGGCGATGAGACCGGCTGGGGCATCCCCTGCGTGCAGACCGTTCTGATGAGCCTGCCCGCTTTTGCCTCCGGCGTGTCCGAGGCGCTGAAGATCCAGGGCAAGAACGACGTCAACGTCATGGGTTACGCCGGCGATGGCGGCACGTTTGATATCGGCTTCCAGGCACTGTCCGGCGCGATCGAGCGCGGTCACAAGGCAATTTATATCTGCTGCAACAACGAGGCATATATGAACACCGGCGGACAGCGTTCCAGTGCGACCACGCTCGGTGCAACCACCAAAACTACGCCAACCGGCAAGAAGGAAGTCAGCAAGAATATCGACTTCATGCTTCTGCACACCCCCCTGGTATATCAGGCCACCGCATCTGTCGGCGACATCAAGGACTTCAAGCGCAAGGTCGCTAAGGCCGCGACGAAGGACGGCCCGTGCTTCATCCACGTCATGAGCCCCTGCCCCTCCGGCTGGAAGTTCCCGACCGATCAGACCATTCAGATCGCGAAAAAGGCCATTAAGAGCGGCATGTGGCTGCTCTGGGAGCGTGAAGGCGGCAAGATCACCATCAACCGCAAGCCCACGGATTTTGACGCGATCCCTGAGTATCTGCACAGCCAGCACCGCTTCGATCGCCTTACGGACGAGCTTACCGAGCGCATTATCAACGACGCGAAGGCGCGCTATGATACGCTGCTCAAGCTTTCCGAGATCGACATCGTATAAAAACAGTATCCCATGGGCGCAGGCTGCCGCTGAAAGCAGCCTGCGCCTGATTTGCTAACAGCAGGAGGTTGAAAATGGCAAAGATAATTACAGCTGCTGAAGCTGCCGACCTGATTCGGGACGGAATGACGCTTGGCGTCAGCGGCTTCGGTGCTTTTGCGTCTCCGGACTGTGTGATGGAGGCAATGAGCCGAAAGTTCAAAGAGCAAAACACCCCGCGCGACCTGACGATCGTTTCCGGCGTTGCGCCCGGCGATTTTGTTGAGGATGGCTGCGGCCTGTCCAAAATCAAGGACGAGGGCATCATCAGGACGCTGATCGCCTCCCATCTGCGCATGTCCCCGGCGATCGGCAGGGCGTGCAGTGAAAACAAAATTGCCGCGTTCTCCATGCCGCTCGGCGTGTACGGCCAGCTTCTGAACGCCATCGGCAGCAAGCGCCCCGGCATCATTACCCACGTCGGTCTCAACACCTATGCCGATCCCCGTCAGGACGGCTGCAAGATGAACGCGCTTGCAAAGGCCGACGGCAGAGAGATGGTGGAGCTCATCCACGTTTCCGGGAAGGACTATCTTTTCTACAAAGCATTCCACATTGATGCCTGCATCCTTCATGCGAGCTATGCGGACACCGAGGGCAACATCTCCCTCCAGAACGAGCCGGTTCACGGCGATTTGCTGGAGCTGGCGCTGGCGGTGCACAACAATGGCGGCATCGTTATCGTGGAGGTCAACTCTATCTGCGAGGCGGGCGCGCTGGACCCGCGGCACGTGCTGATCCACAAGTCCTGTGTGGACTATATCGTGAAGGCTGAGGGCGAGAACAATGTTGCGCTTGCGTATCACCCCGAGATGGTTGGTGATATCCGCGGACTCGCGGGCGATGTTGCGCCGCTGCCCTTTGGCTATAAGAAGGTCATCGCCAGAAGAGCTGCCATGGAGCTCAAACAGGGCGCGCTTGTGAATCTCGGCATCGGCATTCCCGCCAGCGTTGCGAACGTCGCGAACGAGGAAGGCCTCAGCCGGGATGTCACGCTCTCACTTGAGACGGGCGTTTTCGGCGGTGTGCCGCTGGACGGTCCGCTGTTCGGCGCGGCCGTGAATCCGGACTCCATTTCCCGCTCTGCGGATACATTCAGTCTCTACGATGGCGGCGGTCTTGACATGACCGTGCTCGGCTGCGCAGAAGTGGACGCGACCGGCAACGTCAATGTTTCCAAGTTCTCCGGCCGCTGCGTCGGCCCCGGCGGCTTTGTCAACATCTCGCAGAACACCCCGAAGATCTGCTTTGCCTTTGCCTTCAACTCCGGAAAGTGCGACATTGGCGTCGAGGACGGCAAGCTGGTTATCCGCCGCGATGGGAGACCCGGCAAGTTTATCCCCAAGTGCGACCATATCACCTTCTCCTCGCAGTTTGCGCAGGATACCCATCAGGAGGTCCTGTTCATAACCGAACGCGCGGTGTTCCGTCTGGTCGACCGCAGGATGATCCTCACCGAGATCGCACCCGGCGTTGACCTCCGGAAGGACATCCTTGACCAGATGGGCTTCGCACCCGAGATCTCCCCCGAGCTCAAGCGCATGGATGAGCGGCTGTTCCGGCCGGAAAAAATGGAGCTTGCGTTCTGACATGAAGAAGATCATCGTTGGTATCAGCGCCGCAGACGGCGTGCAGATCGGCGTCAGGCTTCTGACGCTGCTGCGAGAGATCCCGGATGTGGAGACCCATCTGGTTATGAGCCGCAATGCAGACACGAACCTCCGACTTGAGCTGGGCATGGGCCGCGCGGCGGCGGAAGCACTGGCCGATGTCTGCTATCCGCCGGAGGATCTGGCGGCGGCGATATCCAGCGGATCGTTTTATACCGACGGCATGATCGTCGCGCCGTGCAGTATGAAAACGCTCTCTGCCATCGCAAACGGTTATTCCGACTCGCTGCTGATCCGCGCGGCGGACGTGTGCATCAAGGAGTGCCGCAAGGTGGTCCTGATGCCGCGCGAAATGCCGCTCAGCCGGATCCACCTGCGCAATATGAGCCTTGCGGCGGAGGCCGGGTGCGTCATCGTTCCGCCAATGCTGACCTTTTATAACGGCAGCAAAAGCGTGGACGACATGATAAACCACGCGCTCGGCAAGGCGCTTATGCAGTTTGGCATTGTGCCGCCCGGATTTCGGAGCTGGCGCGGCGGCCATCTTTCAAAGGAGGACAAATAAGAATGGATCTGAAAGATTGCCTCAAAAAAATGGACGCGGCCGGCAGGCTCGCGCATGTGCACACCGAAGTGGATGCGGTGCATGAGCTGTCCGGCGTAGCTGCGAAGCTCGACGGCGGCAAGGCGGTCGTGTTCGAGCACGTGAAGGGCTATGATTATCCGGTATCCACCGGCATGTGGTGGAACCGCGAAAACGTTGCCGCGATTTTTGACCGCAGCGTGGATGCGCTTCCGGCTCTGTTTGCCGCGGCTGTCGGCTCGCTGCATCAAAACCCCGTGGCGCCCGTCGTCGTTGACGATGCGCCTGCGCAGCAGGTCACGATGCCCGAGGTCGATCTCGGGCGCATCCCGGTACCGACGCATGCGCTCAAAGACGGCGGCCCCTATTTTTCCAACTGCATCATCGTCGCCAAGGATCCGGACACCGGCGTCCGAAACACGTCGATCCACCGTCTGATGGTCACGGGCAAGGACCGCCTTGGCCTGCTGATGGACATGGGACGGCATCTGAGAAATTATTATGAGCGTGCGGAGGCGAAGGGCGAGCCGCTGGAGATCACCATCAACAACGGCCTGCATCCGGCGTATTTCGTCGCGGCGACCACGCCGAGCTCTGCCGCCCCCATCGATGTGGACGAGCTTGCAGTCGCGTCCTATCTGCTGGGCGAGCCGGCACGGCTGTGCCGCAGCAAGACGGTTTCCGTCGAGGGACTTGCGGACGCGCAGATGATCATGGAGGCTGAGATCCTCCCGTATGTGCGCGAACCGGAAGGCCCGTTCGGCGAGGTCAGCGGCTACTATGCCGCCCGCGATGATCGCTGGGTCGTGCATGTCAAGGCAATCACCATGCAGGCCGACCCCGTGATCCATATGCTGCATCCCGGCCGCGAGGTCTGGATCGGTCAGGGGCTGAGTGTGGAGTCGAATCTGTTCCAGACGATCAGCAAGCAGGTGCCGGGGATGAAGAAAGTGTACATGACGCCCGGCGGCAGCCACTATCATGTCATCCTCCAGATCGACCCGCCCAACAATGGCATGGCGAAAAATGCGATCCTTGCAGCGTTTGCGGCGTTTCCCGATCTGCAAATGGTCACCGCCGTCAACAGTGATATCGATATATATGACCCCGAACAGGTCGAGCGTGCGATGGTCACGCGCTGCGACCCGGCCAAGGATATCATCATCATTCCCGGGGCGTTCGGACATGAGCTGAACCCCGTCGTCAAGGACAACCTTGCGGCAAAGATGGGCTTCGACTGTACGTATCCCGTGCCGAAGCCGGAATCCTATACGCTCGTGAGCTTTCAGGACGTCGATATCGGCAAGTATGATATCGGGTAGCTTCCTGGAATCTGGCGCTTGCCTCGGCAAGCCCTCTGCTCCGGCAGCGCAATATCTCCGCATCGTCTGATGGCGAATCGACGGTTGTCTGCTGCGGGAAGGCTTTGATCGGCAGGCCAATACCGTTCCCGGATTGCTTTTACAATAAAATGAGCGCAGGAATATTCCTGCGCTCATTTCAGTCTGTCAAAGAACACAGCCTTAGATTAAGGCGGAGCTGTTCCGGCTTCATGCTGCTAACTTTTTCAGATTTTCTATTTTCCTCAGCCGGTGATCCTTTGATACAAGCGGATCTATATCCACCATTACCACGTCTCGTCGGTTATCACAAAGCCGCTCCTCGCAAAAGAGCGGCCGCACAGATCTCCGGGCAAGATCCGCCGCGGCGGCGTCAGCGCTCGGACAGCGTAAAAAGCGGCCGCTCGCCCCCGAGCGCGTGCGAAAGGTGCTGCGCCAGCGCCTGACGGACGCGGGCATAGTTGGCGCGGCTGAGCGGGACGGTCACGCCGCTGCGCAGCACGACACACGTGCGCCGCAGCTCCTTGACATAGCTGAGATTGACCAGAAAGCTGCAGTGCGTCTGCACAAACTCCGCGGGATCGAGCCGCCCATAGATCTCGTTGAGCTTTTCCGAGCACGTCACGGTGCGCGTCGTCATGACGATCTTCGTCTGGCGCTGCGCATGCTCGCAGTACAGGATCTCGCGCATGGACAGCACATGGCGCGTCGCGCGCGAGCCCACGATCAGGCAGGGCCCAAGCTCCCCGCCGCACGGACGCAGCACAAAGCGCAGGGCGGCGCTCAGGCGCGTCTCCATCTCGAGCTTGCAGACAAAGTAATCCGGGTCGCACTCGAACACGTCCAGCGCTGCCAGCGGATCTGCCGACAGGAGGATCAGCTTCGTCTGCGGGCTCGTGAGGCGCAGATCCCGGAAAAAGCGCAAATACTGCTCCCGCGTCTGCCGGTCGGAAATATCCGCCAGCACAACGTCGTAGTACGCACACCCGCCGTCGGACGTCATCGACTCCGGCGCGTAGAATTCATCCACACACGCGCGCACCCCATTGGCGTCCAGCTCCCGGCAGAGGATCTCTCTCGCCGTGTGCCGCCAGATCGTGCTGGGGTCCACGATACATATGTTCAATACTTCGGCCACTTGTGATCTCTCTCCCTCTCGCGGAGCAGCGCGCCGCGCGCTCCGTTCCTTCATGGGAGAAATATAGCATTTTGGCCGCGAATTTACATGCGCTCTGCACAATCGGCATATTCCCGTGCAGAAATAACACATTTTTGCGCGCCAAAACAAAAGGCTCCGGCCGAAGCCGGAGTCCTTTGCGACCCATATGTTTCATGATACAGGCACAGCGCCCGCGCTGAGCAGGAGCGTGACGGTGTAGACGCCGTCCTCGCACGTGTGCCGGAAACTGCCGTCGTACTTCGCGGCGAGGCTGCCGAGCACGCGAAAGCCCACCCCGCGCTCCAGCTCCGGGATGCGCCGGGGCTTCTTGCCCTGCGGCTGCCGGGGACGGACGGGGTTCGACTCCTGAATGACGAGATAGCCCTTGTCCATGTGCGCGCGCAGCGTGATCTGCGCGTCCGGAATGCCGGCACAGGCTTCCAAGGCGTTGTCGAGCAGGTTGCCGAAGGCGACGATGAGGTCGGTGTTCGACACCGGCAGCTCTACCGGCAGCGACACCTCCGCCCGCACCGGGATGCCCTTTGCCTGCGCATCCTGCACACGCGTATACAAAAACGCGTCCACGACCGGGTTGCGGCAGGCGCCGAGGCGGGAGCTGTACGTCTGCGCCGGCAGCAGCTGCTCGGAATACTCCGAGGCGGCCTGCAGGTTGCCCGCCTCCAGGAGCGCGTGGATGGTGTTCAGATGGTGGGCGATGTCGTGGCGCATGGCGCGGATCTGCTCGTACTGCGCGGTGAGGTCGCGGTAGTGCGCAAGCTGCGCGTCGAGCTGCGACTCCAGCAGCGCATTTTCCACCTCGAGCTGCACGCGCTGCTCGGTGCGCACCATGGTGCGAAAGAGCAGCGAGTCGGACACCAGAAACAGCGCCGTCACGACCAGCAGCACCGACGTGTACTCATACCGCGGCGGATAGAAGATGAGCGCCTGAATGGCGGCGGAGCAGAGGATCTGCGTGACCGGAAAGACGGAGAAAACCAGCAGCTGCCGGCCGGAGAGGTTATTCCGCGCGCGCAGAAACGGCAGGCTGACCACCAGCAGCACCAGCGCCAGAAACAGCAGGAACACCCCGCCGTACAGCGCCGCGTGCGGGTCTGCCCAGACGGAATAGTGCGCGTCCATCTGAAAGTCCGCCGCGCGCATGGTGGCGGCGGAAAACAGCATCTCCACCAGCACCGACGCAGTCAGCTCCGCCGCGACCGCGAGCAGCTTTCGCCCCGGCCTGCCGCGAAAGAGCAAAAACGCCATCGCCAGCGAGCACACCGGGAACATCAGCGCGCGCAGCTGCCCCACCGTGGTCAGCAGCAGCGTCGCCGCCATGTACGCCGCGCCGATGAGCGCGGCGAGCAGCACCGTCACCCAGACGCGAAAGCGCGGCCCGTCGAGCACACGCCACAAAAAGGCCGCCCACATTGCGATCGCGCAGGCGTTGAAAAACAGGTCGGCGACATAGCCGTTATATGTCACAGTGTTGTTCCCTCCTTATCCGGCGCGCAGCGAGAGCGTGACGGTGTAGGTATCGTTTTCGCACGTGTGCCGGAAGCTGCCGTCGTACTTCGCGGCGAGGCCGCCCAGCACGCGAAAGCCCACCCCGCGCTCCAGCTCCGGGATGCGCCGGGGCTTCTTGC
>OMBN01000962.1_pt1 | contig 13658 bp, 10 predicted proteins | sample 1644891 | NCBI WGS metagenome assembly OMBN01 (sample SAMEA103958144, study PRJEB25191) | human gut metagenome | reverse complement strand
CGGAGCTGTGGAACATCCTGCGCGGCGATATGTCGATCGTCGGGCCGCGTCCGCTGCTGGTCAAGTACCTGCCGTATTACACCGCAGAGGAGCGCCGCCGCCATGCCGTGCGCCCCGGCCTGACCGGGCTTGCGCAGGTCAACGGCCGCAACGCCCTGCGCTGGGAAGACCGCTTTGCCTATGATGTGGACTATGTGGATCACATCAGCTTCGCGCTGGATGCCAAGATCGTGCTGATGACGCTGCGCTGCGTGTTCAGCCGGGAGGGCATCAGCGCCGAGGGCAGCGCGACGATGGAAGCATTTACGGGAACGGCAAAGCATCCGGAGGAAGTGCAATGAACATTTTATTCTGCAGCGCCGGACGGCGCGTTGAGCTGCTCAAGGACTTTCGCAAGTCCATGGATGACGGCGACAGGATCGTTGCCGCTGACTTGTCCGAGCTGGCACCGGCTCTGTATGTCGCGGACGCGCATTACCTTGTGCCGCGCATTGATGATCCGAGTTATCTGGACACGATCCTGTCCATTTGCCGCAAGGAAAAGATCGACGCTGTCACGACGCTGATCGATCCGGAGATCGCGCTGCTGGCTCAAAACCGCGAGCGCTTCGAGCAGATCGGTGTAGAGGTGCTTGCACCCTATGCGGAGACGGCGGAGCTGTGCTTCGATAAGTTCAAGATGTCGCAGTTTCTTGCCGCGCACGGTATTCCGACGCCGGATACGTGGGGCGATTACGCCTCCGCAATGGCTGCCGTTGCAGCCGGAGAGCTTGCGTTTCCCGTGTTTGTTAAGCCGAGGACGGGCAGCGGCAGCGTGGGCGCACGCAAGGTGCACGATGCCGACACGCTCAAGGCGCTGTGTCAGGCAGACCCCTCGCTGATCATTCAGCGGCTGATGACCGGCGATCTGGACGCCGATGTATATATTGATACGATCAGCCATAGGGCGGTTTCCGCATTTTCCAAACGCAAGCTGGAGACGAAGATCGGCGGAGCAAGCAAGACAGTCTCGTTCAAGGACGAGGCGCTGGTTGCTTTCATTCAGCAGATCACGCAGCTGCTGAAATTCAACGGTCCTGTGGACATGGATTTCTTCTTCCAAGACGGCGTGTACTATCTCTCGGAGATCAATCCGCGCTTTGGCGGCGCCTATCTGCACGCTTATGGGGCGGGTGTAGACTTCATCAAGCTCATCAAGAATAACCTGAACGGCGTGCAGAACACGCCCGTATTCGGAAATTATGAGGAAAACGTTGTGATGATGATGTATGACAGTGTGGTCATCACAAAACTGGATAAGGTGGAATGACAAAGCCATGCAGATCCTGATCTTGGCCAATCACAGCGGTGGGCTGTATGATTTTCGCAAAGACCTGATCGCCGCACTCAAGCAGCACGCGGAGGTCTCCGTTGCAGTGCCCCGCAATGACCGGTGGGATGAATTGCAGGCGCTGGCTGACCGTGTGATCGAGCTGCCCATCGATCGGCGCGGCATGAATCCTGCGCGCGATGCAAAGCTCCTGGGGCAGTACCGCGCGATCTTGAAGCGGCTTCGCCCGGATCTGGTGCTGACCTACACCATCAAGCCGAACATCTACGGCGGCCTTGCCTGCCGGGCGCTGCATATTCCCTATGCCGTCAACATCACCGGTCTCGGCAGCGCGATCGAAAACGGCGGCTGGCTCAAGCGGTTTGTTTTGACGCTCTACAAGCCGGCGCTGGCGGGGGCAAAGGTCGTGTTTTTCGAAAACGCCGGAAACCGCGACACCCTTGCAGCCGCCGGCGTTGTGCCGCAGGGGCGCGACGTTGTGCTCCATGGCGCGGGCGTCAATCTGGAGGATTACCCCTGCCAGCCCTACCCGCAGGAGGGGACGGTGCGCTTCCTCTTTGTCGGGCGCGTCATGCACGAAAAGGGCGTGGACGAGCTGTTTGCCGCCGCAAAGCGGATGAAGCAGACGTATGGCGACGGTGTGGAGTTTCACATCGTCGGCTCGTTTGAGGAAGGCTACAAGCCCCTTGTGAACGAGCTGGAGCAGACCGGCGTGGTCAAGTACCACGGCTATCAGTCGGACATGAAGCACTTTTACGCCATGGCGGACTGCGTTGTGCTGCCGTCGTATCACGAGGGGATGTCCAACGTGCTGCTGGAGGCTGCCGCCTCCGGCCGTCCGCTCATCACGAGCGACATTCCCGGCTGCCGTGAGGCGGTCGAGCCCGGTGGGCGCGGCGTCGCACGATTGGATCGCGCGCAATTTTGACAAAAAGGCAGTCGTGGCCGAGACGGTCGCGGCGCTGCTGTGAGGAGCAACTATGGATCTGCTGTATGTGTATGATGACAAGATCGCCTGCGACCGCGACGGAAATTATTATACCGGAAGTGCGTTCTCTCAGGAGATCTTTGACCGCTATCTCGCTCAGTTTGACACGCTCACACTCCTTATGCGCAGAGCGCCTGTCAGCCCCGACGATATGCAGACGCTCGCCCGGATGAACCGGCTGACCGATGCGCGCATTCGTGTCGTGTTCTATCCGGACCGGCGTGAGAGCCTGCGCGCGTTTTTGAGCCTTCAACGCCGTCGGGAGATCCGGCAGATCATCACGCGCAGCATCACGCCCGAGCGCGCGGTCATCATCCGCGTGCCGTCGGAATCCGGGACGATCGCGGCGCGCTTTTGCCGCCGGATCGGAAAGCCGTTTCTGGCCGAGGCCGTCGGCTGCCCGTGGGACAGCCTGACGCACCACAGTCTGCGCGGAAAGGTACTTGCGCCGGACGCATGGCTGCGTATGCGCTGGTGTATGCGCCACGCACCGTATGCGGTGTATGTGACCAATGCATTTTTGCAGCGCCGGTATCCCACGCGCGGGATCTCGGCCGCTGTTTCGGACGTGGAGCTTGCGCCGGCAGATGCCGCCGTGCTGGCGCGCCGGCTGGAAAAGATCCGCACGCATTCCGGCAAGCTTGTTCTGGGCACGGCTGCGGCGGTGAACGTGGCCTTTAAGGGGCAGCGGTATGTGATCGAGGCGCTGGCGCGGCTGAAGGCGGCCGGTCGGACGGACGTGGAATATCGTCTTGCCGGCGGCGGAGATCCGACTGCGCTCCGGGAGCTGGCGCAGCGGCTGGGTGTGGCCGAGCAGGTCGCCTTTGCGGGCAGTCTGCCGCACGATGCGGTCTTCTCGTGGCTCGACGGGCTGGATCTGTATATCCAGCCGAGCTTACAGGAGGGGCTGCCGCGCGCCTTGATCGAGGCGATGAGCCGCGGGCTGCCGGCTTTTGCCGCGTACACCGGAGGCATGCCGGAGCTGCTGGGTGACGCCTGCATTTTTGCCAAGAAGGACGTGCGCGGGATCGTGCGCCTGCTGGACGCCTGCACGCCGGAGCGGATGGCGGCCATGGCGGAGTGCAATTTTGCCGCCGCGCAGGCATTTGAAAAAGAGACGCTTGCGCGCAAGCGCACACAATTTTATGCGGCCTTTGCGGCCGCTGCCGAAGGAGCTGGCGTATGACAGAGCCGATTCGTGTCCTGCACGTGTTTGGCGCGCTGAACCCCGGCGGTGTGGAGACGTTCGTTCTCAATGTCTACCGGGCGATCGACACGACAAGGGTGCAGTTTGATTTTGCCTTGACGCAGGGTGTCAAGAGCTTGTTTGACGATGAAGTGCTTGCACGCGGCGGGCGCATCTATTATTTTGATCAGCATCGCAGTATGCAGCAGAATTTGGCGCATGTGCTGAAAACCGGCGGTCCGTTCGCGGCAGTGCACAGTCATGTATATTTTTATTCCGGCGTTGTTGTGACCATCGCGCGGGCGCATGGCGTCCCGGTGCGCATCGCGCACGCACACAACACGTCCTTTGGGCAGGTGTATACGCTCAAGCGCCGGGTGTATGAGTGGCTGATGCGCAAACTCATCTGGCGCAATGCGACCCAGCTTCTCGGCTGCTCCACGGATGCGTGTGAGTTTGTGTTTGGACCCGGTTGTATGGACGATCCCCGTTGCCGGGTGCTGTACAACGGCTTTGATGTGGATCACTTCCGGTTCGATGCGGACGGACGCGCTGCCGTTCGGAAACAATACGGTCTGGAAGAATGCTTCGTTATCGGTCATGTCGGCCGTTTTGAGGAGCAGAAGAACCACCGTCAGCTTATTGAGCAGTTTGCGGCGATCTGTGCGCGGAGGCCGGACGCTATGCTGCTGTGTGTTGGCCGCGGCAGCCTTATGGACGAAATCCGTGCCAAGAGTGAGACACTCGGAATATCGGATCGCGTGATCTTTGCCGGGGCGCAGAAGGATACGCCCGCGTATTACAGTGCGATGGATGTGTTTTTGTTCCCGTCTCTGTATGAGGGGCTTGGCTCGGTGCTGATCGAGGCGCAAGCCAACGGCCTGACGGTCATCACCACGCAGACTGTCGTTCCGCGGGATGTTGATGTGACAGGACGAGCTGCTTTCGTGCCGCTGGAAGCTCCGGCGGAGACTTGGGCGGAGGCGGTCTTATCCGCACCGGTGCGTGAAACGGACGGCCGCAGCGCCGAGACGGTCAAAGCACTGTACGATATTCAGAGCGTGGCACAGACGCTCTGCAAGCTGTACCAGGGATAATTGCCTATGCATAAGCAAGGCCCGACAATCGAATATCGCCAGCCGCTGTCTGCGGCGGCCTGTATGCTGTGTGCGCTGTATTTTGTAATCCTTGCGGTTTTGCCGCTGATACCGTCGCAGATCACTCGCGTGCTCAAGCCTGTGTTTTTGATCGCGTGTGTGTTCAGCAGCTGCCGCCGCTACCCAATGCCCGCGGCGGCAAAGGTGCAGAGCGTGTTTTTGATATATCTGTTTCTGGTTCTGGTGTTTCATCCGCTGACGCCGAGTGCGATCGAAACGTACATCAGCATCTTCTTGTTTGGCGCGTTCTTCATTTTTGCCTCCATGCGTGTCTGGAACGCGCGGGAGATCCGGATGCTGCTGGATGCAGTGGTGTGCAGTGGCGTGATCATGTCGGCGGTCTGTATTTTCAGCAATGACGGTTTGCTGCACGCCAGTGGTGCCCAGCATATCCGCTATCTAAACACAGAGATGAATCGAAATCCGATTGCTTTCGGCATTGTTCCCTGTGCGCTGACGGCGGCAATTCTGATGCTGCATTGCCCGCAGCGGAACAGAAAACGCCTGTCTGCGGTCGCATTTTTGCTGTGTAGCTATTCTGTTTTTGCTTTGGGTTGCCGCAGTGCATTCTTGTCGTATGTTGGCGGGATGCTGGTATTGCTTCTGGACTATATCTGCAACAGTGGCAACCGGAGGACACGCTTTGCGCGCGGTGTCGTGATTTTGCTTTTGGTGGTGTGTGCCGCTGCCTTTGCATTGAACATTTCCGCCGGCACATATAGTGAGCGCCTGTTTCATATGGCGGATGATTCCGGGCGCGATGCCATCTGGGAAAGTGCCCGCACCTTGATCCGGGAGCATCCGGTTTTTGGCGGCGGTTATGACGTGTGGAACGATGTCGGGCCGGATATGGGCACGCACAATACGTTCTTGCTGTTTTCCATCTATTCCGGCTATGTCGGCGGTGCGACCGTGATCCTGTTGCTGGTGGTGGCTGTGCTCGAGCTGCCGAGGCGAAAAAGCTGGATTCCGCTGGCGTTTGTATGCGAACCGATCTTTCATGTATACACGGAAACAAATTTGGATAATTACTTTTATCTTCCGTTGGTGTTGGGGTATATTCTGGCTTTGTATCTTCGTAAAAATGCAGGTGGTCTCAGCGGACTGTATCATTATAAAGGGAAGGTGAGCGAAAATGGGACTAATATCCCTGATCATTCCAATCTTTAATGCAGAAAAAACGCTACAGCGCTGTCTGGACAGTGTCCGACAGCAGACATATTCGAATCTGGAAGTCATTCTGATTGATGACGGCTCGACAGATGGCAGCCGGAATATCTGCATGTCTTATGCGAAGCGCGACAGCCGCCTCCGGTATTTATACCAACCGAATGCCGGAGTATCGGCTGCGCGCAACCTTGGCTTGGATGCGGCAACGGGGACGTATGTTGCATTTCTGGATAGCGATGACTGGCTCTCACCGGACTATCTTGCGTGCCTGCATACAGCAATGTCAGATTGTGATTTAGTGATTGGTGGTTTGCAATTGACAGATGGGACGCACACACTTCAATCTTTGTCCCCGAGCGAGGCGGTCATAACGACACATGAACTGGCGCTTCGTTTCTGGCAACTGCATGATGGTATCTTCTTCAACAGCAGTTTCACCAAACTTTTCCGCAGAGCACAAATCACGGAACGATTTTCCGAAGAGATGGTTTGCGGGGAAGATATGCAGTTTAGCTTGGCATACCTGCAGAGGACAAAGCGAATTGCGACCTGCTCTGCAGACGGATATTTTTATTACAAGCCGGAAACAAACAGCCAAACCTCAAAGTACATCAATAACGATGCAGCGCAGTGCTTAAAGTATTCCGAGAGTGTGCGCGCATTTTTGGCATCCCAACTGCCGGAAACGGCGTATATTTCGGAATATGAGCATTTTTTGTGCTGCAATATGTGTCGAGATGCTGCTATGATTGCACGCAATTTCCCATCGGCAGAGGCAAAGCGGAGAATCGAGGAGTTTTATACCTATGAGGCTTTTCGGACTGCGCTGGAACACAATGCGTGGCAAAACAGTGGCATCCTCTATGAGACGGTTGGCCGGCTGCTGAGCAAGAAAATGTTGAATGCGCTTGTGCTGTGTGCAAAGCTGAAACGATAAGGAGCGGGGCAATGAGAATCCTATATGTGGCGTTTTGCAACAACCCCGCCGTGGAGACGATCCTCGGCGGTATGCACGACGAGACGCTCTCCGGGCTGCCGGCATTTTACTACCCGTTCAAGATGCTGCTTGCGCGCGGCTGCACGATCGATCTGCTGCTCTATTCGTCCGAGCCGAAAACGGTCGTGGAGAGCGCACATTTCCGGCGCGAGAATCTGATCCAGATCCGGCCGCGGCATCGCGGTGCGCTCGGCACATTGGAGCTGCCGCTGCATCTGGCGCACGCGACGCGCCAATGCCTGCGCGCGCGGCACTATGACTTCGTGTACGGCATGACCGAGGGGTCACACATGGCCGTGCGGACGGCGGCGCATATGGGCATTCCGTGCGCCTTGCGGCAGTTCGGCACGCAGGAGATGGCAAACGTCCTCGAGACGATCCCTTCCGGCTGGCGGCGTCAGCTGCGGGCGCTGAAGGATTACACCTACATCACGCTGTCGATGCGCAGCCGCAAAAACTTCCTGCTGGCAACGAATGACGGCAGCCGCGCCGATGCGCTCTATGACATTCTGGGCGTTGACAGAAAGAAGTTCGCATTTTACTTCTGGCGCTCGGCAGTCGACATCCCGGCGCAGCAGCCGGTCGTGGATATGGACGCGCAGGGAAGCTATCCGCAGGTGTTTCAGCCGCTGTGCCTGTCGCACATCGGCCGCATCGCCGACGTCAAGCGGCAGGACCGCAGTGTGCGCATCCTTGGCGAGCTGCACCGCCGCGGCTATCCGTTTCACCTGTATCTGGTCGGCGAAAAGAGCAGCGAGGCCATGTACCGGGCGTGTCTGGACGCGGCGGCGGAATACGGCGTTGCGGACTATGTGCACATGACCGGCAACCAGCCGCAGAGCGTCTGCCGGCAGTATGCGCGCAACGCGCTTGCCACGCTGCTGCCCGGAGAATGGAACCGCGTGAACATCTTCTACGAGGTCATGGGTGAGGGCTGCGTCGTGCTGACGAACAACAACCACTCGGTCGACGAGTTCATCGACCGCGGCAATAACTGCCTCGTCTACGATACGGAAGCGGAGGCCGCGGAGCAGCTCATCGCGCTGCTCAACGACCCGCAGCGTGCACAGCGCATCCGCGCCAACGCACACCGGACGGCGATCGAGCAGTTTTTGACGCTCGAAAAGCGCTTCGGCATGGAGGCACAGCTCGTCATGGACACCGCCTCGGGGAACGATACCGCGCACTACCCCGAGATCATTTGAGAAACCGGAGGACCGATATGAACATCACCGTAGCCGGCGTGGGCTATGTCGGTCTGGCGCAGGCGGTGCTGCTCGCGCCGTCACCGCCGTGACCACGACCCCCGCCAAAGCCGAAAACATCAACCGCGGCATTTCGCCGATCGTCGACGCCGAGATCACGGACTTTCTGCGCACGAAGCCGCTCACGCTCACGGCTACCGTGGACGCCGAGCAGGCCTACCGCACGGCAGATGTGGTCATCATCGCCACGCCGACGGACTACGACCCCGAGCAGCAGATCTTCAATACCTCGACCGTGGAGGCGGTGCTCTCGCTCGTGGGCAGGGTCAATCCCGGCGCGCTTGTGGTCATCAAGTCCACGGTGCCGGTCGGCTATACGGAGCGCATTGTGGGCCGGTTTGGCTGTGAGCGGCTACTGTTCTCGCCGGAGTTTCTGCGCGAGGGAAAGGCGCTGTATGATAACCTGCACCCGAGCCGCATCGTGGTCGGCCGTCCGCGCGGCGGCACGGCGACGGAGGCGGATGCGCGCCTGTTTGCGTCCCTGCTGCAGCAGGGCGCGGCGGAGACGGACATCCCGACGCTGTACCCGAACGCGACGGAGGCCGAGGCCATCAAGCTCTTTGCCAACACGTATCTCGCCGTGCGCGTGAGTTATTTCAACGAGCTCGATACCTACTGCGAGCTCAAGGGACTCGACACGCGCCAGATCATCGACGGCGTGTGCCTCGACCCGCGCATCGGCGCACACTACAACAATCCGTCGTTCGGCTACGGCGGCTACTGCCTGCCGAAGGACACGCGCCAGCTGGTGGCAAACTTCGGCGACATCCCGAACCGGATCATCAGCGCCTCCGTTGCCGCCAATGACGAGCGCAAGGATCACATTGCCCGCATGGTGCTGCAAAAGGCGGCGGGCGGCGTCATCGGCGTGTACCGCCTGACGATGAAGGCGCATTCCGATAACTTCCGCGAGTCGAGCATCCGCGGCGTCATCGAGCGGCTGCGCCGCGCAGGCGCAAGCGTCGTGATCTATGAGCCGACGCTCAAAGAGGCCTCCTTTGCTGGTCTGCCGGTGATCGCGTCGCTGGCCGAATTCAAGCGCATGGCGGCCGTCATCGTGGCCAACCGTGCCGAGCCCGCGCTCGACGACGTGCGCGAGAAGGTCTATACGAGAGATTTGTATCGAAGGGATTGAGGGGAAGCTATGATTCCGAAAGTGATCCACTACTGCTGGTTTGGCGGAAATGAAATGAGTGCGCTCGAGAAAAAATGCATCGAGAGCTGGAAGACGCAGTGCCCGGATTATGAGATCATTCGTTGGGACGAGACGAATTATGACGTGACGAAAAACCTGTATATGCAGCAGGCATATGCGGCGAAGAAGTGGGCATTCGTCTCTGACTATGCGCGGCTGGACATCCTGTATCAGCATGGCGGATTCTATTTGGATACCGATGTGGAGCTGCTCCAGAGCCTGGATGCGCTGCGTACCTATGCGGCCTTTGCAGGCATCGGGTGCACCGGCGGCGTGAATCTCGGACTGGGCTTCGGCGCAGAGGCGGGCAACGCATTGGTGAAAGAGATGCGGGACGATTATGACACGGTCTCTTTCTTGAATCCGGACGGCTCGCTGAACACGGCACCCTGTGTCAAGTACCAGACGCGGCTGCTGAAGGAAAAGGGGTTTGTCGATGAAGATCGGCTTCAACAGGTGGAGAGCATGACGATCTATCCCACGGAGTATTTTTGCCCCATGCATTACGAGACCGGGGCGCTGACGCTTACGGAGCACACAGTCAGCATTCATCATTATGAATCCACGCACTGGGGGACACGCGCCCGCATGGGGAATCTGCGCATGCGCCGGGCATACCAGAAATACGGGAAGGTCGGCTTTTTCCTGTATTCGCACAGCAGACTGTTCCGAGGGCTGGATCTCATCATCCGCGGAGAGTGGAAGCAATCTATCCGAGATTCAGAGAACTAAGGTGAATGTAGCTGCAATTGGAGGGCGGAATATGCAACAGGCGGAGCAGAAAGTGAAGAAGTGTTTTTCCGAAGAACCGGCAGCGTGTGCGCAGACGCAGCCACTGGTATCGGTGATCGTTGCGGTGTATAAAGTTGAGCCATATGTAGAGCGGTGCGTGCGCAGCATCATGGAGCAGACTTACCGCAATCTGGAGATCATTCTGGTGGACGATGGGTCACCGGACAAAAGCGGTGAGATCTGTGATCGGCTGGCACTGGAGGATGCACGGATCACGGTTTATCATCAGACCAATAACGGAGCATCTGCTGCAAGGAATTTCGGCGTGTCCAAATCATGTGGGGAATACATTGCTTATATTGATTCCGATGATTACGTTGCGGGCAATTATATTGAGCGACTTGTTTTCGCAGCACAGACAATGGGGGCGGAGGTCGCAGTCTGCGGGTTTGCCGCAACAGATAGCGACCACTTTGCATTCGACGAAGCAGGAACGGTGCAGGTCGTGCCGGGAAAGCAAGCTTGCAAAATGCAGCTTCAGGCATCGGGAGAAAACCCGTACGCGACCATATTTGCTGTTCCGTGGGCAAAGCTACTGCATAGAGAGCTCGCGGAGCGTTTTCCATTCACCTATGGGATCAAATGGGAGGATACAGATGTGTCCTACCGCTGGCTGTACGCCAGTGAGAAAGTGGCAATTTGCTCAGACCGGCTTTATGCGTACTATCAGAATAATGACGGGATCATTGCAAATCTGCGCCGTACAGAGGCTCTGGACACCGACCGGATGCAGGTCTTGATACGCCGCGCAGAGTTCTTTGAGCGGGAGCAGGAAAAGGAGCTTGCAAGACTTTCTTGGGCGAGAGCGCTCCGGTTTTTGTACTGTGACTCGATGGAGTACGACGGCCGGTGCGATGCGCAGCTGAAAAGCTGTCTGCATGGACGATGGTATACCGGTTATATCTCCGCCGGAATGCTGCTGCGTGTCGGTGCGTATTATGTATGTCCGGCTTCGTTGCGCGTGTACAGAAAGCTGTGGCAGTATGTGCACAAATAAAAAACAGATGGCACAAGCGTGCCATCTGCCCTATGTGTTCTCTCTGTGATTTGCGCTTAAGCAGATTTGTGCATCCACTTGCCGAGCACCGACTTCCCCAGAGTCAGAAAGTAGCGAAATTCGCTTGTTTTTCCGTACACGAGCAGGAAAAACAAATTCGGGATCACGCAACACAGCAATACTTTGATGATGAATGACCCAAAGCCCGTCTGCGGGAGCAGTGCACAGATGCACCATGTTGCTGCACCGGCGAAAGCCGTGAGGAGTGTGTTCAGCGCGTAGTGCACAAAATATTTGCCGACCGGAGCACCGAAGCCATGCCGGAACAGGATGTACGGTTCGACCCATGTGCAGGTGGACAGCGTGCTGACGACGGTACCGATGAAGATGCCGACGATGCCAAACGGCTTGGCCAGCAGGATCGACACGGCAAGATTGATCGCAGACTCGAAGAGCGGCTTGTGCCGGTCGTACCAGTATAGCCCCATGGCCTCGCGGAAGGTGAGCACGCTCTGGCGCATACCGGTCACATAAAAACTCAAAACGATCAGCAGCACGATGGGCATGGAAAACAGATAGTCCGCGCCGAGCCAGAGCGAGATAAAGGGGTTAAACAGGACGACCAGACACACGGCGGAAAAGCCGTAGATCCAGCGCGTCAGAAGATCGACCCGCCAGAAGACCGCCTGCGCGTGTGCGGTGTCCTCCGCAGCGCACAGATTGCCGATGCTGGCCGTCATGGCGCGGAAGATCATGGAGTAGGCGGATTTCAGGCTCTGTGTGATCAGAAGATAGTTGGAATAGAGACCGACGGAGACGGCACCGACAAAATAGGCGATCAGGACGTTGTCCGTCCCGAACACGACGACGCTGCCGAGCTTGTGGGCGATCATGGCCCGGATGTTCTTGGAGATGTCCTGCCGTACCGGCGCGGGGAGCGGCTGCACGGTTTTCTGCTTCAAATACGGGTAGAGCCGGTCGGCTTTGCGCGCAAGGAGTGCATTGCAGACAAACGTTGCGCAGAGCTTCAGCGCAAGGTACAGGATGTAGTCCCCGGTCAGCAGCAGCGCCGCACACTGCGCGGCCGTGACCGCCATGCCGGTCTTATATTGGTAGGACGTGACGATGTGCTGCTTTTGGTCCGCACTGATCAGGGACTGCTTGTAGACCAGAAAATACGAGATCGAAGAATCCAGCACGAACATGAGGTAAATCAGGCGGATGTGCGGGATGTCGGGAATGTCGCGGATGATATACTGCAAAAACGGTGTGAGTGCCGCACCGAGCACGCCTACGGTGATGCCGATGATCGTGTAAAACTTCCGGTAGAGCGTCATCAGCGACAAAATCAGCTCCCGGTCACCCTCAGCCAGCGGCTTGTACATGCTGTAGGTAATGGCAGTGCCGACGCCGAGCTCTGCCAGCGAGAGCATGGTGAGAATGTTTGCAAATGTGCCATCCAGCCCCAGATACTCCTTGGTCAGCACGACCACGAAGATCTTACGGGCGATGAAATTCACCACGATCGCAGCCAGCTTGAACAACACGGCTGTTTTCAGGTTCCTGAGTGAGTTATCTGTTCTGGACATAGCGCCACCGTCCCGGTTTCATACAAAAATCTATAATAATCTATCATTCTCGCACCCATAAGTCAACGCCGATGCCGCGAAATGCCGTGTCTGCGGTATTTGTTCGCTGCGCAACGCAAAGGAGGTATTGTGATGAAAGGCATCATCCTCGCCGGGGGCTCCGGCACACGGCTGTACCCGCTCACGCGGGTCACGTCCAAGCAGCTGCTTCCCGTGTACGACAAGCCCATGATCTACTACCCGCTCAGCACGCCGCGCTTCGAGCGTCTGCTCGGCGACGGAAGCCAGTTCGGCATCCGGCTGTCCTACGCGGTGCAGCCGCATCCGGACGGTCTGGCGCAGGCGTTTCTGATCGGAGAGGATTTCATCGGCGATGACACGTGCGCCATGATCCTCGGCGACAATATTTTCTACGGAAACCGCTTTCGCAGCAATCTGTGCGAGGCGGTCAAGGATGCCGAGGCGGGCTGTGCCACGATCTTCGGCTACCATGTCAAGGACCCCGAGCGCTTCGGCGTTGTGGAGTTCGACCAGAACAAGCGCGTGCTGTCCGTCGAGGAAAAGCCCAGAAGCCCACGCTCGAATTACTGCGTCACGGGGCTGTATTTTTACGACAACCGTGTCGTGGAAAAGGCGCGGCAGGTGCGCCCGTCGGCGCGCGGCGAGCTGGAGATCACAGACCTCAACCGGCTCTATCTCGAGGACGACCGGCTGAAGGTGCAGCTGCTCGGCCGGGGCTTTGCGTGGCTCGACACCGGCACGGTCGAGAGTCTCATGGACGCGGCGGTCTTTGTCCAGACGGTGCAGAATCGGCAGGACGTCATCATTTCCGCGCCGGAAGAGGTGGCCTATCACATGGGCTGGCTCACAAAGGCGCAGCTGCTGGCTGCCGCTGCGCAGTATCAAAACGCGCCCTACGGTGCGCATCTGCGCGCGGTCGCGGAGGACAAGCTGGTGTTTGAGAGGGAACTGCATGATTAGATTCGTAACCG
>OMBN01000957.1_pt1 | contig 13711 bp, 12 predicted proteins | sample 1644891 | NCBI WGS metagenome assembly OMBN01 (sample SAMEA103958144, study PRJEB25191) | human gut metagenome | reverse complement strand
CAGTGATACAATTGTTTTCATTCTGCAAAATCCTCCATGTTTTCTTCATCAATTTCTTCGGGCCTATTTTCCTGTTTGCGCTTCCAGATGAGCATGGCCAGCGCCGTGCCGCACAGCAGCACGAACAACACCGTCCACCAGTCCACCAATCGGAAACGCCATACAAGCGGCTGCGTGAGGAAGAACAATACCACAGACAGTACCGCCAGCACCGCATTCACGGTTTTCTGGACAGCGTATCCCCGCGGCTCATCTTCTTCTACGTCCTCATCGACCTGTTCATCTTCATCGTCTGCATCTTCCCCGCCGTCTTTTTTCCCGTGCAGCCACACAAGGATGGCAAGCAGGATGGAGAGCAGCGTACAGGCAAGGTCGGCCAGCGTCAGCGCGCGGGTGTCCTCCTGCACAGGGACCTCCACCGGTGCCGCCGGTCCTTCCGGCTCCGAATCCGGCTTCGACTCTGGTTCGGGTTCCTGCTTCGGCTCCTCCGGCTCAGAGGGCGCAGGCTCCGGCTTCACAGGTGTTACGAAGCTGTCGACCGGTACGGTGTACTTCAGCAGATTCCCGCACCGGTCCCACACGAAAAAATCGTAGTCTCCGTTCCGGTCCACTTCAAACACGAGCGTATCCACGCCATATGCCACACTGCCGTCCGGCCGCGTGATGGACTGGACGCCGCAGATGCTGCCGTCCGTTCCCAGGTTGATGTTCACCTTTCCGTCCTCGCCCGGCGTCAGCGTATGCGAAGCCGTGGGCGGCGTTTTGTCCAGCACGATGTCCCGCGCTTTTTCTTCGCTCACATTCCCGGCAACATCCCATACACGCACAACGATATGGACGATCTGTTCCTCCGTAAATTTCGGCGCGTCTGCCGGGTCGAACACCGTCCACTTCCCGCTGCCAACTTTGTACTCATACCGGATGATGCCGGAACCGACGTCACCGGCGCTGGCGTTCATACCGACATCGTAATTGTAGTACTCGGTTTTGCCGTATTCCGTGATGATGGTGCGGTCGCCGCCGTCCAGCGGCTCAAAATGGAAATCCACAGTCGGGCGCGCGGTGTCCACATTGCCTACTTCCGCGTGCAGTGTGGCCGTATTTCCGCCGTTATCGGTAATGATGAAGTCATACGTACCATTGACGCTCACGGTAAAATCCGCCGCATCGCCGTCCACCACCGTGCCGTCCGGCAGTGTGATGGACTTGACGCCGCTGGGCGCATAGCCGTCCTCCGGCTCCGGGTCCGCAGCCGTCACATGGATGGTCACGGGCTTGTTCGTCCAGTCACCGGGGATCACCTCATAGTCCGCAGCCGGCGCAAGCCGGTCGATGTTGCTCACTTCCACGGGATAGGACAGGATGTTGCCGCAGTAATCCCGCACAGAGAAGTTGTACACGCCGTTTTTGTCCACCGTATACTTCGCCTGCGCGGCATCCACGACGCTGCCGTCCGGCAGGGTGATGTCCCGCACGCCCGACAGGTTATCGTCCGTGGACAGGTCGATCTCCACCGTCCCGTTCGTCCAGTGATCCGGGGTCAGGGTTTTCTCCGCCACAGGCCCGGTCTGCTCGAACATGAAGCCTGCAAAAATGGCGTCGGACACGTTTCCCGCGTTGTCCTCCGCCTTCGCATAGATGTTTCCGAAGTATTCCTCCCGCATGGCGGGCTTGTCCAGCTCGTCATAGGTCAGCCAATCGGCTGCGAGGTGGTCTTCGTCCAATGCGTATTGGTAGTAGATGGCCTTGATGCCGCTGTCCGTCCAGCCTTCATCGGCCAGATCGTGGGCCAGCAGCTCCGGGCGGTCCACTTCATTGAAATGCGGATAGGAGAACAGCCCCGCGGGCGCGTTGTCCGCTGCCGAATGCAGGATATCGTCCATCACGGGCTTTGAACGGTCGATGGTGTCGATGACGATCTCTTCCGGGCCGGGATCAGGCGTTCCCTCTCCGCCATCGCCGCCGTCGTCATCCGCATCCGCAGACACGCGCTGCACGTTGTCCTTCGCCCACAGATAGTACGTGCCGTTTTCCGTGATGTTGGCGAAAACATTGCTGTCCTGCCATTCAGCGGGGCGGTCCGCCGTGCGCGTCACCGCATACTGTCCAAGCCCGGATTCCGTATCATGAGCTTTTACCGTGATGGTCTTTTCCTGGCTCCAGCCCTTGTCCCACTCCACAGAATCAATGACCGGCGAATGCTTGTCGATGTGGTCGATGATGAACGGATACGGCCCGGACACATTGCCTGCCAGGTCGCGTGCATAGGCGTTGTAGCTGCCGTTCCCGGTGAAAATGAAGGCCGCTTCCGCCGTGGAATCCACCCAGGTGATCGGGTCAGGGGCATGACGGCTTCCCATATCTTTTTCGGCATGTTCCCAGCCGATGGCAACGACGCCGCTGTTATCGTCCTGCGCCGTTACTTTTGTCCAATTTTCTGTGGCGTCCCAGGTGCGCTGTGTCTCCACCTTTACCACAACGGGCGGCACGATATCCAGCGCGGTGACGTTCACCTTTGCGGCAGCGGAAATATTCCCAGCCTTGTCCGCTGCCCAGATGTAGTAAACGCCGTTGTGGTCTGCCTTGGGAGCGCCGGTGCTAAAGCTGTCCAGCGCAGGCGCTTTTTCCTCCGTGGTGACCGCATAGCCTTTCACACCACTGTCCGCGTCTGTGGCGGTAACGGCCAGCGTCATTTCCGTATGGCCGCTGTCTGGCTGCTGCTCCACCTTTGAAATGACCGGCGCGACCTTATCCACCAGCGCGGTCTTGCTGGCCGTGCCGGAAATGCGGCCCACATTGTCGATGGCGCGGGCGCTGACCGTATGTTTGCCGTGGCCTGCGATGGAGAGCACACCGCTGTACGTCGTCCAGCTTCCGCCGTCCAGAGAATATTCCGTGCGGGCAACGCCGCTGTGTGCGTCGCCGTTGTCCTTGATGGCCGCCGTTACTGTACTGTTCGTCCACTGTTCCGTGGAAAGCGTGATACCGGGCACATTGGGTGAAGCCGGGTCGATGTATACCTTTGCCGTGGCCGTCTGGCCGGAGGCGTTGCCCGCTCCGTCCACCACACGGGCGGTCACGGTCGTGATGCCGCCCGCGGTGATGGTCACGGTGGGGTCGCCCACGGGACAGCCCGTCCATGCGCCGCCGTTGATGCTGTACTCGTAGTGATGGATGCCGCTGCCGTAGTCGCCCGGCGCCGCGCTCCAGTCCGGCAGGCTCGTGCCTGTGTCCGTGCCGCCGTAAAACCGCACCACCGCGCTGTCCCGCTGCCAGCCCGTGGGCGCGCTGACCTGCACGCCGGCCGGCTCGGTGAGGTCATAGCCGTAATAGCAGCCCGCATACATCGGCACGTTGACCGGGATGTATACCTTGTCGTTTGAAAGCTGCCCGTTGTTGTGCCTGTGCCGCACCAGCGCGTAGCGGATGCTCATGTCCCCGCCCGCTGCCGCAATATCGTATCCATAGCACGGCATATACAGATTCGGGGACAGCGCCGTTCCCTGCGAATTCCCCAACGGGTCCCGCCCGCACACCGGGCAGAGCCAGATGTCATAGTTGTTGGGTGATGTGAAGATCTCCCGTGTGTTGACGGTCTGGGAGCTGCCGGAATACATGTACCCGATCACGTAGGTATATGGCGTGCCGTTTCGGTCCGCGCCCAGCGCGCCGCCCGCGGCGAACGCCGTGGACGCAAGCAGCGTCACACACAGCAGCAGCGCAAGCAGGCTTGCGCTATACCGTTTCCATTTCTGTTTCATCCTTCTCTTTTCCTTCTTTCCGCTTGTATTTGAAAAGGGCGGCTGGTTTTTCCAGCCGCCCTTTTTCACAAAAGAATATATACCAATAGTTTTTCGCCCGGAACACGCGGGGCCGGGCGCGCAGCACCTGGCTTTTGAATACCGCCCACAAAAATTTTTCCAGCGGCATCCCGTTGTAGGTAAAAAATCCCGCCAGCGCCAGCGGCGCGGCCCCCAGGATACATACCCAGCCCGTCGCTTCCGTTCCAAGCGTATCCACACATCCAAAGTACAATCCCACCGCTGCTCCCACAGCGGCAAGCGAGCATCCGAACTGCCGCAGCGACAGCCCGAAAAAAATGCTTTCATGGTATTGCCGTACTTCCTTCGGCACCTTTATCTCCAATTCTGTTTCACCTCGTTACAGGCCCATCATTTCCCGCACAATGCGGTCCGAGCCTTTTACCAGTCCCACAAGGACCAGCATGTTGAAGATCATTTCCGCCACATAGGTCCAAACCATCGAAACCGCTGAGCCTGACGGCACCGCGGGCGACCCGCTGCCCATATATGCGGAAAAAATCAGACAGGACAGCACGATGACCGCACCTTCCAGGCACACGCCCACATATCCTTTGAGGAACGCTTTTCCCGTGGCCACCGTCTCGCTGCTGCCAAATGCCGCGATGGGCACCGGGGCCAAAGCCGTGTAAAGGTAGAGTTTGAAAAAACGGCTATACACCGTCATGATCAGGATAAAGGAAAGTACGGTAATGAACAGGCTGCCCAAAATCGTCACGAGCCACAGCGGGATGGACGCGAGAAATCCCACGTTTCCGATGGCCGCGCTGATCTCGCCGGGCAATGTGCCCACATTTCCCGCCATACCGCCCATCTGCCCGGCCACCGTGCTTACAATGCCGCCGCATATATCGAACACGGCCAGCATCAGCGGCATACAGTAGGTGACGGCGGCTTTTGCCGCCACAAAATGCAGAAAATACCGCAAAGCCGCCTCCGGACGGCGCAGCTCCTGAAAGTTCACCGTGTTTTTGAACAGCCCCATGGCGAAAAACAGAACGAGCAGCCCATACCCGATGGCCTGCAGCGCGCCGTTGATCTGCACAACGATGTTCCATATCCCACCACCCTTAAATTCCTGCGGCGTCATGCTCACCAGCTGCCAGATCTCCGCTAGCTTCTCATTCCATGTCGCCAATGCATTTTCCAGATTCTCTACGATCCAGTTGTCATCCAAATGATTTCACACCTCCAAAACAAACAGGGCGGCCGTTTCCGGTCGCCCTGTTCGTCAAACTCTTTTCAATTCACCGAATCAACCATTGATAGTCCTGTCGGCAGTCTACAATAAAATCCACAAATACTTTACGCTCCGCAACTTGATATACCATTAAATAATGCTCTGCAAAAAGCAGCTTGCGATATTTATGTGGCGGCAAATATGCATCATTCAGTTCCGGCGCTCTTTTGGGAAACTGTGACAGAGAAGCAGCGCTTTCTTCGAACATTTGCACAAGGCGCTCCGCTGCTTCATCATTGAACTCCCCAAGAAAAGCCGCCTGTTCTACCAGCATTTGCATGGCACGCGATCTAATTTCCACATCGTAAACCTTTTCATCCATGCCGTTTTTTTGCCTCCCGGATCGCCTGACGCATTGCTGCTGCTACCTCCTGAGGCGTATACCCCTGTGCGCCATTCAAACGGTCTTCTTCCGCGGCAAGAAGTTCCTCCCGCAATTTCAACATTTTTTCACGGCGGGAAAAGGCTTCGATATCCATCACCACAAGATCTCCTTCGCCGTTTTTGGTTAAATAAACTGGCTCTCCTGTGGATTTGCACAGTGCCGAAATTTCGTTGTAGTTATTACGAATGGATGCTGACGGCTTGATATTCAAATTGTTCGCCTCCCACATATCATTATTATATACATATAATACTCTTATAACGATATCCCGTCAACCTCCACTGCATATTGTCTACACCGTAATAAAGTCCAAAATTTCCTTTGCAAACATGATGAGCAGGCCGCCGAAGAACGCCAGAAAGCCGTTGGCCCGCTGGCTGGAATCATGGCTCTGTACCGCAAGACCGATCTGTACGATGCCGTAGCCCGCTACGATAACGCCCACGGCGCGCACGCATTGGAACACCAGGTCGGACAGGTTGTTGATGGTGTCCAGCGGCCCCGATGCGCCGCCCTCTGCAAAAGCCGGGACCGCCAGCAGCGCGCCCAGCAGGCACACCAATACAATACGCGCATATCCGATGCGCGCCTTATGGCCGCGCTTTGCATCGCGCAGCGCCGCCGCGTCAGGCTTGTTCTTTTTTTCGTTCAATTTTCTTTTCCTCCAGTTCTTCTTTGCTGTGAAGCACCTCAAACGCCGAAAGCAGCTCCGGCGCAAGCGGCGTTTCCTTTTTCCATTCTTCCTGTACATCCTCCGCCGGAATACTGGCGGACAATGCGCAGTAATCCTCCGGCACCTTGTATGGCGGCGCGCCGCCCATTTCCGTGTACCGGATATTCGGATGCCGGTTCAAGTCGTACTTCCGGTCCAGCACCGGGCATTCGCCGCGGATGAGCAGCAGCGCGTCCCGGTCCACCATGCGCAGCTCCTCCGGCGTCACAAGCTCCCGGCCCGTGTTCTGGAAGTTCCGGCTGGATGAGCCGCCGCGCCCCTTTGTCTCGCCGCGTGTTATGGTATCAATGGTCGCCTTGCCTGTCATTTTGCTGATATACGACAAACTTTCCTGATCGTTGCCGCCCAGGAACAGGAACGAATCGCAGTTGCCCACGACCTCCTCCCAGCTCTCCTTGTACATCGCCTTGATGGCGGAAAGCCCCTGTACCACCACGCTGCACCCGATGTTCCGGCTGCGCGCCGTGCGCAGGATCTGCAGATAGTTGTCCGGCTGCGGCGTATTCGCCCATTCGTCCTGGATGCACTGCACATGCACAGGCAGCGGCCCGCCGTATTTCTGGTCGGCAATGTAGTAAAGCTCCTGAAACGCCTGCGTATACAGCATGCTCACCAGAAAATTCAGGCTGGTGTCGTTGTCCGGTATCACGCAGAAAATCGCGCGCTTTTCCTCCCCCAGCCGCCCAATATACATCTCGTCGCTGTCTGTGACGCGGGCCAGCTCCGGCAGATTGAAGGCCGCAAGCCGGACCGCCGCGCCGATGAGGATGCTTTTCGCGGTTTTGTCCTGCGCCTGCTTGAACACCTTGTACTGCTTGAGCGCGATGCTCTGCGGCTCTTCGCTTTCCAGCTCGTCAAACAGCAGGTCCAGCGCACTTTTGAAATTCGGGTCGCCCTCCCGCACCTCCGCCGCGTTGATCATCTCCATGACCATCGTGAAGTTCTGCTCGCACACAGGCGCTCTGTGCTTCAGATACAAAATGAGCGCCTGCAGGAGCGCCGTCTCCGCACGGTCCCAGAACGGGTCCGAGTTTTTCGCGTCCTTAGGCGTCGTGTTCGCCACAAGGTTCGTGACAAGCCTCAGCGCGTCGCTGTCTCTGCGCAGATAGGCGAAAGGATTGTAATGGCCGCGCATATTCACAAGGTCCAGCACCGTGAACGGGATTCCCTGCTTTTCAAGCAGCCCGCCCACGGCGCGCAAAATCTCGCCCTTGCAGTCTGTGATAATATATGAGCAGCAGGCGTTCATCACATTGGGCAGACAAAAATACCGCGTCTTGCCCGCCCCGGAGCCGCCGACAACGAGCTGATGGGTATTGCGCTTTGTAATGCGCCCATCCAGGCCCAGTGCGACATGCTGTGTCAGCAGGATGTTTTTCTCCCTGTGCCGCCTGTCCCGGTACTTTTTTCCGATGGTCCGCGGGTCTCCCCACCGGGCGCTGCCGTATTCTTCGCCCGGACGGCGGTTGCCTCGTCCGGATTCCACGGCCACGGCCCCCGCCGGATACAGCAGCCCCGCCAGAAGCAGAAAACGCCCCGTGTCCTCTGTCCAACGGACCGAGAATGGGGCGTTCATGCAGACGGAGAAACGGGCGAGCACCCTGGACAGGGATGCGCCGCCGGAAAACGCATCGGCCAGCGCTGCGGCAAGCCACAATGCCAGCGGGAAGCCCAGCGCCCATAGGATATACCGGGCCGTGCGGCCCTGCTGCGGCTTCACCGGGTCAGCACGGCATTCTTTGCCCTGCTGCGCTGGCGCAGGTCCAGCGCGCGTTCAATGCCGCGGTTCAGCACCTTGGAAAGGTCGCAGGTCTCCCGCAGCATATTCAGGCGTTCGGGCGCTTCCAGCTCCCCGTACTGCTGTACGACGCCGGAAAAGTCCGGCTGCTCCACCGGGACGCCGTACCGCCTGCACAGCGCATAGCATACGCTGTGCGCGTCCAGCTCATAGGGCCGCGGGTCAAAATCGCCCGCCTCCATCCCTGTTCCGATCTGCGCATAGACGATCTCGCGCGCCAGCGCGCGGAACGATGCCGCGCCCGAAAGGTCCGGCTGGATGGCGATGCGGTTTTCCTCCGGCTGGTATTCCGCCTCCCCGAAGATATCTGCTGTCGCGACCACCTCCACGGGGCTGCTTTGCAGCAGCGCGCCCAGCGCCTTTTCCATATCCGGCGTTCCGTCCCGCAGTATCCCACGCACGGGAACCGGGTCGCCTACGGTCTGCGCCTTGTCGTACACATAGTCCAGCTTGATGTACCCGCTGCGCGTATCCCGCATGAACACCTGTACGGGCGTCTCATCCTCGCGTATTTTCCGCCCAAGCTCCGCCCACTTTTTGCGCGGCAGAAGCTGCGTTGCGCCGGGGCGCTGCTTCCACACTGTGGCGGTATTGGCCGCATTGTACATGGTCTGCGCGTGCAGGTCCAGAAACGCCCTGTATTTTTCCGGGTCCGATGTGACCTCCATCACCGCCGCGTCGCGCCGTTCATAGGCCTCTGTGCGTTCCTCCTGTTTTTTCTGCTTGAAATCCTCAAGCTCCTGATTTCTGTTTGCGATCAGGTCTGCGATATTTGCCATAGCTTTTTTCACTCCTACAACTCAAAATACTGCTCGTCCCGCACCGCTGTGCGGACGGTGTTGTCCGTCTGCGTGCGCGCCTGCTTTTGCAGGCGGTCGATGGCCGCGCGCACGGACGGACGTTCAGTAGCAGTCGTCCTCGCATTGCTGTCTGAGCCATGCCCGCGTGTCTGCGAGGCGCTGCCGGACCGACCGCGGGCGGCTTCTTTTTTTACCTCCACCGCCTTTTCCCGCGGCACAGGGTAGCCCATATGCTCCAGCACGCGGTTGACGCTTGCCGCCGCGCTGGCCGGAAACAGGATATCGTTCAGCCCGTTGTCCAGAGATTTGTTTTTGATCGGGCAGAACAGGACGCCGTATTCCTTTGCCAGCCTGCGGAATTGCCGCAGGTCCTCGCTTTTGATGGGCAGCAGCTTCAATTCCTCGCCGCTGCGCAGCAGACGTGTCAGACGCGTGGGGCCATGGGTCTTTTCCTCCTCTTTGGCCAGAGCCACCAGGAGCGCCGCAAGATTTTTTGCGCCAAGCCCGGCCAGCTTCACCGCCTCCTCCGTGAGCATCAGGCTGTCCCGCACCAGACGCTCCGCCGCGTCACCTCCCGTATTCATCGCGCTTCACCTCCCTTCGTTTTTCCGTTTCTTCCCGCTGCGCGCCTGTATGGGCCAGTACAAGCTGGCCCCGGATATGCTCCATATCCGCCTCGATCTGTTCGCACAGGCGCATATCCCGGCGCATGGCCCGAAGCGCGGCGGTCAGACGGTCGATTTGGGCGGATAGCTCCGCCCGGTTCATACCGTTGGACGTATCCCCCCTTTTCCGGTACAGCGCCGCACGCTGGCGTACCATGCGCCCGATCTCCGTTTCCGTCTGCGCCCTGTACGCACAGAGCGCGGCGCTGTCCGTGATTTTGTGTTCCAGCAGGAACTTATGCTGTGCCAGATACCGGTCGAAGCGGCGCAGCTCCCCGCGCAGCGCATAGGAGACGCGGCGGGGTGCGCGTTTGCGCCGGACCTTGCACAGCAGGTGCAGGTATCGGTAAGTCAGGGCGGCAAAGCCGGAATATCCGGCCCGCCCGGACGCAAAACGCCCGCGCAGGCGGTAGGCCCTGCGCGGGCGTGAAGAGGACTTTTGATTTTCCTTTTTCCGTGTGTTTTGCCGCGCCGGGCGCGGCGGGGTTTCGGGCGCGGCGGGCGTCCGAAGCTGCGGCGGATGCTCCAGCCGCTGGCGGATGGCCGCCTCCGTGTATTCCGGCCCCAGGGATTTCAAGCGCAAAAACTTGCCGCCCGTTTTATGGCGGACCGCCATATATTTGATCTCCGGGCCGTATTTGACGATGTATCCGCGCCGCTGAAGGCCAAACACAAAGGTCTGGAAGCTGGCAGCAGCGGCAAGCACTTCGTCCACATCCGCTTTTACCATTCCGCGCATGGTGGGCTTTTTCTCTTTTTCGTCCAGCCATTCCCGGTACTGCTTCCCTTTGTTTTGCGGCTCTATGACGGAAAGGCCGTATTCGCGGCAGAGCGCGTCTGAAACGGTACGGATTCCGTTGTAGTAGTTGTTGAAATCGTTTCGGAACATCCTGCCGTCCGCATACGAGCAGGCGTTGAACACGATGTGGTTATGCGGATGGGCTTTGTCCAGATGCGTACCAATGACGGTTTCATACCGTCCGGCCAGAAATCGGCGGACAAATTCACAGCCGATTTCATGCGCCTGCTCCGGCGTCACCTCTCCGGGCCGGAAGGACTGGATGATGTGGTAGCCCTGCACCCTGTTTTGGTCCTTGCCCCAGCGCCGTTTGGTCGCGTACATTTCCGTGCAGGGCGCGGTAAGGCCGCAGTTGAATGCGTCCGTGAACAGGACGCTTTCTGTTTTGGCGGCATCCAGTGCATAGCCTGCCGCTGTTTCCAGCGCGGTCTTTTTTCCGTTGAGCGCATAGCGCACACGGCGGTCAAGGCGGGTGCGGATCGGAAATATTTTTGTGTATGCCATTCACAGACTCTCCCTTACAAGCGAAAGCGCCTCGCTGCACAGCCGCTGCAGTTCCTCCACCTGTGCGGGGGAAACGCTTTTGACCGTGTTGGCAAGGCGCGTGATCTGGTTGATGTTGTTTGCGATCCCGGATATCTCACGGACGAGCCGGAGCTGTTTTTCCGTTGGCCGCGGCTTTATTTCCACACCCATGATGAGATTGCGGATGACTTTGCTTTTTCCCAGCCCACTCTCCTTACATATTTTTTCGAGATGTGAAAGCTCGTTTTTATCGAGAAAAAAATTAACATGAAATGTTCGGACGCGCAATGTGTATCACCTCATTGATTCAATGGTTCGGAGGGTTTTAGGGAGCTTGCTCCCTAACAAGCGGGCATTTGTATCTACAAATGCCGTGCTTGCAAGGACAGCGCACGCGCTGTCCTTTACCTGTCGAAAGGAAAAATGACGCCATCCTTCTTTGCATTTAGTTATCTGCATTCCAACTTCCAACACGATTTATCTTGTTACTTCTGTTTGACTGTGATATATTTAAGCTGCCAGCTATCTTTAATATATATATATTTGTTGGGAGTGTGACTTAATGTCTGAAGGAAAACGTATCCGGAGAACGCCGGAACAGATCGTTGCTGATTTGGATGTTCAAATTGAAAACCTGAAAGATTCCATCCTGGAATTGGAAAACAAAAAAGCAGCGTCTGTCACCGAATTCGATAACAAGATCGCCGCTGTTAAAGAAAAAATCGCTAAATTGGAAGTTAAAAAGAAAGATGTACTTACGCCGAAAAAGCGCAAACCGCGTAAAAGCAAAGCCGAACAGATCAAACTCCTTGTCAGGCAGGCACAGAAATCCGGAATGAATCTGGACGAGATTGCGGATAAGCTTGGCATGGCTCTGCCTGAATAATCGTCTTTACCGCAGCCAGGAGGCTGCGGTTTTTTCATTGTTCATTGCCATGCTCAAAATTGATCCGCTGCATAATTTGTATTGCCGATAAAATACGCCTCTATCTTTCCGTAATCCCCGAACTGTACCTTCTCTCCTGTGAGATAACAGACAGCTTCCTCCCACATGTGCAGCGGATATCTTTCTCTCTCCCGCATATGGCGCATAATGTCCAGCGCCTGGCGCTTCGTTTCCGGCACAAGGCGCAAATCCGAAATATTCACGCCAAGCTCCCAGGCAATATCGTCAAGCAGCCGGGCAGGCTGTGCCGTGCGGTCTTCTGCGTATCCCCAAAGCGTAAGCTGGTTCCCGTCTGCTTTGTCCGCCGCCTTGTCGTTCAGCCACCATTCAAACCACTGCTCCGGCGTGCTGGCAAAATCCAGAACCGGCAGGCCAAGCGTGCGCCTGTCCTCCAGCATGTGGCCAAACGTGCGCAGATACTGCGCCTTGAATTTTGGCCAGCGGCGGAACTCCTGCTCACGCCCCACGCGCCGCGCCATGGGGCAGCCGATACAACCAAGCCGCTCAAATCCCTCATTGTACAGGCCGCACTGCTCTAACCCTACATCCTTGGAATAGGACCAGATATCCGAATCCGTCCAGTACGCCAGCGGGTTGATCCTCCTCTGGTTGTCCTGATAGCAGGTCTCGAATATCCTTCGCTTTTCACTGTTGTCAAACGGCATGATGATGCTGTCACCGCGCTTTTTGTCCGATACGATCTCCAGCTCGTCGCGCTTTTTCCTCCGTCCCACGCTCTCATACTTGCGCACACCCAGCGACAGGATCGCCCGGCCCTGCTGCGGCACCGGACGTTCTTTCAGATGCTCGCAGCAGTATCGCACCTTGCGCAGCGGCGGGATCTTCTTTCTGCGCATCAATTGCCACATACTATACTGGTACATCACATCATAGGTCAGATACCCCAAATCGCGGTATGCCTGGAAATTTGCACGCTGGAAATAGACAAGCTCCGGCGGATCGATGCCTGTAACACTATGCATATAAAAATGCCGCACTCCAGCCCGGCGCATCAGATGCCCCAGCACGCGGCTGTCTTTTTTATGGAAAGTTTTCCATAAAAAAGATAATGAATAGAGATATAAAATGGAAAGTCACCTCCTAAAAATGAGGAAAGAGCTTAAAGTAAACTTCAAACTCTTTCCATAATATTTTGTAATTCAGTCTTTGCCGCAAAGATTTGTCAGCAAGGCCATAAGGTCTCTGTCATCCGTCCATGCAGGCAAATCGAGATTAATTTTAATGTGTGTACTCTCAATGGCACGACGTTTCATCTCGGTATCTGCTTTGGCGTAGATTTCGGTTGTCTCAACATGGACATGGCCCAGGAAATCACGGATATAGATGAGATTTATTCCTGCTTGCAACATATGCATCGCTTTGGAGTGCCGCAAAATATGGGGCGAGATCTTCTCGGGCAAATCCGGGTTCGCCTGTCTGGCGGCGTCAAAATACTTCTTCAAAATATATGTAACACCTGCCCTGGTAAGCTTGCCCCGCTGGTGGTTCGTAAATAACGGCTGGATTGGGACGAATCGGGTTTTGCGCCCTTTTCCCGTCAGTATAACTGTAGGCGGTTTTTGCAGACGGACATCGCGCACACGCAGGTCACAAATCTCCTGAACCCTTGCCCCGGAATCATACATGAGACTGAGCAAGAGCATATCTCGCCGCCCATATTTGGTAGAAGTATCCGTTTGTGCGAAAATACTCTGTACGTTGTCGGGAGAAAGATAGGCAATCGTTGGTGCAGGAGCCTTCTTTGATTTCAAATCCATAATTTTCTGCGATTCAAATAGATAAGCTGGATGCTGCGTCCGCGCATATCTGGAAAATGCTCTCAACGCAGCCAGACGTTGGTTGCGGGTGGCGACGCTGCATCCACGCTCCTGCTCTAGCCAACGAAGAAAATCAGCAATGAAATCCGAGCTGAAGTCGGCCAAGGTGATTTTTTCGGGCCGCAAATGGTACTTCGATTCAGCAAAAACAAGAACCAGCT
>OMBN01000936.1_pt1 | contig 14013 bp, 14 predicted proteins | sample 1644891 | NCBI WGS metagenome assembly OMBN01 (sample SAMEA103958144, study PRJEB25191) | human gut metagenome | reverse complement strand
CGGACTATGTAAGGCAAAAGAGCCAGAGGAATAAACCTCTGGTTTTTCTTTTGCCCATTTTTAATAGGCAGGAACACCGTAACCATAGATGGAGCTGCTTCCAACCGTATATTGCTTTTGTCTGCAAGCGTCGCCAGAATTCCCCTCCACGGTGTAAACGACACCGTTTTCGCATTTCTCCACAATGCCTACATGGTCGGTTTCTCCGTCGCCTTCCCAATCAAAGAAAATAATATCGCCTGCCTGCGGCTCGTAGTTTCTGTCTTGCCATTGTCCGTTACCCTTAAACCAATTTGAGCCGTCCACGCAGCCTGCGAATTTCTGGATAATCCCGCTTTCGATATAACCACACTGGTCAGCACACCATGACACAAAGCAGGCACACCATTCCACACGCCCCTCAAAGCCGTACCAACTCCAATAAGGCTGACCTCCCTCATTGCCGAGCTGCGTCAAGGCAACCTCTACAATGGCTTGGTTGCCGCCGCTTGTAAATGCCCGTCCATACGGATAATAGCGTAACACATGGGCGGGGTACTGTGTGTCGCCGTACTTTTCCCACCCTAACCGCTGTGCCTGCATGGTGGAAAATTCTACCGCATTGGCATAGGAATAACCGCCGTAGTTGGTTTTTGCCCATGAGATATACCCATTGCCAAAGTTATAGCCCTGCAAGGCGAGCTTGATACGCTCCATGTCAATCGGGTTTTCCACCTCGGCAGAAATAAGGGCGGCTTTCAGCTCCTGTACGCCGCACTGGATGGAATACTCTGGGTCTTGTATCCCGTTCGGCTCATGGGGATACCTTGTGTTAAAGCTGCCTTCCGCCGCCTGCATCGGGTCAAGTCCACGCCCGCCAGATTCCTGCATCATTACTGCCTTGATAAGCTCCACATATTCGGGAATACCATACTGTTTGGCATATTTCTGTATCAAAGGCTCATAGGCTTCCACCTCTGCACTGACAGGGGTATAGGCGTTGCTTCCGCTTCCGCCGACAAACAGGGAAACAGCACAGCCGAGCAGGACAACAATGAGAATAATCACAACTGCAATCCAACCGCCTGCAATTATAGCAGAAATCAGAGCTTTTGTTCCTGCAATAATCGCCTTGACCGCAGCTATGGTGGCTCTGACCGTCGCTTTGGTGGCTTCGGCGGTTGCCTTTGCGGTGACTTTTGCCGCCTGTGCTGCCTTTTGGGCAGTTTTCGCAGAAACCTTTGCCGCTGCCTGTGCGGTTTTTACCGAGGTTTCTGTCGTTTTGATTGCCGCCTTAGAAGTTGCCTGTGCGGTTTTAATTCCCTTTTCGGTTGTCTTGACCGTTCCCTTAGCAGTTGCTTTCACCGCTTTTTCTGTATTTCGGGCTGTGGTCTTAATCATTTTTTGCCCCTGCTGTCGGGTCTTTATCAACTGCGATTTTGCTGTCTGGGAAACATCGGGGGCAGAGGAACGGCTTGCAGCCCCGTGACGGATCTGCAAGCCGTGTTGTTCTGACATATTCTGTGCTGCTTTCTGTTCTGCGGCTTTGACAGCCCGACTTTTCTTGAAATCGCTTATTTTATCTTTTGCCTTACCGATATTCTCTTGCGTTGTCTTGACTGCCTTTTGCCCCCGCTTATTGAACTGATGGATAACTTCGTCTTTTACACGGTCTGCTGCACAAGAAATCCTATCCGCAGCATATTCAGTGGCAGAGTTTTCATCAGCGTAATATCCCTGTTCCGCCTTGCCCTTTATCCCCACATAGGCAGACTTCATACGCTCACTGGCTATGGCGGCTTTATCTATGGTCTTTATCGTACCTTTGACCGCATCTCTGGTTTTTATATCAGCCATAGAGAACCTCCTTTCCCAGAGGATTTGCGTTCAAATCAGCCGACCTTTTTTGCCACAACAACGAGCCTGCCGTTCTGTGCGGAGTATTCGCAGGTGGAAAGGGTAATGAGCCTGTCGCCGTATTCAGCGGTCACACCTGTATCATACAAAGCAAGCTCCTTGCACTTCCCGACATAGGAATTAAAATCTTCCTCATTCTCCGCATCAACAAAGTCATAGTATCGGAAGCCCTCAGAACTGTACGCCACAGTCTTAAACACAGCGACGATTTCATACTCTGCCTGCTCTGTGAGGGTATCAAACTGAATAGTCTTGTGTTCCTCATAGAAGTTCTTGGACTTGTAATCCTCCAACGCTCCAAACATCTTGCCACCCTTGATGTGATGACCGTAGATAACCAAATTTTCACTTTCGACAATATCACCATTCTCCTGCACATAAGGCGTACCTAAGTCGCTGTACTCTTTTTCAAAATTGTGCTTCAGATAGAAATTCGGATTGTTCCTACTCTGCATCACAGGATAATTGATTGTCGTGCCGGCAATGGAAATCCAACCGACCATATCCTCATTCTGTAAATACAATTCCTGATACTTGGCAAGCACATCTTCTCCCTCGCTGACAGGGGTATCGTCTGGCACGGTTTTCTCCGTGGGAGCCTGCTCTACCATTTCGGCAATCTCCTCAAAGGCTTCCGTCTGCTCGTCCACCTGTGCATAGTGATGGTAAATACGGAAGCCGCAAAAAGCCGCCGTACCTAACAGGCACACGGCGGCGGCAACACAGATAATAGATTTATAATTCTTCATAGGTTTTTCCTTTCTTATCTTGAAATTTCTGTCTGTTTTCTGGGAGCAGGAAGCTCCCTGCAATATTCGGGGTATCTGACCTTGATACCCTCCATAAAGTAGGGAGCAAATTCACAGCAGAACAACTCCTCTGGCGTGAAATACCGTTCCCGCCCTTCCTCTGCATACCCGTTCCAAAGGTTAAAAGCAATATGGCAGACCTTAACTGTTCCGCTTGTCTGCCAGCCGCCGTGCATACCCTCTGGCTCGATGCAGTCCTCCTTGAAATTGAACATCTGGTTAATGTTCGCCCTCGTTTCCGAAGCGATACCCATTACATAGAAAAATGCCCTGTGATAACAGTCGTTCACTCTGCATTTCATCATATTTTCCAGAAAGAAATCACGATGAGCCGTATCACGGAATTTAATATCAGCCATAAAAGACCTCCTTTCTTAGACCTCACCGAACTTGGTCGTCATCAGTTTGTAAAGCTCGGTATTGCGTGGGAACTTGTTTACAAACGGCACAAGGGAGCTGCCAACTTTGAGTAATCCCTGTCCTGCACCGACATTCGTGATATAGCTCATCTGAAGGTCGGAGATATTAAGGAGCTTGGCAAGCTCAAGCCTGTCCGTAGACGCTTGGTTAAGCATAATGATAAATTCACTGTTAGCAAGCATCGTCCTTGCGGTATGGCTCTGCAAAAGGTCGTCTACATTCTGCGTAATACCCGTACAGTACGCACCGTATTTACGCACACGCTTCCAGAGAGTAAAGAGGAAGTTTGCAGAGTATTCGTGCTGAAAGAGCAGATAGATTTCATCAATAAAAATAAAGGTATTTCTGCCTTTGGCTCTGTTCTGGGTGATACGGTTTAAGATGCTGTCAAGCACCACAAGCATACCGATAGGCTGTAACTGCTTGCCCAAATCCAGAATGTCATAGCAGATAAGACGGCTGTGGGTATCAACATTCGTGTGCTTTGCAAAGGTGTTGAGCGACCCGTCCGTAAACAGCTCAATCGCAAGGGCGATTTCCTGTGCTTCTGGCTCATTCTGTTTTAACAGTTCCTCACGGAAGTCCTGCAAGGTGGGCGGCGTTCCCATATAGTTGCCCTGCTGATAATAACGGTACACGCTTGCCGTACAGCGGTCAATGATGGATTTCTGCTTTGCTCCCAAGTTCGTGCCGCCGATGAGCTGTTCGCAAAGGGATAAAATAAACTCAGATTTCAGAATGACAGGGTTTGCACCGTCACCGTAATCGGAGTTCATATCCATAGCATTGATGTGATTTTCACTTGTCGCAGAGATATGAATGACCTCTCCCTGCATTGCTTTCACAAGCGGGGAATATTCACGCTCTGGGTCAATGATGATTATATCGGCATTAGGGTCGGTCAGAATGATATTCGTCATTTCTTCCTTTGCGGTAAAGGATTTTCCTGCACCTGACACACCAAGAATAAAGGAATTGCCGTTAAGGAGCTGCCTGCGGTTGGCGATAATCATATTTTTGCTGATGACATTCTGACCGTAATACACACCGTTTTCATGGTAGATTTCCTGCATACGGAACGGGATAAACACTGCAAGGCTCTCTGTTGTGAGGGTACGCAGGGCATCTATCTTCCGTACACCAAATGGCAGGGCTGTATTCAATCCGTCCATCTGCTGATATTTCAGCACCGCAAGCTGGCACAAGTGCTTTCTTGCAGTAGTCAAGAGAGCTTCTGTATCATTGTCGAGCTGCTCTTTGGAATCTGCCGTATGCACCATCGTCAGCACAGCAAACATCATTCTCTGGTCACGGGTTGTCAAATCGTCCAGAAATTCCTTACTTTCCTTTCGCTGCTGTTCCAAATCATAGGGGATAACGGCTGAAAAATTGTTGTTCTGGTTCTGCTTCCTCTGCCAATTCGTGATATTGGTTTCCACACCAAGCAGACGGTTTTCCACCTCACGCACGGCTTCATCCGTGGGAACAGGGATAATGTCAACGGACAGCATCATATTCCTGTTCAGCTCACAAAGCTCCGCAACCATACTGTCCTTGATATATGCCGCATACTCTCTGAGAAAAATCACACGCCCATATCTGTCACCCATTCTGAAGTAGTCGCTCTCAAATTCAACGGTATCAGGGCAGATAAAATCCTTGAAATCGTGACCTTTCCGCATCGTCTGGGTAATATCGAAGTGGAATGCTGTTTCTTCTCCTGTACGGTAGAAGTCGTGGAAGATACGCAGCTTGTCGCCTGCGTCCAGTTCCACACACTTCGACCCCAGACGGTTAAAGTGGGCGATAAGGTCAGCACCCACACGGGCGAAGTAGTTTCGGGCTTCCTCGATATTCTTCTTGCAGACAGATACAGTTACATACTTATCCTGTACGATGGAATTAGCCCCTGTCGCCTTATCCAGAAGCATTTTGTTGTATTCCTTGCGGTACTTATCCAGACCGTCATCAGCCATTGGGATTAAAATGGTCTGTTCAAAATCAGCTTTGTTCAGGCGACGGTTGTTGATAGTGATTTTCGTGGTCGCACCGCTGTCAAGGGAATTAAGAAGCTCCGAGTATTCAAGGAACATTGCTTCCTTATCCTCACGGCTTGCCACGGCATAGTTTATATCCTCAAATTTAAAGGTCTTTGCGTACTTGTTCCTGCCGACAAGGAATATGCCGTCCTCCCAGATTGTCTTAATCGGGATAACATTCTGTACCGACTTCGGCACAACAAACTTTTCCCTGTCCTGCTTGAACAGATTTTTAAGAGTTCTCAGCATTGTTTACCTCCTTGCTGCGTTTCGCTTTTTTCTTTTTCGTTTTCTTTGGTTTCGGTGTCCTGCCTTTCTGCTTTTTCCGTACTGTCGCCAATCCTTTTTCATAAGCTTCAATAGTCGGCTTCATCGTTTCGTAATAGAGATTATCTGGCAGGAACATCAGCTTTTTCGGCATCAGAAATTCTGATTTAATCCACGCCCAGACAAACTGTTCTGCGGTCATACCGTTGTATTTGATAAATCCCATAGCCGCAAAAGGGAACGCACCTAAGATACAAACCCAACTGAGGGTTTCCGTTCCAAACCGTGGACGAAGAAGAAAATACAAACCCACCGCCACGCCGCAGGCAAGGACAGAAAAAATGAACTGTCTGAGGGACAGTCCAAAAAACATACTCTCCGTATAATTACGGATTTCCTTATTTATCTTGACTTCCAATCATAGCACCTCCCTTACAAGCCCATCATTTCTCTTACAACACGGTCTGCCATTTTGACCGCACCGACAAGGACGAGCATATTGAACACAAGCTCCCCAATATAGCTCCATACCATTGTAACCGCCGCAGCATCGGGATTGACCACAGGCGGAGAAGAAGCAAACAGGGAAAAGATAATGCAGGCAAGCACGATAACCGCACCTTCAAGACACACGGCGGCATAGCTCTTAATGAAGCTCTTGCCAACGCTCTGGCTCGGCTCTCCCGCAAAAGCGGAAAGGGGTACGGGTGCAATGGCAGTATAGATATACAGCTTAAAAAACCTGCCGTATACCGACATAATCATAATGAATGACAGCACCGTGATAAACAGCCCGCCTATCAGCGTGACCGCCCATAGCGGGATACTCTCAAAAAATCCGCAGTCTTCAACGGCTGTCACGATTTCCTGCGGCAACACCGTCTGCTGTGCCGAGCCAAATCCTGCGGCATTCATAATCGTGGAAATCATACCTTGCACAATCTTAAACAGTGCCATCATCAGTTCTAATCCATAGGTCACTGCACCTTTGGCAATGGCAAAGCGGATAAACAGCTTCAACGCCTGCTCTGGTCGCTTGACTTCTGCAAAATTTCCACAGGTTCTCATTACACCCACAACAAAGAACAGCACGAGCAGGGCAAGTCCGATAGCCTGCACTGCACCGTGAATATCCACGATGACATTCCATATCGTGCCGCCCTTAAAGTTCTCTGGGGATTGGGTAATGAGCTGCCATATCTCGGCTAATTTCTCATTCCAAGTGTTTAGGGCGTTCTCTAAATTCTGTACCACCCAGTTATCAGACATTTGACCACCTCCTTGATGATATTAGATAACGGGAGCGAGTTCCGCACTCGGCGGATCTGCTCCCGTTATCTTTCGTCTTGTGTCAGTCTATTATCTTAGCCTGTGATAAGAGTCAAGATTTCTTTTGCGAAGGTAATGACAACGCCGCCTGCAAGGGTCAAAAATCCGTTAGCTCTCTGGGACGGGTCATGGGATTTGAGGGAAAGACCAATCTGCACGATACCAAAGCCGAGCATAATCATACCAACAGCCCTCACCAGACCGAAAATGAAATCGGACAGATTGTTGACTACCTGAATGGGGTCATTGGCAGCAAAGGCGGTTACGGAAGTACCAAGCACAAATGTCATTGCCATAACAGCCATACAGTAATAGCGGAAGCCTTTCTTAACCTTTCCAGTCATCGGCAGCTTCGTGGTTTTCTTGTTCTCGTTCTTCTTAAAAAGTTTCATAGGGTAAATCCTCCTTATAAATTGAATATTTCTTCCAAGTCCTCATCGGACAGAAGCTCATAGGAAGTGCTGACAGCTTTGACGCTCACGGCGTTATCTGGAATATCACTGTCAAACACAAGGGTTGCGACAGCCTGCGTAGGCTCTCCGTGGATATACGGCGGTTGCCCTCCGTCAGCCGTCAGCTTCACATTCGGGTGCTTCAAAATGTCATACTTGAAGTCCATAACGGGGCGTTCTCCACGCACAAAAAGAAGTGCGTAACGGTTATCAAGCATACGCACTTCGTCTGGGGTCATCAACTCACGCCCCGAAATCTGATAATTTGTTGAATAGTTACCACTCCGCCCAGAGCTTTTCCCGTAGGTGTTGGTATCAATGGTTTCCTTGCCCAAAAGCTCTGACACATATTTGTGGGTGCTTTGCTCGTTGCCGCCCAGATACAGAAACTCATCGCAGTTGCCGACAATGCTTTCCCATTGCTTTTCAAAAAGGGCTTTGAGCTGTGCCAGATTTTGCAGGATAATGGATACTGATACCCCTCTGGAACGCATAACGGACAGGATTTTATCAAAGTCATCAGGCAATGAAACATTCGCAAATTCGTCCATTATGAAATGGCAATGCACAGGCAGGCTTCCGCCGTACTTGTGGTCTGCCAGATAAAAAAGCTGCTGAAAGAGCTGGGTATAAAGGATACTGACAAGGAAGTTAAAGCTCGTGTCGTTGTCTGGTATCAGAGCGAACAGAGCGACCTTCTTTTCTCCCAGACTTGGCAGGTCAAGCTCATCGGTGGCGGTAAGCCCTGCAAGGCTCTCCAGATTGAATTTTTCAAGCCTAGCGGCAAGGGTTATCTGGATACTCTTTAGGGTCTTTGCACTACCAGAGTGGTAATCCCTGTAATACTTGAGGGCGATATGCTCTGGGTTTACCATTTCCAGACGGTCAAACAGCTCATCCAGAGGGCTTACATAGCTGTCATCGTCCTCTCTGACTTCGCCTGCACGGAGCAGCTCCATAACCATCGGGAAATTTTGCTCGTCTGGCGGTGCTTCATATTTCAGATAGAACACCAGAGCCAGAAGCAGCATACTCGCCGCCGTATCCCAGAACGGGTCTTGCGACTGTGAGCCTTTCGGCGTGGTCGCCTTAAACAAGTTTGTTACCAACCTCTGAACATCGTTATCGTTCCGCAGATAGACAAAGGGATTGTAACAATGGCTGCGGTGCATATTGATAAGGTCAAGCACACGCACCTCATAGCCTTTGTTTTCCAACAGACCGCCGATGTCACGGACAATTTCGCCCTTTGGGTCGAGTATTACAAAAGATGTGTTGCACTGCATAGCATTTGGCTTGCAGAAAAACCTTGTTTTACCCGCACCAGAGCCACCGCATACTAAAATGTTCAGATTCCTGCGGTGCTTTTTCCCGTCCAACCCGATACGGACATTCTGGGTCAAGAGCTTATTGGCTGACGGGTCTTTATCTCGGTACTTCTTATTCAAAGCACCTGCATTGCCCCATTTCGCAGAGCCGTGTTCCTCACGCCTGCGGTAATTCCTGCGTGTAGAGAAATAAATGCCGATGCCCATAGCGTAGGCAAGTAAAAAAATAAGGACAGTCTTTACGCTGTCCTCACACATCGCTATTTCAAACGGATTGCCCATCGCCACGGGCAGACCTCGGATAATCTCTACAAGACCGCCGCTGACATAGGGTGCTGTCAGCAGGGCAAGCCATACGACAGGAAGTATCCCGCAAACAGTAAGGATTAGGCTCGTTTTCTGGTCATCGTTCCTCATTGCACCTGCAATGCACGACCTTAACCTTTTTTGTCGGAGCGTGTGCCACCTTGCTTATCAGCTCGTCAACAGGCTCGGTGGGGCGTTCCTCCTGTAACTGCCGTGTACGCAGGGTGTTTAAGGCATTGATGACGATATTCTTATCGTACTTATCAAGTGCGATATGGTATCGTTCCTCTCTCATAGTCTGCACCTCCGATTAGCGTTCCTGCTCTTTGTTCTTTGCAGGCTTGTTCTTCTCCATACTCTTATACATATCACTCTGGATTTCGCCCAGAACATCACGCATCGTGCCAAGCTCTCCCTTGAACGCCTGCGTATCCATTTCCGCATACTCTCTGGGAAGTCTGGAAAAATCAAAACCTCTGGTATCCATGCCATAACGGGAGCTTACCATATAGGCAACGCAGAAGGATTTGAAATCGGAAACATCACGGCTCTCGTTGTACTTAAAGTCATAGACCGCCGCCGACACTTCTTTTGCCATACTCATGAACAGCACTTCCTCGGAAAGCCCCTTCTTGACAAAAATGGTCTGCTGAGAACTGTCATAATAGGCAGGCAGTTCAAGCTCACCGACAGGAACACAGGATACAGGGCTTGCATCAATCAGAGCCGACACAAGCTCACGCATGGATTTCGGCTCCTGTTCCTGCTGCCTGTCCTTTGCCGAGGTTTCGGAAATGTCATAAACCACTTTGGCATTGTAAGAGACGCCCTTTGTCCCGTCCTCACGGGTGTATTCCTTGCTCGGCTCAAGGATAATGATTTTCTGTGCGTCCTTGTTCACATAGACACGGTTCGCTTTCCATTTGCTGTACTCTTTAAGCTGCGTTGCTTCGGGCATCTGTGCTGATACCAGAATTGCGTTAGCCACGGAGTAGCGGTCAAAGCAACCCTGCACATCAAGATACTGACGGAAGCTGTCGCCGCTTGCCATCATTTCAGAGCAGGTATTATCAATCAGCTCATAGGCTTCTTTCCGCTGTGCCTGCTTTGCGGCAGCCCATTCCTCTTTATCAAAAGGTCTGTTGCCGCCGCTGAATACATCGTAAATACTCATAGCTGTTTACCTCGTTTCTTTGGATTTTGGTTTCTTTTTCTTTCTTGTGGGCTGTTTATGCTCCGTTTTCCTGTTAGCACTTTTCGCCCTGTCGGAAGCACCGCTTTTGTCCAGGTCGGAAGTGCCAATCTCTGCTTCCTGCTCCTTGCGGCTCTCCTTGATTTTCCGCAGTTCCTCTCTGACAGAAGGTTTCTCCTTAGTCATAGTAGCCCCCTCTGCGGATTTCTTTGGCTGCTCTGAGGTAGGCTCGGACTGAGGGGATTTTTCTGTCTTTGCCACCGAGGGGTTTGGTGCGTTTTCCTCCTTCTGGACAGGCTTGCCCATAAGCTCGTCAAGCAGCTTATCTTTCTCCGCCTTTTCCTGCACACCAATATCTGGCTCTGGCTGACCGTCCTTTGCATCTTTGGATTTCTCGGCTTCCGTCACAATAGAAGCGGTATCCACCGAAGCAAGATTAAAGCGTTCCACAATACGGCTGATTTTCGATGCGTCCTCGGCACGAGCGATGACATCGACCTCTGCATTTGGGTCTTTGTTTTTTCTGTCCGTGAGGACGCAGTAAAGCACACCGTATTTTTTTGCTTCCTGCGTGAACTTCTTTAAGTCGCCGCTTTTGACGGTAAAGACTTTCAGCTCCTTGCCAGAACGGAGCATACTTGTCAGCCTTGCTTTTCCTTTGGTTTTCTTTTCTTCTTTGAGAATGGAATACAACAGGATAGCGATGTTCTTCGCACCTGCACCTGTGATTTTGGCAGCGACCTCAAAGCCCTCCAAGCTCATTCGGACGATTTGTTCTGCCGCTTCGCCGCCTGTGTTCATTCTTCATCAGCTCCTTTCTTTGCTGTTCGTGTTCGTCTGCCCGTATCGTCTGCAATTTTTCTTTGAGGGTATCACTACGGGCGGCGATGCCCTCGCACATTCTGACCTCCTTTCGGATAATTTTCAGCCGTCCAGAAATATCGGAAAGCTCCGCCTTGACCGCTTCCTTTTCTTCGCCGCTTATCCTGCGGGATTTGGAGTAAAGCTCCTTTCGCTTCTGAAGCAGGGCAGACATCTCCGTTTCCAGAGAGCCTTTATATGAACAAAGCTGCTCCGCCGTATCAATGTGATTGCGGCAAAGCAGCCTTGTTTCCTGTGTGATGGCTTCCATCTTCATAAGGTCGTCCTTTAAGAGATAATGAAGCCGTGCATAATTTTGTTTTCTGCCTTTTGGCAGGATACCGAGCTTGTAGCAGTAATGGAGATACAGTCCACGCAAGCCACCGATTTTCTTAGCGTTCTTCAATGAACCTTTGACTCGATAGACCTTGACCTGCGGCTGTGGCTCCGAGAAGCTCTGGAATTTGACCGCATAGGAATTTTCTCTGATACGCTCCATAATCCTGTCATTGGTGTATTCCTCTCCGAGCTTATAAAGCCGCTTGGGTCTTTGCCAGCCCTTACCGATAATCGTCCAATACTTGCGGTTGGGGTCAAAGTTTATGCGGTAGCCCATTTCTGCCAACTGGCGGTCAAAGTCTTTCAGCGTGAATGATTTGCTGATAGCTTCGTCCACCGCCTGTCTTGCAACATTATCCCTCGTGGGTCGCCCCTGCTTTTCGGCTTGGTAAAGGGCGTAGGGCTTTTTCTTGCCGCTTGGGTGTTCGATGACAGACAGGGCATACTCACGGCAAAGCTCATCGGAACGCTGACGGAGCAGCCGCAGATTTGCTTTGTTGTCGTGGTAGTGCATACCGTCCGCAAAAGAAACAGAGTTCACGACAAAGTGATTATGCAGGCAGTCGGTATTCAGGTGGGTGGCAACGATGACTTGAAATCTGTCGCCCCACATTCGCTCGGCAAGTTTAACGCCGACCTCGTGAGCCTGCTCTGGCGTAACCTCACCGTGCTTGAAGCTCTGAAAGCCGTGGTAACAGACAATCTCACTCGTATCGTTCCATTGGACTTTGGCAATCATCATTTCATCTCTGGCGGTGGTCGGGTCGCAATTTACACCTGTGACAAAGAAACGCTGCTCGGTCTTATTCTTATTAGTAGCGTACTCCATTACATCGACCATCGCCTGCAGGTCGGCTTCGGTGTATTTGGGATTGGCGGTCTTTGTAGGATTTTCGGCATAGTCGATTGGGTGGTCGAGCCTGCCACGCACATCCCATATCTCGCAGACCGCCATTACGATGACCTGCGTGGAAGCAGATACCTTTTGCGAATGTCAATCTGAAACTCGTGCCATTTCCTTGCTTCCTCACGGAGCATCGGGGTATCCACAAAACCGAGGGCGTTTGCCTTAACCGCAAGCTGATTGATACGGTTGCCAATGGCGGACAGCTCACGCATCATTTTATAGAACTCTGGGTCGGGCTTCTCGCAGAGCTGATAGCCCCTTACCATTTCTCTTAAAAAGGCTTCTTTTGAGCGACCCGATTTTCGCACAATCTCATTAAGGTGTTCGGCTTCCTCCTCAGTCAGACGGAAAAGTATCTGCACATTTCTTTTTCGCATTGTCCTCTTCCTTTCTCTCGGAAAGTTTGTTTATCTGCAAGCAGCACATACACACAACACCGAACAGACCGCCGAGCATTGTGCCGATAATGAAAAATAAGAACTCACTCATTCTTGAACTCCTTTCTGTTCTCACGGGGTATTAGGGGCTGCCCCCTAACAAGCGAATTTGGCTAACCAAATTCAGTGCTTGGTAAGACATCTCATTCTTCGTAGTCGTCCTCGTACATACACTCACCGCACACGGGGCAGAAGTACGGACAGTCCGAACAATCCTCATTTTCCTGTAGTGTATTCTCGCCCGCAACGTCAAGACCGTCCTCGCTCTGCTCGGTAATATCGGCTTCGCCGCAGACAAAATCATCATCAGTAAAGTCGATAAGGTCTGTGTCGAACAGGATAATTTTTGTTTTTTCCTTTGCCTGTTCGGGGCTTTCTGCATAGACGGAAACGGTCTTTTGATAATGGGCGGTAAGGGTTACATCATACTTTTTCAATGGTTCATTCCTCGCTTTCAGCACTAAATTTTGATTTGGTTTCGGTGTCTTTCTGGTGAGAATCTACTACACAATCAACGGGCATCACTCCTTTCACGCTTGGGCATAGGTCTTGCAATTTCCAGATAGGACAACAAAAAATCGTTGAAGTCCTTGCCGACAGGCGGTGGATCATCAACGATTTTGTAGTCTTTCTGCAACAGTTCTTTCAAAGTAGCGGTACAAAGCCTGCCTACCTTATCATTATCCAGATGCAGAACTATGGTCTTAATTTGTGGATTGGCACTCAAAAAAGTTGTGAGAGCTATGGGGATTTTGCTGTCCTTCATCTCTTTCTTTGGCTGATACACGCCTGAAAGAGAAAGCAGACTTTCCGATTTGTAGTCCTTGCCCTCGCATTTCAGATAAGTGGCATAGGACAGTAAATCAATGGCAGCTTCAAATAAATGCACGGTATCCGTTGGCTCTCTTGCCAGAAGTCGGAACGAATACCGCTTGTCGCTGCCCGATGCGTCCTGCTTGAAAGTGCTACCGAGAGTGCTTCGCAGAGCGGCATATTTCGGTGTTCCGCTTTCATCTTTGCCGATAAAAACAACATTGTGGTAGTTGGCACTCTCATAAAGCGTGCCGTCTGCGATACACTCCTGTATGAGCTGATAGTCAATACCACGCCCGAAAAGATACTGTATCACTCGGTTACAATCCTTATTCTTTAGCGGCAAGAGTAGGACTTTCGGTTCATTTTTCTTTGGAGCAGGCGGTTTCCAGTCCGCCATTGTCTGCCCTGTGAGAATTTCCACGGCTTCCACAAAGTCATATTCCTTGACCTTGATAAGATAATCGAGGGCAGAATAGCCGCCGAAACCTCTCGACCACCAATACCATTTGCCGTTGGAAATCTTTAAGCTGTCGTGTTCTGCGGTACAGTACACATTGCTTGTGCCTTTGACCTTAACGAGATTGCTCGGCTCAAACTCACGCAGATAGGATAACA
>OMBN01000920.1_pt1 | contig 14234 bp, 12 predicted proteins | sample 1644891 | NCBI WGS metagenome assembly OMBN01 (sample SAMEA103958144, study PRJEB25191) | human gut metagenome | reverse complement strand
GCTGCCCATGACGCAGCCACAGGTGCCGTCCGCGCTGGCGGATGAGATCCGGAACACAGGGCTGGCTGTTTCATTGTGTGCGGCTCTGGGCCCGGGCCGGGATCTTTCCAGCTTTGACTCCGCCGTGCGCGCATCCACAATGGATTATCTGACGACCTGTCTTGAAACAGCCGGGCAGCTGGGCGCAGGCATTCTGGCGGGCCCGCTGTACACTGGCGGCGGAAAGCGCCACTGGCTTTCACCCGACGAGAAGAAACGGGAGTGGATGCTGGCTGTCGATGGGCTGCGGGAATTGGCCCGCCGTGCGGAACATTACGGCGTGGTACTCTCTGTTGAGCCGCTGAATCGCTACCGCACCAGCGTTGCCAATACTGCCGGGCAGGTGCTGCGCATGGTGGAAGAAGTGGACGCGCCCAATGTGGGCGTCCACTTCGACACATATCACGCCTGCTTGGAGGAACGGGACCTCTGCGCAGCGCTGGAGCAGGTGCTGCAGGCGGGCAAAGTGAACCATTTTCATGCCTGCGCGAACAACCGCGGCGCGCCCGGACAGGGAGTAATCCCCTGGGAGGACTTATTAGGTCTGTTGGTGCGTTACGGCTACGGAGGGCATATCACGATGGAGACCTTTGCGCTGGGCGGTCTGGATTCCAGTTGGGTGCAGGTGCACTCGGAGCCGGACGAATTGGCGCGGGAGGGACTGTTTTATCTGCAAGCATTTTTTAAGACGAAGGCGGGGCTGTAACGGCCCCGCCCTATTGTGAAAGGGGCTAACCATACAATATGGCAGCACATGAAAAATTTGATTTTAAAACGCTGGAAGCGGTAAAGGCCAAAGCGCAGGAACTTGGGGCCGGCCTCTCGTTCCGGGATGATCTGAGCCCGCTGTTCCAGCCCAGAAAGGTAGGCGGACGCACCGCGCCCAATTCCATGGCCGTCCTGCCGATGGAAGGCTGCGATTCCAATACCGACGGCTCGCCAAGCGAGCTTGTTGAGCGGCGCTATCTGCGTTTTGCGTCGGGCGGCGCGGGCCTGCTTTGGTGGGAAGCCTGCGCCGTGGTGCCGGAGGGGCGCGCCAACGAACTGCAGATGATGCTCACGGCGTCCAACCGCAGCAAATTTGCGGCGCTTCTGCAAAAGACCAACGCTGCGGCGGCGCAGAAGAACGGTGCGGAGCACAAGCCGGTGAATATCCTGCAGCTGACCCATTCGGGCCGTTACAGCCGCCCGGAAGGACACATTGCCCGTCCGCTGGTTCCGCAGCATGACCCGCTTCTGGATAAAGGCGGGGAAGTTGTGGTCACAGACATGTACCTCGACGCGCTCACGGAGCGGTATGTACAGAGCGCGCTGCTGGCACGGGAGGTCGGCTTTGACGGTGTGGACATCAAAAGCTGTCACCGTTATCTGCTGAGTGAACTGCTGGCGAGCCATACCCGCGGGGGAAAATACGGCGGAAGCTTTGAGAACCGCACCCGTTTTTTGCGCCAGACCATCCGGGCTGTGCGCGAAGCTGTGGGTGATGACTTCATCGTGGCCTGCCGCTTCAATGTGTTCGACGCGCACCCGTACCCCTATGGCTTCGGGTGCGACCGCGAGGACATGTGGAAATTCGACCCCACGGAGCCGGTGGCGTTGGTGAAGATGATGGTGGAAAACGGTGTGGACCTTCTGTCCAACAGCGGCGGAAACCCTTATTATATCTACCCGCAGGTGACGCGGCCGTTTGACAAATCCAGCTATGGCATCCCCACGCCGGAAGAGCATCCGCTGGAGAGTATGGCGCGGCTGTTTGCGTTCACCCGCACGGTCCAGCAGGCCGCGGGCAGCGTGCCCGTGGTGGGCAACGGCTACACCTGGCTGCGCCAGTTCCTGCCCTATGCAGGCGCGGCCAACCTGGCCGACGGAAGCTGCAGCTTTGTGGGGCTTGGACGGGAAAGTTTTGCCTATCCCGATGCGCCTCATGACCTGATGACCACCGGGGCCATGGACCCCGGAAAATGCTGCGTTACATGCAGTATGTGCACCCAGATCATGCGGGATCACGGCCGTACGGGCTGTGTCATCAAGGACAGCGCCCTGTACGGGCCAATGTTTAAGAAGTACAATGCAGAGGCAGTGGTGCGCGAGCACCGCAAATAAGCCCCGCCTGCTGAAGGAGGATTTGACATGGATACCATCCGCAACCGAGTGGGGAGGTTTACGAACCCTTTAAAGTGCGTTTTCTGGAACGGGAGATCCACGCACTGGCCGATGACGAAGTGCTTGTGAGAGTACGTGCCAGCGCCATCTGTGGCAGCGATCTGCACATCGCAAGAGGGCTGCATCCTTCCGCTCCGCTTCCGGTGACCATCGGGCATGAATTTTCCGGCGACGTCACGGCCGTAGGCAGCGGTGTGGACAATGTGCGCGTGGGACAGCGTGTCACGATGGAGCCGTGTATTGTGTGCGGCAAGTGCGATGCCTGCCGCCACGGAGACTACGGCTACTGTGAGCATATCAGCTTCACCTACCGCAACGGCGATGGAGCGATGGCGGATTATGTGGTGGCAAAAGCTCCTTATGTTTATGAGCTGCCCGAATATCTCACTTACGAGACAGGGGCGCTGATCGAACCGCTGTCCGTGGCGACTCACGCGGTACGCCGGGCGCAGGTAGCGCTTGGGGAGACAGTGCTTATCATCGGCGCGGGCGCCATCGGCATGATGGTGGCGGCAATGTGCCGCCGCAGCCACCATTGCAATAAACAGCGGCAAAGCGGACTTGGAGCAGGAAGTAGCCCGTCTGACGGGCGGAAAAGGTGTGGATAAAAGTTTTGAATGTGTGGGCCGCGAAAGCTGCTTTTTGCAGGCGATCATGACACTGCGGCGCAACGGTACGGCCACGGTCGTGGGAATCTACGAAAAACCTCAGGTCACGTTCCCGGCGAGCCGCCTGGTAACGCATGAAATACGCATTCAGGGCGCCCAGGGCTACTGCTGGGATTTCCCCATCGCCATTGCGGCGGCGCGGGATCTGCCCTTGGAAAAATTCGTCACACATACTTTCCCGCTCGAGCAGCTGCAGCAGGCGTTGAATACTGCGCTGGACCGCGGCAGCAACAGCATTAAGGTTATTGTAAAACCGTGAGCGGCCCGGGCAGGGGAAAAGGAGAAGAAAAGATGAAAAAGACAGCGATCGTGACAGGCTCCAGCCGGGGCATCGGGTTTGCAATCGCCCGGCAGCTGGGCCTGGACGACTACAATATCGTGATGGTGGCCACCGGCCCGCAGGAGAAAAACCAGGCGGCCGTGGATGCGCTGCAAAAACAGGGCGTCTGCTGCGCTTATGTACAGGCGAATATCGGCGACCACGACGGCAGGCTCAGGATACTTGATGCGGCGCTCACCGCCTTCGGCCGTGTGGACGCCCTGGTGAACAACGCCGGTGTGGCGCCCCGTGTACGCGCGGACCTGCTGGAAATGTCGGAGGAGAGCTTTGATTATGTTTTGGGCGTCAACACCAAGGGGAACATGTTCCTGACGCAGGCCGTAGCGAAGCAGATGATCCGTCAGGAGCCGCTGGATGGCCGGAAGGGCGTTATTGTGAACGTCTCCAGCTGCAGTTCGGTGGTATCCTCCGTCAATCGCGGCGAGTATTGTGTATCAAAGGCAGGCGTCTCCATGCTGACGACCCTGTACGCCGACCGCCTGGCACAGGAGGGCATTCTGGTACACGAAGTGCGCCCGGGCGTCATCGCCACCGATATGACGAGCGCCGTGCAGGACAAATATGATAAGATGATCGGGGACGGAATGTTTCCCATCGCCCGCTGGGGCACTCCGCAGGATGTGGCCAATGCCGTGAGCGCGCTGTGCAGCGATAAATTCCTGTATACAACGGGCAACTATATCGATGTGGACGGCGGTTTTCACATCAAACGCCTGTAAGGAGGATGCGCCATGTTGGAGGAACGCTTTTCCGCCGGGGGCTTCTCGGCCCGGCTCTGCCGATGCAACACGGCCGTCGTGGGAACAGGCGCCGCAGGCTACAATGCTGCTGACCGGCTGTGGCAGCTGGGCCAGCGGGATATCCTCATTGTGACGGAGAACCGCCTTGCCGGAACCAGTCGGAATACAGGCAGCGACAAGCAGACCTATTATAAGCTTACACTTTCCGGCCCGGAGGGCGACAGTGTGCGGGAAATGGCTGAAACGCTGTTCTCAGGGCAGTGTGTGGACGGCGATATCGCTTTGTGCGAGGCTGCGCTTTCTGCCCAGAGCTTTCTGAAGCTTGTGGAACTGGGCGTTCCGTTCCCGCGCAACCGTTACGGAGAATACATCGGCTACAAAACAGATCACGACCCGCGCAGGCGTGCCACCAGCGTAGGCCCATACACCAGCAGGCAGATGACCGAGTGCCTGGAGCAGGCCGTGCAGGCCAAGGGGATTCCTATGCTGGACCATCTTCAGGTCATCCGCATCCTCAGCGACGGCCATACGGCGTACGGCCTGCTCTGCCTGGATACCGCCGCGCGGGAGGAAACAGACCGTTTCGTCCTGATACAATGCAAAAACATTGTATACGCTACCGGAGGCCCGGCCGGTATGTACGCTGACAGTGTGTATCCCGCCGGACACTACGGGGCCACAGGCCTTGCGCTGGAGGCCGGGGTGAAAGGAAAAAACCTGACCGAGTGGCAATATGGTCTGGCGTCGGTAAAGCCGCGGTGGAACGTATCGGGGACCTACATGCAGGTGCTTCCCCGCGTCTATTCCGCCGCGGAAGACGGCTCGGACGAGCGGGAATTCCTGATGGACTTTTTTAAAACACCTGCCGAGATGCTCAGCAAACTGTTTCTGAAGGGGTATCAGTGGCCGTTCGATGTGCGGAAGGTGGCGGGGGGAAGCTCCATCATCGACGTTCTGGTCTATCTGGAACGCTGCAAGGGGCGGCGGGTGTATCTGGATTACCGCCGGAACCCTGTGGGCGGCGCGTTTTCTTATGATGAACTGGAGCCGGAGGCGCGCGATTATCTGACCCGGGCGGGTGCGTGCTTCGGCACGCCCGTCGAGCGTCTTGGCCACATGAACGCTCCGGCCGTGGAATTTTACCGGGACAAAGGCGTGGACCTTGCCCGTGAGCCTCTTGAGATCTCGCTGTGCGCGCAACACAATAACGGCGGCCTCGCCATCGACTGCTGGTGGCAGACGAATGTAGCAGGGCTTTTTGCCGTGGGCGAAGCGAGTGCCAGCCATGGCGTGTACCGGCCCGGAGGCACGGCGCTGAACGCGGGCCAGGTGGGAAGCACCCGCGCGGCGCAGTATATTGCCGCAAAGCGCGGCGGCGCGCCGGAAGAGGGATTCGAGCAGGCAGCGGCACAGGCGCTGGAGCAGATGGGCGCGCTGGCGCGCCGCGCCCTGCAGCCGCAGGGCAATGTGCGTGCATTATGGGCACAGGCGGCCCGGCGCATGAGCGAATGCGGCGCGGCCATTCGTGACGGCGGGGCGATCGCCGTTTATCTGGCGGAGGTGAAGGCTCAGCTTGCCTCCTTTGAGCGGAACGTCACGGCCTCGGAGGCCGCAGAGCTGCGCTGGGTCTACCGTCTGCGCGATATGCTCATCAGCCAGTATGCCTATCTGGCGGCTATGCTGGATTATATGCAGCAGGGAGGAAAAAGCCGGGGCAGCGCCCTGTATACAGACCCTGCGGGCAAAAAGCCTTATGCACAGCTGCCTGACGCCTTTACCTTTGTGCTGGATGACGGAAGCCGGGGCGGCCGGGTGCAGGAGATGCTGTACCGGGACGGCGCATGTGTGTTTGAATGGCGTCCCGTCCGCCCCATTCCGAAGGATGATGATTTCTTTGAAAATGTTTGGCGCGAATACCGTGAGACAGGGAACGTAGGCTGAACGGCTCCATTCGGTGGAGCAAAAAATGCTTTGAAATTCCGGGCGGCGTCAGCAGGAAGAAAAAGGCCATGGCCGTCTGCATGGGCGCAAACCCGCAGGGCCTCGAATACGGCCTGCATTACAGGAGGGCCGGGAATAGGCCGTTGGATGACGGAAAATACTGCTTGATATTGCAAAAACAGCGGCCGGAGCATTTCGCTCCGGCCGCTGTTTTAATTGGAATAACAGTACATGCTTTGCCCGCCGCATTGAAAACAAATTGGCTTAGGCCAAAGAAAGCGCTGCTGCAAACTATATAAGCTGCGACAGGAACAGTTCGTTCAGCTCTTCCCAGCCGATTTCCCGCTCATTGGGAAGACGCGCGATTTTTTGTTCGATTTCTGCTATGCTGGAACTGAGATATTCGTTGAGCGTCCTGATCTGCGGAATCATCCTGATTTCAGGGGAATTCACCTTGAGCTCGAGCAGACGCTCGACTTCCGGTTTCAATTCCGGTGCAAGCCCGCTCTCCATCAGTTCGGAAAACAGCATGGGCGGCGGGGAGCCTTTGTCAAGGATCCACCGGCAGGCGAGGACCGGGCGCAGGACATAAAAATATTTCTTTGCCTTTATCATATCGCCTTTGATGTATTCGCGGTAGTTGCCGGCCGCCATATGGATATAGTGATACAGCCCTCTCTTCGAAGAAAAATATCGCCCCATAACAGATTTAAACCGTGCCGCAAAATCTGTTTCTAAATATACAATGGGGGAGGCACCCCATTCAAACAGCGTTGGGTTGGACTTATGCAGAAGCCGCAGCGTCTTGGTGAGGTCCCACCCGTTGATATCCAGCGCGTCGTTGATCGGCAATTCGATCACATCACGGTGTTTTTGAAGCCGCAAATACGCATCTTTCGGGCGGACGTAGATGAACCGTACATCATAGTCACTGTCCGGAGAGGCAAAGCCCCATGCCCGGCTGCCGGATTCGACCGCCAGCAAGATCCGCACATTTTGTGTTTGTTCAATTTGAGCCAGTTCTTTTTGTATTGTATCTTTCATCCGGTGCTCCTCCTTTCGGCGTGTGTGTCACGCATCCATTTGCTGCTTGGCGGATAAAAAAGCCTTTTTGTCCCTATGGCTGTGCTCATCACGGGATTTTGCCCGGCACATGGGGCAGGAACAGTGGATTTTTCCTTTGGCGAGACGGCCGTATGCACCCCGCGTCCAGGCATATACATACTCCTCTCCGCCAAGCCTGCGCAGGATCCCCAGCTTTCTTTCAATGGCCCGGTTTCTCTGCCGCCGGTAATAAGCCCGCGTTCTTTTCAATTAAATCACTCCCCGACAGTTCGGGCAGTCTGTAAGAACCGTCAGGGCACCGCTTTCTTACAGGCAGCCTGTCTTTGCAGGGAAAGTCAAACAAACAGGTGTTTTCATCATTCTGCCGCCTTAAAGTTATAAATAGGTTTGACACGCTCTGCGATTTGCGCCGTGGGTTCGATCTGCGCGATGATTTCCTCCATGCTCTTATAGGCCATAGGAGATTCATCCAACGTATCCGGAACAACACAGGTGGAGTAAATGCCCTTCATTTCCTTCCGGTACTGTTCCATGGAAAGCGTGGAAAACGCCGCTCTCCGGCTCATGAGCCGCCCGGCCCCATGAGGGGCGGCGCAGCGGTTTTGAAGTGCCCCCCAAAAGTTAGAGAAAATATGTAATTAAGCGACCTGAAGGGTCTGGTATCTGTGTTGAGCAGGTGTCAGGCCCTTTAGCTTTAGCTTGATTCTGCGGTTATTGTAGTAGTAGAGATAGTCAATGAGCTCGGCTTTGAAGTGTTCCAGGGAGTCGAAATCTTGAAGGTAAGGCAGTTCTGTTTTGAGCAAGCCGAAGAAGTTCTCCATCACGGCATTGTCCAAGCAGTTGCCTTTCCGGCTCATGCTCTGCCGGACGCCCTTGTCTTCCAACATCTTTTGGTAATGCTTGTGCTGGTATTGCCAGCCTTGATCGGAATGAAGAATCAGTCCCGTACCGTCTGGGATTGTGTCAAAAGCTTTCTCCAACATGGAAGTGGCCATACTGAGCATCGGATGCTCCGAGATCGTGCAGCTTACAAGATCCTCGCTGCACAGATCGAGAATTGGAGACAGGTACAGCTTCTCGCCGAACAAGGAGAACTCTGTCACGTCCGTGACCCATTTCTGGTCTGGCTGCTCAGCATAGAAGTCCCTATCCAAGAGATTAGGAGCAATCTTTCCAACTTCGCCCTTGTAGGAATGGTACTTCTTCATCCGCACCTTGCTTGTTAACCCCAGCTTCTTCATCAGTTTCATCACAAGCTTGTGGTTGTGATGAAAACCTCGGTTTTGCAGTTCCTGCGTTACTCTGCGGTAACCGTACCTGCCCTTGTGTTCAGTCACAATAGAGCAGATTTCCTCTTTTAACTCCGCGTATTTGTCCGGGTCCTTCTGCTTTCTGGTGTAGTAATAGTATGTGCTGCGAGGGAGACCGGCGACGTCCAGCAACAGCGACAGTTTGTGTTCATACCTCAGTTCCCATATTACTTTTGCTTTTTCTCTTGCCGTACCCTCTCGGCAACCAATGTTTTTGCGGACCGATCTGTACAGATAAGGCCCTGCTCGGCGTATTCCTTCAGTTTTTTGCGGACGGTGGATGCATCGAATGTTTTCGGCTCGTCAAAGCACGAAAGCCGCCGGTCAATTTCATCCATGATGCCGTTGAGCGGCAGCGCGATATCCGGATCGGATAAAACATCGAAGATCAGAAAATGAAGCGTGATATCCCCATCGGTAAAACTTTTCGCTTTCCATGCCTTGTAGAACGGATTGTGATGAGAAATGCGGCTGTCGATGGAGAGAAAGACCTTTTTGCCGTCAGCGGTCTGCCGAAAACGCATATAATCACCCAGCCAGCTTTCAACGCGGCGGCGCTCGTCATCATAGGAGCGGGCGCTTTTCTTCGTGAACTCATCGCGGCTTTTAAAACCGTACACATAGAATTCGCGCATATAGTCCCGAATGCGTTCAAAGTTTTTGATCAGTTCGCTGTAGGCCATACGTTCGTCTCCTTTCATCGTGCTTTGGCGCGCCGCAAGTTTTTTGATCTTACCATAAAGCTTTTGCGCTTTTTTATGAAAAACACCACTAAAATCTATGATTTTAGTGGTGTTTTGGTCGGAGTGGGGAGACTCGAACTCCCGGCATCCTGCTCCCAAACTTATCGGAAATACTTTTTCTGCTCGTTTATAGTGGTTTTTAGCCATTTTTGCTCGGTTCCGGTTACTCTTTGACACTCTCTAAAAGGGCTGTTTCCGGGTGTTCCGGGGCTGTGTGTGGTAATCTATGTGGTCAAAAACGCTTCCCGCCCGGTTCCCGGTGAACATTCACCGGAGCCAGGCGGGAAGCGTTTCTCGTTTCAGGTCGTCTGCATTGTAACTCTGAGCAGACGGTTATGCAAGTGGTTTCTGCGAGGTGAGCAGCTCAAATCCTGCGCCGCAATAAACAAGGAAATAAAATATTTTACTCCTCTGCTATAATGCCGTAAACCTCCACTTTCCTGGAAACTAAAAATCGTGCGTATTTATCATTTTCTTGCCTTTTTTGACTGAATGTGCTATCATAGTAAACAACGCTGTCAGTGTTGTAATAGGCTTTGGCAGTATGGCTATATAAACCCTATGCTCTGCCAAGCGGCAGAGCATTTTTCGTATATCGGTATGGAGGAGATATTTTATGGCTGTCAGTTATAAAAAACTCTGGAAGCTGCTCATCGACAAGGATATGAAGAAGAAAGACCTATGCGCAAAGGCCGGCATCAGCCCGGCGTCTGTTACCAAGATGGGCCGCAACGGCCATGTCACCACGGAAATCCTCCTAAAGATCTGCACTGCGCTGGATTGCGGTGTGGAAGATATTATGGAGATTGTGCCGGACGACCAGTGATACCGGGGTCGTGTTGGTTCTTCGAACTTTTTAACAGAGAACGTAGTTTTTAGAGTTCTTCGAGTTTCAGACATGCGACTCCGGGCAAGTCAGATCAATTAAATGCATATTAATTTTCAACAGGTTGGTGGACAATATGTTTGCACAGGATATTCAGAACAATAAGGTTAAAGGAAACGGATACAACTTTATAGATCTGTTTGCCGGTGCAGGCGGTCTTTCTGAAGGCTTCTTTCAAGCTGGTTTCAATCCCATTGCACATGTGGAAATGAACCCTTATGCTGCCCGAACTCTTGAAACCCGGAGCTGTTATTATTATCTGAAAAAAGTCAACAATCTGGAGCTCTACTATGATTATCTGCGCGGAAGTGTTTCCAGAGAAGATTTTATACGCCAGATTCCTAAAGAAGTATTGAAAACCGTGATATGCGAAATTATGTCCAAGCAATCATTGCCTGGCATTTTTGAAAAAATTGATACCATCTTGAGAGAAGACGGTATCAACCAAGTCGATGTAATCATTGGAGGCCCCCCTTGTCAGGCATACTCTTTAGTCGGACGTGCCCAGAGCCGCCATATGGAAATTCCAATGGAGCAGGATCCAAGAAACAGTCTTTATTTGCTTTATGCGGATTTCCTCAAAAAATATAATCCCAAAATGTTTGTTTTTGAAAATGTTATGGGAATCAAGTCCGCAAACGGTGGTGCTACATGGAGAAATATTCAAAGCTATTTTAAGCGCATTGGATATGTGATTGATTGCAAGGAGCAGAACTCCAGCGATTTTGGTGTATTGCAAACCCGCAGAAGAATGATTATTGTTGGCTGGCGAAAGGGCAGCAAATGCTTAGGCTATCCCGAGTTTGACAGTGTTATCCCAGACACAACAGTAAATGAATTGTTACAGGATTTGCCCACGCTTACTCCGGGCAAATCGAAATTCAATTATGGCAGAACAAGGCGTTCTGCATATGTCATAGATAATGGCATTCGCACAGATATAGATGTTCTGACTCTTCACCAATGCAGGCCAAACACCAGTCGTGATATTAAAATATACAAGCGTGCAATACAACTCTGGAACAATGGGCATCAACGGCTGAATTATAATGACCTACCGGAGGAGCTGAAAACACACAAAAACCGCAAATCATTTACTGACCGTTTCAAAGTTGTGGAGGGCGACCAGCAGTGTTGCCATACAATTTTGGCACATCTTTCGAAAGACGGACACTACTTTATTCATCCGGACATAAAGCAACATCGATCCATAACAGTCAGGGAAGCTGCAAGAATACAGTCTTTCCCTGATAGCTACTTTTTCGAAGGCTCACGGACAGCACAATTTGTGCAGGTAGGAAACGCAGTCCCACCTATGATGGCCAAAGGAATAGCACTTGGAATTGCCAAAAAGCTTGAGCAGGAGGCACAGATTGAAAATGACCAACTTGCTTCTGGAGCAGTATGCCCGGTACAAAAAACCGGCACTTGAAAAATCTCCTTATAGTTGCTTGCTGAATGCGGATATTCAATTGAATCCGCATCAGATCAATGCGTTTTGCGCAGCTCTGCAGGCGTTAAAAACCGGAGGAATTATTCTTGCCGACGAAGTCGGCCTTGGTAAAACAATCGAGGCTGGCCTTGTGCTAAAATATGTGCTCCAGTCCGGTGGCAAGCGTATTCTCATAGTCCTTCCTGCAACTTTGAGGAAACAATGGGAAGTAGAATTGGACGAAAAATTTGGGATTCATGCAACTATTCTTGATCGCTTCTTGGTCGAGAAAGATTACCAAGCTGCAAAGGTCATGCTTTGTGATAGTTCAAATCCTCAAATCATTTTAACCTCATACGATTATTCCTCCAAGTTAATGCGCCGTTTCCCTGGCGTGAAGTGGGATCTCATTATTATCGACGAAGCTCATAACCTACGAAATGTATTTCATGGAACTAAGCGTGCAAAAAATCTGTTTGACCGCTCAAAAGGCATTCCCAAGGTTCTGTTGACAGCAACTCCGTTACAGAATTCGCTGACCGATCTTCACGGCCTTGTTTCCTTCATTGATCCTCGTATTTTTGGCAGCGAAAAAGTATTCTCCAAGCGTTATGTTGAAGGTCAGGATTATTCGGATCTGAAGTCTGAGCTGGCACCGGTATTATATCGAACTCTCCGTAAGGATGTCAGCAAATACATGAACTTCAGGAAGAGAGAGTGCCGAACTGTAGACTTCAAGTTGTCCCAAGATGAAGTATCCTTATATATGCAGGTAAATGCATTTCTTAAGCGAGACACTCTATATTCCATCCCAACAGCAAATCGAGGCTTGGTTACACTTGTCATAAGAAAGCTTTTGGCTTCATCAAGCTTCGCGCTGATTGAAACCTTTGAGGTTCTTCGTACCAGACTGGAAAAGTTATATGAGGGAACTAAGTCCGCTGATGCACAGGAGGGCTTCGATCTGTTTTGGGAATATGTCGAGGACGAAATCAGTGACGATGATTTTGATGCCACTGATGACGAAGAAACAGCTTTTCAAAAACAATTGATTCAGAATGAAATTGATGAAGTCAGTGCAATCATAGAAACTGCAGGCCGTATCAAGCAAAATGCAAAAATAATTGCGCTCAAAACCGCTCTGCGTACAGCCTTTGAGTACCAGGAAAAAGGTGGTATCCCTCAAAAGGCAGTTGTATTTACGGAGTCCAAACGTACACAAAAATACATTGCACAAGAGCTCAGAAAAGATGGTTATGCTGAAGAAGATATTCTCCTTTTCAATGGTGATTTCGATGATTCCATGACAAAGGAAATCTATCGCACATGGCAGGTGAAGAATTTCGGGAAAACAAATTATGGCCGTAGTGTTGAGTATAAGCATGCCATTGTCGATTATTTCAAGCATCACGCCAAAATTCTGGTCGTCACAGACACAGGTTCTGAAGGCTTGAACCTACAGTTCTGTAACACTGTCATAAACTATGATCTACCCTGGAACCCGCAGAAAATCGAACAACGCATTGGCCGTTGTCATCGTTATGGTCAAGAGCATGATGTTGTTGCCGTAAACCTTCTGAATACTGAAAACGAAGCTGACCGGCGGGTTTACGATATTCTGTCCCGAAAGTTTGAGCTATTCGACGGTGTGTTTGGCGCATCAGACAAAGCCTTGGGGACACTCGAATCAGGCATCAGTTTTGAAAAAATGGTTCTGGAGATTTATCAGAGCTGCAATACTGCCGCTGAATTTAGGAAAGCATTTGATAAATTGGATCGAACGATTGAGGCGCGGCGTAATCAGAAGGTCTCGCAACTACGAAGCCTTCTGCTTGTGGAGAGCAGCGAATCCAAAGGCCGGGCTCTTGATAGGACAAAGCAGGAAATTGATCACTATCTTCAGGAAGTGGAATACTGGTCTGCAATTCCTGATGAGGATGAGTTGGATGGCGTTCCTTGTTACCTTCGTATCGATAACTGGGGGGATGCCCAATTTGGTGGTCATGGACTGCTGTTTATTGGCGCCTTTTGTAATGGACAAACTCCGCTGTTCCCAGTATTGTTGTTGTGCGATGAAAACGGCGATTACATAGACTTCACAGAGAATGACATTCTCTCCGTAATTGAGCAGGCAGATGATTTTGATATTCACTATTTCCACCCCACAAATGACGAAATGACTGTGTTCTACAGTGTGTATGAACGGTTAACCAGTGAGATGGAGCAAAAATATTTGGCAGATGCAGCTCCCATTATAGCCTATAATCGCCGAAAAGTTGAAAACTGGATTGAAATCCAGACCGAGCAACTAAACATCCAGATTGCCGAAGTAAACGATCAGTTCAGGGAGTTGAATCTACAGAGCGCCCAGGCCAAGGCCTTTCTGGAAAAGCTCGATATTAAGAAGAAGGCAGAGGAAAAGAAAAAGCAATTGCTGAAACTCCAAGAAAGCTTCCACCAAAAGGTTTCACAGATCCACGCAGATGGTGAAGCAGCAATCCTTGAATTCAATAAGCAGTTTGAGATTCACCCATTCCTCGTCCCTAAAGTTGTACTAAAGTATTGAGAGGGTTACATATGCAAAAGAGCGGAAAACTTGAATTAACATGGGTTGGAAAATATGAAAAAAAACATATTGAACCTCGAATCCTTGTTGAAGATAAAGCAAAATCCTACGGAGAATCTGACACCGACAACTTATTGATTCGAGGAGATAATTTAATCGCACTTCAAGCACTTCTACAAGACTATACTGGACAAATTAAGTGCATCTATATTGATCCTCCGTATAATACGGGCAATAAAGACTTCATCTATGACGATGCTTTTGTAGATAAGAACGACTGCTTTACGCATTCAAAATGGCTGTCATTTATGGAAAAACGACTCAAAATTGCCAGACGACTT
>OMBN01000910.1_pt1 | contig 14379 bp, 16 predicted proteins | sample 1644891 | NCBI WGS metagenome assembly OMBN01 (sample SAMEA103958144, study PRJEB25191) | human gut metagenome | reverse complement strand
TTTTTAGCCCAAAATACTGCAAAAACATAATATTTATAAGGAATCCCAACATGGTCAAAACCTGCATTTTTTAAACATTTCAACTGAAAATCCACAGAACTGGGTTTATCATAAGTTCTCCTAATTTTAGCCTCGCCATAAGCTTTCTCACTAATTTCACCCGTATGTTCATCAAGTTTTGATTTAAAATAATCTTCAACACCTTTATTAGGATTTAAAACCTGATCTGCATTGACAAAGTTTCCACCATCATTTAATAAATCATAATACTTTTCAATTAAAACTTTCTTTTCCGTTCCAGTCAAATGATGGATAGAAAGAGAAGATATGATTATATCAAACTTTGTGTTGAATTCATGAGTTATATAATCGTCACATATAAATGAAATATTATCATTTCCTTCAAATCTTTTTTCGGCCTCTTTTAGCATTTCCTCAGCCAGGTCAATAAGGACAATTTCTGCATTTGGATATTTTTCAAGTAAAAATTGAGATAAAATACCAGTTCCAGCACCTAAATCTAAAACTTTTGGATTATCTCCTTTAAAATCAATACAATCAATAGCTACTCCATAAAAATCATCAAAACATGGTATTAAAGCTCTTCTTTCACTATCATATTCTTTAGCTTTTTGGTTGAACTTATTTACAACAGACATTCTTTAATCCTCTAGTATTCTTAAAGAAAAGTTTAAACTTCTGCTTGAATGAGTCAGAGCACCAAGAGAAATTATATCAATTCCCAATTTAGCATAATCCACAATATTTTCAGCAGTGATTCCTCCAGAAACTTCAATTAAAGAATTGTCACGAATATTTAATTTGATTAACTCTTCTAAAACTTCTTCAACCTCTTTAGGAAACATATTATCCAACATTACAATATCTGCTTTATTTTCAACACAATCAACAGCATCTTTTAGGGATTCGACTTCTATTTCAATTTTTTTAGAAAAGCTAACATTTTCTTTAGCTTTTAAAAGTGTTTCCAAAGGAGTTCCAACACTGGCTATATGATTATCCTTAATCAACACCATATCATCAAGGGAGAATCTGTGTGTATCTGCACCGCCTATTTTTAATGCCTGTTTATCGAATTTTCCAATAGCTGGCAGTGTTTTACGTGTTCCTGCAATTATTACATCATAATCATTTACCAAATTAACATGATAGTCAGCAGCACTGGCTACACCACTCATTCTCATGAGCAGATTTAGTGCAGAACGTTCAAGCAACAATATTGTCCTTGCATCACCTTTTAAACACATTAACAAATCATTTTTAGCTATTTTAGTTCCATCTTTTAAGTTAAAAATTACTTGGACATTTTTAGACTCAAACATTTCCTTAATGATATCAATACCTGCCAAAATACCTTCATCTTTAGAAATAATATGAGCAGTTACAGTTTTATCTTCATCAACTACTGCTTCAGATGTAATATCTCCAAAACCTTCATCTTCTTCAAGCATGTATTCAATTATTCTATCCAAAAAATCACCAAAATTTTAAATTATATGTTGATATATATTTTTATTATAATTAATATAAGTGATTAAATGGAAATTACATTTTTAGGAACATCTTCAGCAGTTCATTCATATACAAGAAACCACCCAGGGATAATTTTAAAAGCCTTTGGTGAAGTTATGTTATTTGATTGCGGAGAATCCACCCAAAGACAGCTGATATATGCAAAGATAAGTCCGATGAAAATATCCAAGATTTTCATTAGCCATTATCATGGAGATCATATATTGGGCCTTCCAGGACTTCTGCAATCCCTGAATTTCAGAGGAAGAGAAAAACCATTAACAATATATGGGCCAAAAGGTCTTAAAAAAGTTGAAAATGCAATATATTCATTAGGTTATTGCAAATTTGATTTTCCGATTGAATTTATAGAAATCAGCAGCGGAACAATACTTGAAACTGATGAATATATCATTAAATCCCAGGAAGTTATGCATAATGTAACCAACCTTGCATATTCAATAGAAGAAAAGAAAAAACCCAGATTTTTGAGAAATAAAGCTATTGAACTTGGTGTTCCCGTAGGCCCTCTTTTTGGAAAATTGCACAATGGTGAAGAAGTTGAAGTAAACGGAAAAATCATAAAACCCGAACAGGTTCTTGGAGATGCCCGAAAAGGAATAAAAATCACATACTCCGGAGATACCAGACCATGTGAAGAAATGATTGAATTTGCAAAAAACAGTACTTTGCTAATCCATGAGTCAACATACACGCTTGAAGATGATGATAAAGCTAGAGAAAATTTCCATTCAACATCACAGGATGCTGCTACAATAGCCAAATGTTCCAACACTAAACGATTAGTATTAACTCACATCAGTACCAGATATACTGACACAGAGGATTTATTAAAGGAAGCTAAAAAAGTTTTTGAAAATGTTGAAGTTGCAGACGATTTAATGACAATAGAAATTTTAAGTGCATAATATGAATATTATAGATATGTTAGAGGACCCTGTTTCAAAAATAATCATTATTTTATTAATTATAATTACTACAAGCATTATTGTAAGACTTGTAGCTTATTTAATGAATAAAATGAAGAGATTTAAAAAAGACATTACTTTGATTTATCTTATCAGAGACATTATAAATTATATAATTTATTTCATAGCATTAATGTCCATATTGCAAATATTTGATATAAATCTGGCAGGAACATTATTAAGTTTAGGAATTGTAGGTATTGCTGTGAGTTTTGCAGCTAAAGATCTCATATCCAATTTCTTTTCAGGAATCTTGTTAATAATGGGCAGAAGTGTCAAAGTCGGTGATACTCTCGAAATCAAAGAAATGAAAGGAACAGTAGAAACAATAAGCCTCAGGTCAACAACTATCAGAGATGACAATGGAGTGTTAAGCAATATTCCAAATTCCATACTAACCAACAATACTTATTTACAATATAACAAAAAAGAAAGACACAGAGTAGATTTGATTGTTGGAATAGATTTAAATATAGACATTGAAGAATTTAAAATACATATTTTAGATTTTATAAACAGACAGGAAGGTATTTTAAAAAATCCAAAAGCTCAAGTTTTTTCAAAAGGCATTAATTTTGAAGAAAGCTCACTGAAAATATCCTTTTGGATAAAAGACTTTAATAAAAAAGAAAAATATAAGTTAATTATTACTAATGAAATTAGAAAGTATGTTAACAACAGGTGAAATAATGAGTGGGTCTTTACAAGATGAAATTAAACAATTGAAAGATGAAAAAAATGCAATAATTCTTGCACATAATTATCAGCCTAAAGAAATTCAAGAAATAGCTGATTTCCTTGGAGATTCATTAGAATTATGTATGAAAGCTGCTGAAATAGAAGATAAAGACTTAGTTATTTTCTGTGGAGTAGACTTTATGGCTGAAACTGCTTATATCTTAAATCCGGATAAAAAAATCGTAATTCCAGATTTGGAGGCAGAATGTCCTATGGCACATATGTTACCGGAAGACGAATTATTAAAAGCAAAAGAAGAACATCCTGATGCAGGAGTAATTCTTTATGTAAACAGTATTGCTGAAGCCAAACAACATGCAGACACATTATGTACTTCAGCTAATGCACTAAAAGTTACTGAAAGTTTACCTCAAGATGAAATACTCTTTGGACCTGATAACAATTTAGGCAGCAATGTAGCTAAACAAACTTCCAAAGAAATTATACCTGTTCCAAAAGGCGGACACTGTTATGTTCATAAACTATTCCATACTGAAGATGTTGAATTAAAAAGAAAACAGCACCCAGATGCAGAAATAATTTGCCATCCCGAATGTAATATGGATGTTCAGGAAGTATGTGACAAAGTCCTTTCAACTGGCGGAATGTTAAAATATATTGCTCAAAGCGACAAAAAGGAATTTGTAATTGGTACTGAAATTGATATGATTACCAGACTTGAAAGTGAAATTCCAGGTAAAAAATTATATCCTTTACTTGAAGGAGCTATCTGCAGCACTATGAAATTACATACTTTGGAAAAAGTAAGAAATGCACTTAAAAACGAAGAACCTCAAGTAACTGTTCCAAAAGAAATAGCTGAAAAATCCTTAAAAGCTACCCAACACATGTTAAAAGTATCAAAATAGCTGGAATAACTCTAGCTACTTGAAAACTTTTTTTAATCCATATCTTCTAAAAAACTAGATAAAAATATTGCCATTTCAATTTCTTCTCTTGAAATAAAATCTTCAACTTTGATTTTGGATTCTCTGCTTTGAAATGGGAAAAACTCTTTTTTAAATTTTGTTTTTAATATCAAATTAACATTTGTGATTTGTGTTTCGTCATCAAGATTATTATTTAAAAATTCCAACTGATTTTGGGATAATCCGCTTATGTTATAGCTAATAAATCCCCCATCAGCATTTTCTCCATAATCTACAATCCTAACATCCATACCATCACCTGAAATTTTTCATAAATTCGGACAATTCTTCTTCAATTGTTTCAAGTTCCCGAAATCCGATATGACCCAAATCAGAATCATAAATAATCAATTCAGAATCTTCAATTAAATTATGCATTGGAATTGCATCTAAATTTGGAGGGAAATACTGATCCTGATTTATTCCAATTATTAAAACTTTAGATCTTATTTTATTCAAATCCTTTTCAATATCATAATCCAGAGTTGCGTCATTACAATATTTAACATCAAAAATGCTGTCAAGCAATCCTTCATCTCCAAATTCATCAAATTCCACATCCAATTGACTATTCGGAATTTTATGAAGAGCTTCCTTTGAAATTCCGAAACTGTAAACCGCCTGAGTAGCCAGTCTTAGGGTTCTAACTAATGAAGAAGTATTTTTTCCAGAATCATAATCCCCGTCAGTTGAAATAATCTCATCAACTAATTTTGATAAAATATAATTGCGTCCCGCTACTTTATAACCGCTTGCTCCGGAAATAATGAAATCCGCATAGTCAGGATATAGAACTGCACATGTCAAAGCTACAAAACCCCCCATGGAGTTCCCAATAATCCCCCTAACATGAGTTATTCCGAATTTGTCTTTTAAGAACTTATTTTGAAAATTAACCATATCTTCAATACTATACTTTGGAAATGAATTATTTAAATTAGTTGTTGATGGGCTACATGAACCTGGAGCACCTAATTCAGAAAGCGAAATAATAAAGAATTCATTTTTATCAAAAGGACCTCCAGTATAAGATAAAGGACATAATTTGCTAACTGAAGCATAATTTCCCAAAGAACCATGACAGTATACAATAGCATTATTAATACAACCGTTATCATCATATTTTGGAGTTCCAAAGGTCATATACTCTACAGAAACATTATTTAATACATCTCCACTTTGGAATTTGAAAGAATCCATAATATATTCTTCACGCTTTGAAATAAAATAATCATCTAAATCCATGATAATAATTTCCATAATAAAATATTTAAACTAAACTACAGTAATCTTATTTTAATGAAATATAAAATACTAGAGAACCCAAATTGTGAAGATGCTTACGGTTTAATAGAAGAAGCATTAAGAAAAAGAGCTACAATTACAATATATGCCTGCTGTAAAGTCAATTATGAGGGAAGAGCATTAAGTGAATTGAATTGGGGAGAACGTATAATCCTAATAAAACCAGACGGTTCATTTTTAATACATCAGGAAAAAAAAGTAGAGCCTGTAAATTGGCAACCTCCAAAATCCAAAACAAGAGGATATATCCAGGACAATAACTTAATTTTAGAAAGCCACAGAAGAACACCTAAAGAATTATTAACTGTTGAAATTAGAAAAGTCCAATACATAACTTATGCAAACATTGAAGACTTTGAAGAACTTGAACAGGCAGGTTATGAAAAAGATATGGGAGACATGATTATGGAAAAACCCCATATGATTGAAGAAGGCTTCAAGCCAACAGCAAGAGAATACAGTGTTGAACACGGTTTTATAGACATTTTAGGAAAAGATTGTGATAACAACCTGATGATTTTGGAATTAAAAGCACGTAAAGCAGGAGTAAGTGCTGTAAAACAACTGAAAAGATATCTTACTGATTTTGAAGATGATGACAATGATTATTTAAAAGAATGTCTTGTCCAAAAAAAGAAAATCAGAGGTTTGCTTGTAGCACCATCACTTGGAGAAGATGCTAAAGAATTAATAGAAAAAGAAGGCATTGAGTTTGTAGCGGTAAATCCTCCAAAAGAATTAAAAAGAGATAAAAAAGTAACATTGGATGCTTTTTAACTTAAAGACTTTTCAATTCTTTTTAATTCATCAACATAATATTTTTTAGTATGCAAATTAGCGGGAATTGAATTGGTTACATGACACTCTTTTTCCAATTTGAAAATAAGATAATCTTCAGTATCTAAAGAAACAGAACCATCATCACTTAATAATTCTAAATTATCCAATTCTTCAAGAATACTTTCATATTCTTTTTGTTCTAAAGCAATAACATCATCCAAATCCATTTTTTGTATTTTAGGATTTAGCTGTAAAGCAATAGCTACAAATCCGTTAACAGTTTTATTATCAATGTCAAATTCAGATTTTCTAATTTCCTCCATACTTAGTTTAACATGATGTAATGTAGCATTAGTAACAGGAATTTCTCTAGACAATCCAATTTGATTTATTTCATAATGATTTTTCCAAGTACCAACTTTATAAATTGCATAATTTATGTTATCAAAGTTTATAATTTCAGGTTTTGCCATACTATCACACTTACATATTATTTATATCCACTGATTAAAAAACATTTAGTTTTAAATATTATAAATAATAAAAGTTAAATTTAATGGAGGTTAGGCTGTGAAAAAATGTCCCGAATGTGGAAATCCTAGTTACGATGGTGCACCTGCATGTGGGAACTGTGGATATAAATTTCCAAAAATGAAACCCTCAGCTCCTAAAAAGGAAATATTTGATAAAGCTCCTGAAAAAAAGAAAAAACAATTTAGCGACGAAGAAAGTACAATTGAAATCATTAAAGAAAACAAAATTCTCATTGGAGCAATTATACTTATTACAATAATCGTCATCTGCGGAATTGTCATCACAGGACCAAACAATAATAACCAAACTGCACAAAGTGGAGATATGGTTAAATTTTCTGAAGCAGGATTTTCTTTCAGCTATCCAAGCAGTTGGAATGAAGTAAATGGAACTGACAGCGACCATGAAGGTTCCGTCTTCTTTAAAAACGAAAATGGCACTCTTATCCAATATTATAATGTATCTAATGATTCCACATCATTAAAAGATATAACTCAAGATAGAATTAGTTATGCTCAGGAAAATGGAAATTATATAGATACAGTTCAGACAATAACATTAGATGGTAGAAATGCTTCAGATGTAATTTTAGAGCAATCAAATGGAAATTACACCAGATATGTATCATTATTCAGCAATGGAGAATTATATGTATTTAAAATAAGTGGCGATTCATTAAATTCCATTAATTCTAGTGATATTAATGCTGTACTTCAAACCGCAGATATTGCATAAGTATGAATTATTTCATACTTTTTTCTATTTTTTAAAGTGTTTAATATGAAAATTAAAATTGCACTATGTCAGATTAATGTAGTTGACAATAAAGAAAAAAACATTGAAAATGCCACATCTATGATTTTAAAAGCAGTTAAACAGAATGCTGATTTTATTGTTCTTCCCGAAATGTTTAATTGCCCATATTCCAATGAAAAGTTCATAGAATACTGTGAAGAAGAAACACATAGCCCAACATTATCCAAAATAGCCAAATTAGCTAATGAAAATAATACATATATTTTAGCAGGATCCATTCCTGAAAAGGAAGGCTCAAAAATCTTTAACACCAGCTATTTATTTGATAAAAACGGTGAAATAATAGCCAAACATCAAAAAATGCACCTATTTGATATTGATGTTAAAGGAAAAATTTATTTTAAGGAATCAGACACATTAAGTTCCGGAAATAAAGTTACAATAGCCAAAACAGACTTTGGAAAAGTAGGTATCGGAATCTGTTATGATATTCGTTTTCCTGAACTGGCTAAACTAATGGCAGAAGCCGGAGCTCAAATTCTGTTTTATCCCGGAGCATTTAACATGACAACAGGTCCTGCCCATTGGGAACTTACATTCAGATCCAGAGCTTTGGATAATCAGGTTTATTGTGTTGGTGTTGCACCTGCACTAAATAAAGATGCAAGCTATCACAGTTACGGCCATTCAATTATTGCAAATCCATGGGGTGAAGTGATTGTCCAGCTGGATGAACAGGAAAACATGGAAATAGCAGAAATAGATTTAGAGGAAATAAAAAAAGTAAGAACAGAACTTCCTCTTTTAAAAAACAAAAGAAGTGATTTATATAAGATTAACTTAATTTAGCTAATCTTTTTTCAAACCAATCTTCTTTTCCCGGTTTTTTCTTAGATAAAACTTCAATAGCCTTATTTAAAATTCTGATTTCATTTTCCAAATCATTGTTCTTTCTATAAAGAATACATAATCTTTTATAAGGTGCATCTTTTGGCTGTTCTTCAGTTACATACTGTTCATATTCTTTAATAGCTTTTTGAACATTGGTTTTTTCCATTTCCTTAATTGTACTCATTGGTTTTACTTTTGATAAAGTTTTACCGGATGCTTTTGCTTTTTTAGCCGCCTTGTTACATGATTTTTTAAAGTCTTTATCTTTTTCCTTACGTCTTGCATCTTTAATTAAATCAATGGAGTCGTCAGAAGCTAAATCCCCCAATGCATAAATAGTAGCTAAACGGACACCCCAGTCTTCATCTTCAAGTCCTTTAGCTATTGTATATAATTCATCATGTGCCTGAAGCTCTCCTAAAGCTCTTATTGCTGTTTTTCTTACTCCAAAATCATCATCCTCTACAGCACCTGCAAAATAAGGAATAACTTTTTCATCCTTAGTTTCTTTAAGAGCAAATGTTAAAAAACGTTTATTTTTACCTTCTGATGCCTCAAATTTTTCAATTAATTTATCCCTGGCAACTTCCCCCATGTACCTAAAATTTCAGCTGCTTTAAATCTTATTTGAGCATTGTCATCAGTAGTTGCTTCAATTAATGGATCAATAGCTTCAATATCAGTTACACCAATCAAAGCATTGACCGCTTCCTTTCTTACACTTACATCATCATCTGAGAGATTATCAATAGCTTCCTTTAAAATTAAATCAGACATTTTATATCTCCTAAAAGTTTAAAACTTATATTAATAATAAATTAGTTTTAGTAAATATATAATCTTTAAGATAAAAGTTGAGATAAAAATGATAACTGAGCAAACAAAAAGCTATTCAAAAAAACAAATATACAAAACCCTACATCCATGGGTTAGACAATGGTTCGATGAAACTTTCGAAGATTTTACTCCAGCTCAGAAAAAGTCAATTGTAGACATTCACAAAGGAAACAATATTTTGGTTTCATCACCTACAGGATCAGGAAAAACATTAACTGCTTTTTTATCAATACTTAGTGAACTAACAACTCTTTCCCAGAAAGGTGAACTTGAAGATAAAGTTTATTGCATTTATATTTCACCACTGAAAGCTTTGGATAATGATATTGAAAAAAATCTGGAGGAACCTCTTAAAGGCATTGAAAAAATTGCAGGAAAGGATTTGGGAATCAGAAAGGCAGTCCGAACAGGTGACACTACCCAATATCAAAGACAGAAAATGCTTAAAAAGCCCCCACACATCCTAATTACCACCCCTGAAACTTTATCCATTTTACTGGTAGCACCAAAGTTTAGGGAAAAATTAAGCAATGTGAAATATGTTATAATTGATGAAATACATTCACTTGCTGAAAATAAACGTGGTGTACATCTAAGTTTATCACTTGAGCGTTTACAACATTTAATTGGACAATATACAAGAATTGGACTTTCAGCTACTGTCAGCCCTCTTGAAGAAGTCGCCAAATTCCTTGTAGGTTATGAATACGGAGTTGAGCGGGATTGTAAAATCATCAATATAAATTACCTTAAAGACATGGATATAAAAGTTCTATGTCCTGTTAGTGACATTATGCTGGCAGATAGTGAGGATACCCGACTTGGAACATATAACTTATTGGATGACCTGATTCAGGAAAATAAAACCACCCTTGTCTTTACAAATACAAGAAGTGGAACTGAACGTTTTGTCTACAATCTTAAAAAAATGTTTCCAAAAAACTATAATGATGAAAATATAATGGCCCATCACTCTTCACTTTCAAAAGAAGTTCGTCTAGCAACTGAAAACAAATTAAAAGAAGGAAAACTTAAAGTCGTAGTTTCATCAACATCACTGGAATTGGGAATAGACATCGGATATATTGATTTGGTTGTTCTTATTAACTCTCCAAAATCCGTTTCAAGAGCTCTTCAAAGAATCGGAAGAAGCGGACACAAATTAAATGAAAAATCCACCGGAAGAATTATTGTAACAAATCGTGATGATCTGGTTGAATGTTCTGTTTTGTTAAAAGATGCCAAAGAAGGTAAAATTGATAAAATAAACATTCCTCAAAATTGTTTAGATGTTCTGGCCCAGCACATTTATGGAATGAGTATTGAAAATCCCTGGGACATCGATTACGCATATGATGTAATCAGAAAAAGCTATTGCTACAAAAATTTAACCAGAGATGATTATGAAGATGTTTTAAGCTATATGGCTGGAGAATATGAAGAGCTTGAAGAGAGATATGTTTATGCTAAAATCTGGATAGATTATAAGGAAAACACCTTCGGCAAACGTGGAAAACTAGCCAGAATGTTATATTCAACAAATATCGGAACAATTCCCGACAGCTCAGGAGTTTTAGTTAAATGTGACGGTGAAACTGTCGGAAAAATAGAAGAGGACTTTATGGAAAGACTGAAAAAAGGAGACACTTTTGTTTTAGGCGGACAGACATACCGTTTCAATTATGGAAAAGGAATGACAATAAATGTTTCACCGGCTAATGGCCCTCCAACAATTCCTTCCTGGTTTTCACAGCAATTACCATTATCTTTTGACTTGGCTATGGATATTCAAAGATTCAGAGCACATATGGATGCCAAATTCAGATACAACAAAAGCAAACAGGAAATTATGGAGTTCATATACGATTACTTATATGTAGATGACTTTGCAGCCAATTCAATTTATGAATACTTTGTAGAACAGTACACATATGCAAAAATACCTAGCAATCAGAGGTTATTGATTGAATACTATAAGGGATTTGGTGACAGGCGTTTTGTAATATTCCACAGCTTATTTGGGAGAAAGGTAAATGATGCACTTTCAAGAGCAGTAGCTTACATTGTTGCAAGACAGTACAATACAAATGTTACAATATCCATCTCAGACAACGGATTTTACTTAAGTGCAGAAGGAACCCTTGGAGGGCTGGAAGCATTTAAACAGCTAACTCCAGAAAACTTTAAAAATATCCTAACACAATCATTAAATAAAACCGAAACATTAGCCAGCAGATTCAGACATTGTGCCGGCAGATCACTAATGACCCTTAGACACTATAAAGGAGAGGCAAAATCTGTTGGTCGCCAACAGGTGAGAGGAAAAATATTGCTTAAATTTGTTCAGGAAATGGATAATGACTTTTCAATCCTAAAAGAAGCTAGAAGAGAAGCATTGGAAGATTATATGGATGTCAATAATGCTCTTAAAGTTATTGAACTAATAGCTAACGGGCAAATGGAAATTAAAACGATAAATACAGTTATCCCAACCCCATTTGCATTTAATTTAGTTTCACAAGGGTATTTGGATGTATTAAACCAGAATGATAAAGCAGAATTTACAAAAAGAATGCACAAAGCTGTTTTAGAGCAGATAAAAGAAAAATTAAAAGAAAGTGATTTATAAAAAAGTGGTAATATGAAAACATTATTAGTATATTATTCAAGAACACAAATAACCGAAAAAATAGCTAAAACCATTCAAAAAGACTTGGATTGTGATATTGAAGAAATTACAGTTGGAGACAAATATGACGAAACTATAGGATACATAAAAGGAGGATTTGATGCAAGTGCAAACAGAGTCTGTGAAATTAACAAGGTAACTAAAAATCCCAAAGATTACGATTTAGTTATAATTGGAACTCCTGTCTGGGCAGCTACAATGGCAACACCAATATATAGCTATTTAAAAGAATATGGCAATCAAATCAAAAATCTGGCCAGTTTTTGTACATGCGGAGGCAGCGGATATGAAAAAACCTTAAAGAAAATAGCTAAAATAACCGGCAAAACTCCAATAGCTACAATGTATCTGACAAAAAATGAAATTGAAAATCCTGAAGAAAACATAAATAACTTTGAAAACAAAATTAATAACAGGTGATAAAAATGACTAAATGGGGACCAGTATTTCTTGGTTTTATCCTTGCAGTAATTGTAAAATCATTCTTTGCACATTATGAATTTATAGGATTGCTCCTTGTTGGATTTATAGTAGGATATTTATGCCGTGACGGAGCAATAAGCGGAATGTGGAATGCAGCAGTTGCTGGTGCATTCGGAACCATAGTATCTGCAATATTATTTGTTATAATTGCTACCTTTGGAGGAGCTCTATTTGGAATCTTCGGAGGTTTAGTTGGATTTACAGTATCCGGAATTACAACAGTCTTTATAGTTTTAGGATATTTAATATACTATGCAATAGTCATGGGTATTGCTGGCGGTGTTGGAGGATTAATTTCTTCTAAAAAATAAGGGGAAAAATATATGGATTTTAAAAATTTTATTGATTGGAAATCATTTATAATGGGAGCCGCATTTGCTTCATTTATCTGTGTTGTTGCATCACAGTACCAATTAGATTGGTTATATGCATTTGCAGCTATTGGTTTACTTTATGTTGGTTATAAAGCTAAAAATATGAAATGGGGAGCTATCTTAGGTGCAATAGCAGCAACTCCATTATTTGTACTTGCAGCATATGGTGTTTTCGGACCTCTTTCAGACAGTTCTTTTGATCCGCAGGTAAGTATGTTTGTTACACTTATTGCTGTTCTCATGGTTGGAGCATTAGTTGGTTTTGTTGGAGCATACACTTACAGAAATAGGCAAAGAGCAATTGCTGCAAAGGAAAAACAGGTAAAAACAGGTAAAAATAAAAAAGGAAAAAAATAATTTTAAGTTATTATTTTTTCCAATTCTTCTTTTTTAATTGCATTTTTAATTTCAAGGGCAATTCTTCTACCCATACTCATAGGTTTTCCATAAGTTAAATAGCTGTAAGGTGAACCTCCCATAAAAGTATTAGTTCCACCATCGGTTCTAGCACTTATTTCAAAACAGATTACTTCTAAATTATCATTTACTAAAGTTTGCATACAGAACGGACCGTTTAATCCAGGAGCAACAAGTTTTTTAGCACTTTCCACTAATTTATCCGCCATTTCAAATACTTGAGGAAGTAAAGATTCTCTGATAACTGCAGGATGATTACCTGTAACCACATAAGATGGGCTTAAATCAATATCTAACTGGTCTTTAGCAGGCATTCTTACAAAACCGTCAATACTGGATTCATATCTTGTATCCATACCTAACAATTCAACTTCATCTTCCAAAGCGGAATAGAAATAATGTATACAGTAATTACATCCGGAAACATATTCTTCAATATGTGCATTAGCTACATCTGAGTCTTCCAGCCATCCGCGAGCTTTCATGGCATCTATTTTTTTATTGAATTCTTCAGGAGATGATGCTACAAAATAACCTCTTCCTCCCCTTGCACCAGGGAATTTAACCATAACCGGACGGTCAATTTCTGAAGGATTATCATATTTGTAAGGTATTCTTACTTCACCTTCAACAAGAAGTGCTCTTTCTTTGTCTCTTTCAGCTTCCCATCTTAAAATATCCCTATTACCAAACATAGGAACATTAAATTTATCTTCAACATTGTCAAGACCTGCATATGCTACAAATGAACCGTGAGGTATAACAATAGCATTCATGTCTCTTAGCTTTTGCTGAACATCTTCATTGACAATGTCTTTAAATTTGTCAACGATTATATATTCATCTGCAACATCAAAACGTTGATATGGTACTTCTCTTCCTTTTTCACAAACAATAGCTGTTCTAAAACCTTCTTCTTTTGCACCTTGTAGAATATGCAAGGAAGTGTGGCTTCCAAGAGTAGCTATGGTTATATTGTCTTTGTCGTAATTGTCTAATATCTCAAAAATATCTTCAAGTTTAACTTCTCCCATTTTAATATCTCCTCAAAGAATTGATGTATAATAATATATATTTAAGATATTATAACCCTTTTTGTTTTTAAAAAAAAGATTGAACAGAAC
>OMBN01000899.1_pt1 | contig 14502 bp, 12 predicted proteins | sample 1644891 | NCBI WGS metagenome assembly OMBN01 (sample SAMEA103958144, study PRJEB25191) | human gut metagenome | reverse complement strand
GACTCACACTGCCATCTCGATGGTCTGGATTATGAATCTTTGCATAAGGACGTGGATGACGTTCTGGCGAAAGCCGCCGCACGCGATGTGAAATTTTGTCTGGCAGTCGCCACAACATTACCGGGTTATTTACACATGCGGGATCTGGTAGGCGAACGCGACAACGTCGTATTTTCTTGTGGCGTGCATCCACTCAACCAGAATGATCCCTACGATGTAGAAGATTTACGTCGTCTGGCGGCAGAAGAGGGCGTTGTAGCGCTGGGTGAAACCGGGCTGGATTATTATTACACGCCGGAAACTAAAGTACGTCAGCAAGAGTCCTTCATCCATCATATCCAGATTGGTCGTGAACTGAACAAGCCGGTTATCGTCCACACCCGTGACGCCCGCGCCGATACGCTGGCAATTCTGCGCGAAGAAAAAGTGACGGATTGCGGTGGCGTACTACACTGTTTTACAGAGGACAGAGAAACGGCGGGCAAATTACTGGATCTCGGATTTTACATCTCCTTTTCCGGCATTGTGACCTTCCGTAATGCGGAGCAACTGCGCGATGCTGCGCGTTATGTCCCCCTGGATCGGTTACTGGTGGAAACTGACTCACCTTACCTTGCGCCAGTACCGCATCGAGGAAAAGAGAATCAACCTGCGATGGTTCGTGACGTTGCAGAATACATGGCTGTGTTGAAAGGTGTTGCCGTTGAAGAACTGGCGCAGGTAACCACCGATAACTTCGCCCGTCTGTTTCACATCGACGCTTCCCGCCTTCAATCCATCCGTTGAATGAGTTTTTTTAAAGCTCGTAATTAATGGCTAAAACGAGTAAAGTTCACCGCCGAAAATCGGGCGGTGAATAACCACGTTTGAAATATTGTGACATATGTTTTGTCAAAATGTGCAACTTCTCCAATGATCTGAAGTTGAAACGTGATAGCCGTCAAACAAATCGGCACTGAATTATTTTACTCTGTGTAATAAATAAAGGGCGCTTAGATGCCCTGTACACGGCGAGGCACTCCCCCCTTGCCACGCGTGAGAACGTAAAAAAAGCACCCATACTCAGGAGCACTCTCAATTATGTTTAAGAATGCATTTGCTAACCTGCAAAAGGTCGGTAAATCGCTGATGCTGCCGGTATCCGTACTGCCTATCGCAGGTATTCTGCTGGGCGTCGGTTCCGCGAATTTCAGCTGGCTGCCCGCCGTTGTATCGCATGTTATGGCAGAAGCAGGCGGTTCCGTCTTTGCAAACATGCCACTGATTTTTGCGATCGGTGTCGCCCTCGGCTTTACCAATAACGATGGCGTATCCGCGCTGGCCGCAGTTGTTGCCTATGGCATCATGGTTAAAACCATGGCCGTGGTTGCGCCACTGGTACTGCATTTACCTGCTGAAGAAATCGCCTCTAAACACCTGGCGGATACTGGCGTACTCGGAGGGATTATCTCCGGTGCGATTGCAGCGTATATGTTTAACCGTTTCTACCGTATTAAGCTGCCTGAGTATCTTGGCTTCTTTGCCGGTAAACGCTTTGTGCCGATCATTTCAGGCCTGGCTGCCATCTTTACTGGCGTTGTGCTGTCCTTCATTTGGCCGCCGATTGGTTCTGCAATCCAGACCTTCTCTCAGTGGGCTGCTTACCAGAACCCGGTAGTTGCGTTTGGCATTTACGGTTTCATCGAACGTTGCCTGGTACCGTTTGGTCTGCACCACATCTGGAACGTACCTTTCCAGATGCAGATTGGTGAATACACCAACGCAGCAGGTCAGGTTATGGCGGGTGACCCGACTGCGGGTAAACTGTCTGGTGGCTTCCTGTTCAAAATGTACGGTCTGCCAGCTGCCGCAATTGCTATCTGGCACTCTGCTAAACCAGAAAACCGCGCGAAAGTGGGCGGTATTATGATCTCCGCGGCGCTGACCTCGTTCCTGACCGGTATCACCGAGCCGATCGAGTTCTCCTTCATGTTCGTTGCGCCGATCCTGTACATCATCCACGCGATTCTGGCAGGCCTGGCATTCCCAATCTGTATTCTTCTGGGGATGCGTGACGGTACGTCGTTCTCGCACGGTCTGATCGACTTCATCGTTCTGTCTGGTAACAGCAGCAAACTGTGGCTGTTCCCGATCGTCGGTATCGGTTATGCCATTGTTTACTACACCATCTTCCGCGTGCTGATTAAAGCACTGGATCTGAAAACGCCGGGTCGTGAAGATGCGACTGAAGATGCAAAAGCGACAGGTACCAGCGAAATGGCACCGGCTCTGGTTGCTGCATTTGGTGGTAAAGAAAACATTACTAACCTCGACGCATGTATTACCCGTCTGCGCGTCAGCGTTGCTGATGTGTCTAAAGTGGATCAGGCTGGCCTGAAGAAACTGGGCGCAGCGGGCGTAGTGGTTGCTGGTTCTGGTGTTCAGGCGATTTTCGGTACTAAATCCGATAACCTGAAAACCGAGATGGATGAGTACATCCGTAACCACTAATCCGTAAGACGTTGGGGAGACTAAGGCAGCCAGATGGCTGCCTTTTTTACAGGTGTTATTCAGAATTGATACGTGCCGGTAATGCTGAAATTACGCGGTGCGCCGTAGACGATAGAACCTTCCACGTTGGTATCGTAGGTTTTGTCGAACAGGTTATTGACGTTCCCCTGTAACGAGAAGTTTTTCGTCACCTGGTAGCGGGTGAAGAGATCCACCAGCGCGTAGCTACCTTGCTCGGCGCGGAAGGTGCCATACGGTGTCACGGTGTCGGTATACACGCGATTTTGCCAGTTAACACCACCGCCGACCGTCAACTCTGGCATGACAGGCAACCGGTAGCTGGTGAACATTTTAACCGTGGTGCGTGGCAGATTAGGATTAACGGCGTTTCCTTCGTTATCTTCTGCAATATAGCGCGTTGCGCCAAACGTCAGCTGCCAGTTGTCGGTAATTGCGCCGTTGAGTTCAAATTCCACACCTTTACTGACTGTCCCATCCACCGCTTTATAGGCGGTTTCGCCGTTGCTGCCGGGGATAGGTGTACCGGTGGACTGAGCGACATTATCCTGCTCAATACGGAAGATGGCTAACGTGGTGGTCAGACGGCTATTCATCCAGTCCGATTTCAGACCCAGCTCGTAGTTGTTACCGGTGATTGGAGTCAGATATTTGCCTGAACTGTCACGATCATTTTGCGGCTGGAAAATAGAGGTATAGCTGGCGTAGGTCGACCAGTTGTCATTGATGTCAAACACCAGACCAGCGTAAGGCGTGGTGTGGTTTTTCTCCATGCTGTAAGTCAGCGTATCAACCCGCCAGTTGGTATAACGTGCGCCGAGGATCAGATGCAGCGGATCGGCAAGGGTGACACGAGTGGCAGCATATAACGATTTCATATGTGTGGTATCGTCCTGCGCCAGGCTCTGTGGTGACCAGTCGGTTTGTGGGAAATTGCCATTAAAGTTGTAGAAACTGCCAATTTCATCCGGGAAGATGTTGGCCCATGAACTGAAGTAACGATTGTTTTGTTTGCTGTAACTGCCACCAAACATTAGATTGTGCTGACGACCAAACAATTCATAACTACCGTCAGCGAACAAATCCAGCGCATCAACTTTACGTTTGCCGCTGTTCCAACCGGTGCCGCCGACATAATCAAAACCAGGTCCATAATTACTGTATGGCCCAACCAGCATACCACCCGCTTTGTTTACATAGGCATCGACATACATCATTTTGCTGTCAAATTCGACTTCAGAGTGGGTGGCATTCAGCGTCGCTTGCCAGGTATCAGCAAACCGCTGCTTCAGGGTCATAAAGACCTTGTTGATCTCTTTATCGTTGTACGCCCAGTCAGGTGCGGTACTGCGTGCGCGATCGTAACTGTTGCTGCTGCCATCAGTATTCCAGCGCGGTAAACCACCCCAGGTTGGGCTATTAACATCAATACGCTGATATTCGTAACCGGCTGAAAGCATCGTAAGATCGCCTAAATCAGCATCGACAATGCCGGAGAAGAAGGTCTTTTCACTGTTGTAGCGGTCCAGCCATGAGTCGTTATTCTGGTAGCCGCCGACAATTCGTGCGCGGATTTTACCATCTTCGGTGAGTGGGCTTTGTAAATCCGCCACATACCGTTCTTTGTTCCAGCTACCGTATTCCGCCGAGACATCGCCTTTAAATTCACGACTGGTCGCGTGTTTTCGAACCATATTAATTGCCGCAGATGGATTACCCGTCCCGGTCATGAGGCCTGTCGCGCCACGCACTACTTCTACGCGTTCAAACAGTGCCATATCAGAAAGTGCGTCGCCCAGATTCCAGCGCGATTCAAAATAGGTGGGGATACCATCAACCATATAGTTATCGATCTGGAATCCGCGGGAATAATAAAGAGCACGATCGGAATCCGCCTGACTTTTGCTGATCCCCAGCGTGTTTTCCATCACTTCGCCCAGCGTTTGTAACTGCTGATCTTCCATCCGCTGCTGGCTAACAATAGTGACCGACTGAGGAATATCACGTTGAGTCATCTGCATTTTTGTACCCGCAGAGGTAGACGTTACGTTGTAATCATTTTCGCCATCATCTGGGGCTGTGGCTGAACCCTCAACAATCACCGTTTCTTCAGTGACTGGTGCAGCAAAAGCGGCGGAAGGTAATAGTGCCAGTGCTATGCAACCGGCAAGGAGTGACGGTTTGATGATAGCTTGATGTTGATTATCCCTGTTAAATTGTGTCGAAAGCATTTGAAATCTCTTGGTTTATGTTGGCGTCAGGCTCATGCCGGAGCAGGGTGATGAGCGGTTATATTTAGTGTGCGAATAATTTTATATGTAAATGCAAATGAGAAATATACGCATTCATATTTAGTGTGTAAACCAAACAGAGAATGTCTTTTCAGCGCATTCGCAGGCAGAAATGGGAATAATGGCGATATATACGGCAGCAAAACGATTTTTTGCTTAAGAAATCGTTAGTTAAGGTTGAAAGAGCAGGTTTAACTCGACCATACTCTATACTCGCAGTGTGGCGCGGCGTAGCATGGCGCAACGCATGGCTATTTGAAAAAGGAAAATGTCGTGGCAGAAGAAACTATATTCAGCAAAATTATTCGTCGTGAGATCCCCTCCGATATCGTCTACCAGGATGATCTGGTAACGGCGTTTCGCGATATTTCGCCGCAAGCGCCAACGCATATTCTGATCATTCCGAATATCCTCATTCCGACAGTGAACGACGTGTCAGCTGAGCATGAGCAGGCGCTGGGACGCATGATCACCGTAGCGGCAAAAATTGCTGAGCAAGAAGGTATTGCCGAAGATGGCTATCGTCTGATCATGAACACCAACCGCCATGGCGGACAAGAGGTTTACCACATCCATATGCATTTGTTGGGTGGCTGTCCGCTGGGACCAATGCTGGCGCATAAAGGTCTGTAACGATGAGAAAAGGATGCTTTGGGCTGATGTCTCTGGCGTTGTTAGTGCTGGTGGGCTGTCGTTCACATCCGGAAATTCCGGTGAATGATGAGCAATCGCTGGTGATGGAGTCATCTTTATTAGCTGCGGGCATCAGTGCAGAAAAGCCCGTCCTTTCGACATCTGATATTCAACCTTCAGCATCCTCAACGCTTTATAACGAAAGGCAAGAACCCGTTACCGTTCATTATCGTTTTTACTGGTATGACGCCAGAGGGCTGGAGATGCATCCTCTGGAAAGGCCACGCAGCGTTACCATTCCCGCACATTCGGCGGTCACGCTGTACGGCAGCGCCAATTTTCTGGGGGCGCACAAAGTCAGACTTTATCTATATTTGTAAGGGGTGAATCTTGATGACAAAAATGAGTCGCTACGCCTTGATTACCGCGCTGGCGATGTTTCTTGCCGGGTGTGTGGGGCAACGTGAACCTGCACCGGTAGAAGAAGTGAAACCAGCGCCGGAACAACCTGCTGAGCCACAACAGCCTGTCCCCACAGTGCCATCGGTGCCGACGATACCGCAGCAGCCAGGCCCAATTGAGCACGAAGATCAAACTGCACCGCTTGCGCCGCATATTCGCCATTATGACTGGAATGGCGCAATGCAGCCGATGGTCAGTAAGATGCTTGGGGCTGACGGCGTGACTGCGGGTAGCGTCCTGCTGGTTGATAGCGTTAACAACCGTACTAACGGTTCGTTGAATGCCGCAGAAGCGACCGAAACGCTGCGAAATGCGCTGGCTAATAACGGTAAATTTACCCTGGTTTCCGCCCAGCAGCTGTCGATGGCTAAGCAACAATTAGGTTTATCGCCGCAGGACAGTTTAGGCACCCGTAGTAAAGCCATAGGCATTGCCCGCAATGTTGGCGCTCATTACGTGCTGTACTCCAGCGCCTCTGGCAACGTTAACGCTCCGACCCTACAAATGCAGCTGATGCTGGTGCAGACGGGCGAAATTATCTGGTCAGGTAAAGGTGCCGTTTCGCAGCAATAATCCCCTCACGCGCGACGAATTGCTGTCGCGCTTTTTCCCGCAGTTTCATCCCGTCACGACGTTTAATAGTGGGCTTAGTGGCGGGAGTTTTCTCATTGAACATCAGGGCCAGCGTTTTGTTGTGCGTCAGCCGCACGATCCTGATGCGCCGCAGTCCGCGTTCTTGCGACAGTATCGGGCTTTATCACAACTACCCGCATGCATTGCACCGAAGCCGCATTTATATCTCCGTGACTGGATGGTGGTTGACTATCTGCCCGGCGAGGTAAAAACGTATTTGCCGGATACCAACGAACTGGCAGGCTTGCTGTATTATCTACATCAACAACCGCGTTTTGGCTGGCGAATAACGCTGTTGCCGTTACTGGAACTGTACTGGCAGCAAAGCGATCCGGCGCGGCGGACAGTGGGTTGGCTGCGAATGTTAAAACGTCTGCGCAAAGCGCGGGAACCACGGCTTTTACGCTTAAGTCCATTGCATATGGATGTCCACGCCGGAAATTTAGTGCATAGCGCGTCAGGGTTAAAACTCATCGACTGGGAGTATGCCGGAGATGGTGATATCGCGCTGGAACTGGCGGCGGTGTGGGTGGAAAATACTGACCAGCATCGGCAATTGGTCAATGACTATGCCACTCGCGCGAAGATTTATCCGGCGCAATTATGGCGTCAGGTCAGGCGATGGTTTCCCTGGCTGCTGATGCTCAAAGCAGGGTGGTTTGAGTACCGCTGGCGACAAACCGGCGATCAACAATTTATCAGGCTGGCCGATGACACCTGGCGGCAGCTATTAATAAAACAATAAGGAGAGCAGTGTGGGTCCAGTAATGTTGGATGTCGAAGGTTACGAACTGGACGCGGAAGAGCGTGAAATACTGGCGCATCCGCTGGTGGGAGGGCTGATTCTCTTTACGCGAAACTATCATGATCCTGCCCAGTTACGTGAACTGGTGCGCCAGATCCGCGCAGCATCGCGCAATCATCTGGTGGTGGCGGTAGATCAGGAAGGTGGACGCGTGCAGCGTTTTCGTGAAGGTTTTACCCGCTTGCCAGCGGCACAATCATTCGCTGCGCTGTTGGGAATGGAAGAAGGCGGAAAACTGGGGCAAGAGGCAGGTTGGTTGATGGCCAGCGAAATGATTGCTATGGATATTGATATCAGCTTTGCGCCAGTGCTGGACGTCGGGCATATCAGCGCGGCGATTGGCGAGCGTTCTTATCATGCCGATCCACAAAAAGCTCTGGCAATTGCCAGCCGTTTTATTGATGGTATGCATGAAGCGGGAATGAAAACTACCGGGAAACACTTCCCAGGTCACGGTGCAGTAACGGCAGACTCACACAAAGAAACACCGTGCGACCCACGTCCGCAAGCGGAGATTCGCGCTAAAGATATGTCGGTCTTCAGTTCCTTAATCCGCGAAAATAAACTCGACGCCATTATGCCTGCGCATGTGATCTACAGTGATGTTGATCCGCGTCCGGCGAGCGCTTCTCCCTACTGGCTGAAAGCCGTTTTGCGTCAGGAATTGGGTTTTGACGGCGTGATTTTCTCTGACGATTTATCGATGGAAGGCGCAGCGATTATGGGCAGTTATGCCGAGCGTGGACAGGCATCACTGGATGCAGGTTGCGATATGATCCTGGTCTGCAATAATCGTAAAGGGGCCGTCAGCGTGTTAGATAATCTGTCACCGATCAAGGCAGAACGTGTTACACGTTTGTATCATAAAGGTTCATTTTCGCGACAGGAACTGATGGACTCGGCTCGCTGGAAAGCGATCAGCGCCCGTCTGAATCAGTTACATGAACGCTGGCAGGAAGAGAAGGCAGGTCATTAACCCTGGCTTATGTGAGGAAGCGATGATTATCTATTTGCACGGTTTTGACTCTAACAGTCCGGGTAACCACGAGAAAGTCTTACAATTGCAGTTTTTTGACCCGGATGTACGGCTAATAAGCTACAGTACGCGGCATCCGAAACATGATATGCAGCATTTGCTCAAAGAAGTGGACAAAATGTTGCAACTGAACGTCGACGAGCGCCCGCTCATTTGTGGTGTTGGTCTGGGCGGTTATTGGGCTGAGCGGATTGGTTTTCTCTGTGATATCCGCCAGGTGATCTTCAACCCCAATTTGTTCCCTTATGAGAACATGGAAGGGAAGATTGATCGCCCGGAAGAGTATGCCGATATTGCCACTAAGTGTGTGACCAACTTCCGTGAGAAGAATCGCGATCGTTGCCTGGTGATTTTGTCGCGTAATGATGAAGCGCTTAACAGCCAGCGGACATCTGAAGAGTTGCATCATTATTACGAGATTGTCTGGGACGAAGAGCAGACGCACAAATTCAAGAATATCTCCCCGCATTTACAGCGCATTAAAGCGTTCAAAACCCTCGGGTAAATGCCCTCGTCGCATCAGGTAACCTTGCCGGTACCTGATGCGCTCCGGATTCTGTGGGTTGGATAAGGCGTTCCGCCGCATCCGACAGTCGAGCATCAATGCCTGATGCGCCTCTTATCAGGCCTACCGAATGCCCTCCATACACACCTCACTCTATATCACTCTCACAAATCAGCTCAAATAATAAACAACAAACTCTGTTTTTTGATCTCACCCGGTAAAGTCGCCTATCTTTTCAGCAACAAAACTTGATTAACATCAATTTTGGTATGACCAATGCACCATTCATGTTATTCTCAATAGCGAAGAACATTTTCATTGCTGTAACCTGTTGTTAATTAAGAGCTATGTTAATAACCATTAATTAACAATTGGTTAATAAATTTAAGGGGGTCACGTTGACTACGCCATTGAAAAAAATTGTGATTGTCGGCGGCGGTGCTGGTGGGCTGGAAATGGCAACACAGCTGGGGCATAAGCTGGGACGCAAGAAAAAAGCCAAAATTACGCTGGTCGATCGTAACCACAGCCACCTGTGGAAACCGCTGCTGCACGAAGTGGCGACTGGCTCGCTTGATGAAGGCGTCGATGCGTTGAGCTATCTGGCCCATGCGCGCAATCATGGTTTCCAGTTCCAGCTGGGTTCCGTAATTGATATTGATCGTGAAGCGAAAACAATCACTATTGCAGAACTGCGCGACGAGAAAGGTGAACTGCTGGTTCCGGAACGTAAAATCGCCTATGACACCCTGGTAATGGCGCTGGGTAGCACCTCTAACGATTTCAATACACCAGGTGTCAAAGAGAACTGCATTTTCCTCGATAACCCGCACCAGGCGCGTCGCTTCCACCAGGAGATGCTGAATCTGTTCCTGAAATACTCCGCCAACCTGGGCGCGAATGGCAAAGTAAACATTGCGATTGTCGGCGGCGGCGCGACGGGTGTAGAACTCTCCGCTGAATTGCACAACGCGGTCAAGCAACTGCACAGTTACGGTTATAAAGGTCTGACCAACGAAGCCCTGAACGTAACGCTGGTAGAAGCGGGCGAACGTATTTTGCCTGCATTGCCGCCACGTATCTCTGCTGCGGCCCATAGTGAGTTAACGAAACTTGGCGTTCGCGTGCTGACGCAAACCATGGTCACCAGTGCTGATGAAGGCGGCCTGCACACTAAAGATGGCGAATATATTGAGGCTGATCTGATGGTGTGGGCAGCCGGGATCAAAGCGCCTGACTTCCTGAAAGATATCGGTGGTCTTGAAACCAACCGTATCAACCAGCTGGTGGTGGAACCGACGCTGCAAACCACTCGCGATCCAGACATATACGCTATTGGCGACTGCGCGTCATGCCCGCGTCCGGAAGGGGGCTTTGTTCCGCCGCGCGCTCAGGCCGCACATCAGATGGCAACCTGTGCAATGAACAACATTCTGGCGCAGATGAACGGTAAGCCGCTGAAAAATTATCAGTATAAAGATCACGGTTCGCTGGTATCGCTGTCGAACTTTTCCACAGTCGGTAGCCTGATGGGTAACCTGACGCGCGGCTCAATGATGATTGAAGGACGAATTGCGCGCTTTGTATACATCTCGCTGTACCGAATGCACCAGATTGCGCTGCATGGTTACTTTAAAACCGGATTAATGATGCTGGTGGGGAGTATTAACCGCGTTATCCGTCCACGTTTGAAGTTGCATTAATCGGCTTGTACTGGCGGATGCGGCGTAAACGCCTTATCCGCCCTGGACAAATGGTACGAGCGGTAGGCCTGATAAGACGCGTTAAGCGTCGCATCAGGCATTCCTTCAGACTCCTCCGAATCCCTAAGTATTTCCAGCCATTCCCGCGCTTTTCATCTTCTGTCTGATAGCTGCTTTTCTCCTTCGCTTGCATGATTGGCATAACAGCAAAGAAGGAGGTATTCCCGTGAATAAGTCAATGTTGGCGGGTATCGGGATTGGTGTCGCAGCTGCGCTGGGCGTAGCGGCAGTGGCCAGTCTGAACGTGTTTGAACGTGGCCCGCAATACGCTCAGGTTGTTTCTGCAACCCCAATCAAGGAAACGGTTAAAACACCGCGTCAGGAGTGTCGCAACGTCACAGTGACCCATCGTCGACCGGTGCAGGATGAAAATCGCATTACCGGGTCGGTGCTCGGCGCTGTTGCTGGCGGCGTGATAGGGCATCAGTTTGGTGGTGGTCGCGGTAAAGATGTCGCCACTGTTGTGGGGGCGCTGGGTGGTGGATATGCCGGTAACCAGATCCAGGGCTCTCTCCAGGAAAGCGATACTTACACGACTACGCAACAGCGTTGTAAAACGGTGTATGACAAGTCAGAAAAAATGCTCGGTTATGATGTGACCTATAAGATTGGCGATCAGCAGGGCAAAATCCGCATGGACCGCGATCCGGGTACGCAGATCCCGCTAGATAGCAACGGGCAACTGATTTTGAATAACAAAGTATAACAAGGCTGTACTCTGCAATTTGGCCCCTTATTCGCTCAGGCTGAGGGGCTTTTTTTGCGACTTATTTCACCAGTTCGGGCCATAAACGCAAAGTCGTTCCGGCAATCTGCATCAGTTTTTCCAGCGATGCACCTTCGCGTGCGCTGATCGACATCCCCTGAATAATACAATTAAGGAATTCTGCCAGATGCGTCACGTCACAGTGGGTCGGGATTTCCCCGCGCGCTTGTCGTTGACATAAAAACTGCTGCAAAGTGCGCTCTTGCATCGCATGGCGTGATTTCAGCGTATTGGCGATATCTCCTGAATCCGGGGAGAGGGTGGTGCAGTTGTTGATCATGAAGCAGCCTGCCGGGGTGTCTTTGCTGGTAAAGCAGTTGGCGATGGCAGCAAAATAGTCAGCCAGCGCAGACTCCACGCTTTTCTCTTCACAAAACAGCTGTGCTTCATGCTTAGCGGCAAAGCGATCGATATAACGGTCGAGTACGGCGCGAAATAACCCCTCTTTGTTGGTAAATTCCGCGTATAGCGTGGGCGCTTTGGCTCCGGTCGCTTCGACGAGGTCCGCAAGAGAAGTCGCTTCATAACCGTGCTGCCAGAACAATTTCATGGCCTTATCAAGCGCGGCATCCCTGTCGAACACTTTTGGGCGGCCGCGGCTTTTTTTTACACATTGTGTTGAGTCAGTTGCCATGATGCCGTTGTACCTGGTGACTGTGAATGAAAGGTTATTATAAAAATAATCATCTCCGTTCACCAGTCCACAAACCATAAAAATAATTGCTTTCTATTTAACTGAAATTTAAAGATTTTTAAATTAATTAATGATTGTTATAAAAAATATCTTGTATGTGATCCAGATCACATCTATCATTTAGTTATCGATCGTTAAGTAATTGCTTGCGACGTCATTCATCTGCATAAGGCCACTATTATGAAAAACGTAAAAACCCTCATCGCTGCGGCGATTTTAAGCTCAATGTCATTTGCCAGCTTTGCGGCTGTCGAAGTTCAGTCAACGCCAGAAGGCCAACAAAAAGTCGGTACTATCAGTGCTAACGCGGGGACAAATCTGGGATCGCTGGAAGAGCAGCTGGCGCAAAAAGCGGATGAGATGGGCGCAAAATCTTTCCGTATTACTTCTGTAACCGGTCCGAATACCCTCCATGGAACAGCAGTAATTTATAAATAAGCATTAACCCTCATTAATGCCTGCTACTGCTGATTTTTTCCCCGCGACATGCTGTGTCGCGGGGATTTTTTTATCCGAGCTTTACAGAGTTTGTGGGCTCACTTGATGACGGCGGACATCCACCGGCATCCCGGAACGGACATCCATCACATGTTGCATCACTTCAGCGTCAGTTTGTGCTGCATCTTTAAATGATTGCATTGCGCTATTCAGCGTAATTGGCAGCAGCTGCGGATCGTCATCAATCTTCTCTGACAGCGGCTGATGTACTTCAACCAGACGCGCACCGTTTGGTTCGGCAGAGATTTTAATCGGGGTGTTGATGATATTCACTTTGGTGCCTGGGGTGACCTGGCTAAAGAGTGTTTTGATATCGTCATCCCGCAGACGAATACAGCCAGAACTTACCCGCATGCCAATGCCGAAATCAGCGTTCGTACCGTGAAGCAAATAAACGCCGCCATAGGCCGCCAGACGAATCGCATGATGGCCCATTGGGTTATCCGGTCCAGCCGGAACTACCGCAGGCAACTCAATTCCCTGTGCCTTATACCGCGCGCGAATGTTTGCCGTTGGCGTCCAGGTTGGGTTTGCACGCTTGTCAGAAACAGTGGTCACCATTGTCGGTGTCAGCGTGTCACCACCTAACTGACCAATGCCGATGGGATATACGGTTACCGAATTTTTTCCCGGCGGATAATAATAGAGACGCAGCTCCGCAATGTTGATCACAATGCCTTCGCGCGGCGCGTCTGGAAGTAGGGTTTGCAACGGGATCGTTAACACGCTACCCGCGCGCGGTACGTAAGGATCAACGCCGGGGTTAGCCTGTAACAGAGCGAGAAAGCCGACGTTATATTTTTTGGCGATCGCTTCCAGAGAACCACCGTCATTTTCCACCACATGAAATTTGTTTTCACCAACCAGACGACTGTCCGCTGACGGCAGCGGCCAGGTGTTGGCTTTTGCCGGTAGCGCCAGCGCCACGGCAGCGGCGAACGTAAAAAACGTTAGCCAGCGAGAAAAACGCGTTTTGATCATCACCAAAGTCAATAATAAATATAAGGTTATTGTAATAAAAAAGTAAGTCTGAATTATGGAGGGTGACAGTGTCGGATAATGCAGGGAAGTGCAAAGAATTTGTAAATATTGCAGATGGGGGCGCAGAGACGCCCCCGATTTACCATCAAGCGATCGCGTTCTCTTCCAGTTCACGCATAAACTGGCGTACCCATTCGATACGCGTTTTCCGCTCGCTCAAATCCTGAATAAACTTCAGACGCGTCGGACCATCAAGGCGGTAATGCTGCGGCTGTTTTTGCAGCAAACCAATCAACCAGGCTGGATTAACGTGATTCTTCTCGGCAAATTCGATCACGCCGCCTTTCTCATTACCTTCCAGCTTCCTGATCCCCAGTTTCTGCGCTTGCTGGCGCAGACGGGCAATATCCAGCAGGGTACGCGCCGGATCCGGCAGCAGGCCGAAGCGATCGATAAGCTCGACTTTGATCTCTTCCAGTTCGTTTTCCGTTTTGGCGCTGGCAATACGTTTGTAGAACGACAGACGCGTGTTCACGTCAGGGATGAAATCATCTGGCAATAGCGACGGCATCCGCAGGTCGACTTCTGTTTGCTGGCTGGTGAGATCTTCCAGCGACGGCTCGCGTCCGGCTTTCAGCGCATCGACGGCGTTTTCCAGCAACTCCATATACAGCGAGAAACCGATGGTTTCCATTGAGCCGCTTTGTTCTTCGCCAAGCAGTTCACCTGCGCCGCGGATCTCCAGATCGTGCGTTGCCAGCGCAAAACCTGCACCGAGATCTTCCAGCGAGGCAATCGCTTCAAGACGTTTTTGCGCATCGGTAGTCATCGCTTTTGGATGCGGCGTCAGTAGCCATGCATATGCCTGGTGGTGAGAACGCCCGACGCGACCGCGCAACTGGTGCAACTGTGCCAGACCGAAGTGAT
>OMBN01000890.1_pt1 | contig 14567 bp, 11 predicted proteins | sample 1644891 | NCBI WGS metagenome assembly OMBN01 (sample SAMEA103958144, study PRJEB25191) | human gut metagenome | reverse complement strand
CAAAACCGAGCCTGTCCTCCTCCGCCTTGACGATATGAAAGAGTTTAGAAATTGATTAATAGAATTATTTAATTATGAAATTGTTGGTGTTATCGGATTTCATAACTATGACCGTCGCAGAAAAAGGCATCGGCACAATGGTATGTTTTCAAGCCTTATAGAAATCATGGCTATGCAAAAGAAGCGTTTACTGCGCTTGCAAAGCGTATCTTTAACGGAAAAATATCAGAACTTGTTGAAAGCTCCTGGACTAATAAATTCAGAAAGCGCAGCGTGAATCTTGATTTCATTTGAGCAGAAATTCGTGAAACAAATATTTCTTCACAGCATATGGCAGAAAGTTGCGGATTTGTTAAGCAATTCATCGACCGTAATTATTTCGTAATTGAAGATAAGTTTTTAGAAAATGCGGTGATTTATGATTTGACTCCTGAAACAATGAAATGCTATTAAAATACTAATGTCCCACGACCTTCGTGGGATTTTTTTATGCCATATAAAAGTTTAGTGTATTAGCAAAGGAGGCATAATTATGAAAACTAAAATTGGGTTTAATGTTCACTCGTATTTTTCAAAAATGAATGATGTAATCTTCTCAAGTGATATTATTAATGAGTATCGGCATCGTGCTCAGATGATTGTAGATAACATATCATCCATTCCAAGCGATACGCATCTTGCTGACAGCGAGAAAAAATATGATGAAATTAAAGAAAGAGCCTATCTTAAAGCAAGAGAATTATATGGTGAAGAATTACATGAGTTTGTTAAAGCGAGACTTGAAAAAGAGTTTGGATTTATTAGTGAAAATGATTTTTCGCTATGCTTTTGACTTCCGATGAAAATAGCGGACGATAGTAAATCAAAAGGTTGTCCTGTTATGTCAAGGGGAGCTACAGGCTCGTCATTAGTGGCTTATCTATTGGGACTGACACATGTTAATCCGCTTGGCGCCCATTATCGTTGCAATGATTGTCACTATATAAAATTTGTTGATGATTATAATTCCGGCTTTGATTTGCCTGCAAAGAAATGCCCAAACTGCGGAAATGATTTGATTCGTGACGGGCATAATGTGCCGTATGAAACACTGTTCGGTTTCTGCGGCGATAAAGAACCAAGCATTGAATTGAATTTATGCGAAGAATACAAAGATACTCTTTATGAAACTTTGTTTTGGCTGGATATTCTCGGTAACGATGCTGTTCACATGCTGAAAATTCTGAAAGAAAAGACGGGAGTCGAACCGTCCGAAAACGATTTGGCAGATAATGCGAAATTGTTAAAATCGATTAAGGAAGTAAATACTGACTTTATTGCTGAAATGGGTACAGAGTATGTCAAAAAGCAGATTGAACGAACCCAACCGCAAAAATTTTCAGATGTGGTTGCATTAAACGGTTTGCTTCATTCAACAGGCGCTTATGTTTATAATGCAGAAAAAATGTTTGAAAATAATGTTTGTGATTTTGAAAGCGTAATAGCTTTTAAGGATGATGTATTGCTTTATCTTGACAAAAGAAGAAAAGAGTATATCGAAAGAAATGGTAATGACGCACCGATAAGTCATCTTGATTGCTATAAAATAAGTGAGATAATAAGGAAAGGCAAAGCAAAAAGAGAATTATCAAAATACAAGAATGCGCTTTGCGAAATAGGCGTTCCTGATTGGTATATTGATTCTGCTAAGGAAATCAGTTATTTGTTCCCTAAAGCACATTCTGTCGAATATATGATTGTTTCATTTAAGTTGCTTTGGTACAAGTTGAATTATCCAAATGAATACTTAAAGGCGTATAATGAGATAAACAAGAAAATATGATCTTTACAAAAAAATATAAATATATAGAAGAACATATTGGTGAATATAAAAATAATGAAAAATTTAAAAATGTTATTGGCATTGAGTTATATCAACAATTCAATAAAAGCCTCTTATAACATATCTATAAAACAAGTAAAAGAAGATTTATTTTATAGAGAAAAATGGGATATTGATATAGAACATATTTTAAGTCGTGGCATTTATGAAAATGATAAATATGTAAATTATGGTTTGTATTTAATGATTCTTTGACCATTTATGAATTTGCCATATTTCCGCCGAGTAAATTTCCCATTGCGTTTCAACATTTTCTTGCATGGAATTCGTCACATGCATATAGGTGTTCATTGTAAAGCCGGCGTCCGTATGACCTAACATGTGCGATACGGTTTTAATGTCCATTCCTTGCTCAAGGGATAAGGTCGCAAAGCAGTGTTGCAATCCCCTGAAAATAATGATACAATGACCACATAAGGGGGACTTCCGATGCAAAAAAAAATCTATACTGTGGCTACGGCCCACTTGGATACCATTTGGTCCTGGGACTTTGAGACCACCGTGTCCCGGTACATCTACAATACCTTGGTGGACAACTTTGCACTGTTCCAAAAATATCCCACCTATCACTTCAATTTTGAGGGCAGCTATCGTTACGAGCTGATGGAGGAATATTACCCGGAACTGTACGCCAAAATGCGAGACTATATTGCCCAGGGGCGGTGGAGCGTTTGCGGCTCCGCCTTTGAGAATGGCGATGTGAATGTGCCGTCGCCGGAGGCGCTCTTTCGCAATATTCTTTACGGCAATCGCTATTTTGAGGAAAAATTTGGCAAGCGCTCAGTGGATATTTATCTGCCGGACTGCTTTGGCTTCGGTTGGGCACTGCCCAGCATTATAGCCCACGCCAACCTGATGGGCTTTACGACCCAAAAGCTGGGTTGGGGCGGCGCCTACGGCATTCCTTTTGATATTGGCGTGTGGCAAGGGCCGGACGGCGCGCAGGTGCTGGCCAGCCTGAACCCCCACGATTATTACTTTACGCTGAAGAAGCTGCGGGACTGGGATTTTGTGCAGCAAAAGCTGGATGAAAACGAAAAATACGATCTGAACAGCACTATGATTTTCCACGGGATCGGCGATCGGGGCGGTGCGCCCAAGGAAGCCTCTGTGGCCTTTGTAGAGCAGGAGATCAACAAAAACAAAGACAGCGATGTGCAGGTGCTGGCGTCCGGTGCGGATGATCTGTTCCGTGACCTGAACGCCCAGCTGACCCCGGAGCAAAAAGCCAAGCTGCCCCGGTGGAAGACGGAACTGGTGATGCAAAATCACGGCGTTGGCGGCTACACTTCTCGGGCCGTGGGTAAGCGTTGGAACCGCCGCTGCCAGGAACTGGCGGATATGGCGGAGCGTTCCGGCGTAGTGGCGGATTATCTGGGCACCGCCCATTATAATAAAGAGGCTATGGAGCTGAACTGGAAGCGTACCATTGCCCATCAGTTCCACGATGATCTGCCGGGCACCTCCGTGCAGCGCGCCTATCGCCGCAGCTGGAACGACTACGGTATGGCCATGAATGGCTTTGCCGGTGAGTTGACCCAAGCTGCCGGGTCTGTGGGCAGTCTGCTGAAAACGGACTTCTGCGCCGGCACGCCGGTGACGGTATTTAACAGTCTGGAAGTGGCCCGCACGGATGCGGTGACTCTGGAGCTGCCCCACTGGCCCAAGGCCTGTGCGCGGGTGTACGACCCCAAGGGCAGGGAAGTGAAAAGTCAGGTGAACCGCTACGAGAATGGCACGGCGGAGTTGGTATTTGTTGCCACGGTGCCTGCCTTGGGCTTTGCGGTCTATGATGTGCGGCCCTCCGATGTGCCCTGCCGTCTGCGGGGCAGCCTGTCCATCAGCGGCGAAAATCAGATGGAGAACCAAAAATACATTGTGCGCCTGAACAAAAAGGGCAACATCACCTCCATCCTGGACAAAGAAATGGACGAGCAGGAGCTGCTGTCGGAGCCCATCAGCCTGGGGCTGTTCAAGTACACCGGCTCTAAGCCCTGGCCTGCCTGGGAAATGAATTATAAAGAAGCCAACAAGGACCCGGATCGCCTGCCAAATCCGGTGACGGTGACCATTCAGGAGAAAGGCCCGGCGCGGGTGTCCTTCTGTGTGGAGCAAAAGGATGGGGACTCTACCTTTAAGAATATCATTGCCCTCACCGACGGCGGCAGCCGGGTAGAGGTGTATTCTGAGATCGAGTGGCGCAGTCTGCACACGATGGCAAAGAACAAATTTGCATTTGCCTGCACCAACCCGGAGGCTACCTTTGACCTGGGGTTGGGCGCCATTCGCCGGGGCAATATGACGGAAAAGTTGTTTGAAGTGCCTGCTCAAAACTGGGTGGATCTGACGGATAAAAGCGGCGACTGGGGCGTGTCTGTGCTTAGCGAGTGCAAGTACGGCTGGGACAAGTATAAGGACAATACCCTGCGTATGACCGTGCTGCACAGCCCGGTACGCAATTACCGGATTGATTCCATGCAATCTATGATGGACCTGGGACTGAACCGATACAGCTATGCCCTGTTCTCCCATAAAGGGCAGGTGGGCGCCGATACGCAAAATCAGGCTCGTGCCTTTTTGCAGCCCCTGACCGGGTATGTGGAGCCAAAGCACCCGGGCGTGCTGGGTACCGCGTACAGTTTTGGAAATGCCTCTCACCCACAGGTGGTGCTGCGGGCAATGAAGTTCGCGGAGGACGGCGACGAGATCGTGGTGCGCCTGAACGAGGGCGCCGGTACGCCGGTGGAGCACTACGCCCTGCGTCTGGGTGCCGGTGTGGCAGAAGCCCGAGAGCTGTTTGCCTCTGAAGAAGAAAAAGGCCCGGCAACGGTAAAAGACGGCTGCCTGGTCACGGATTTTACACCGTATCAGATCAAGACCTTTGCCCTACGGCTACAGCCGGCGGCGCAGGTGGGTCACGCTGCCAAGGCAACGCCTCTCACACTGCCTATGAACGTGCAGTTGATCACCAAGCAAGGCGAGCAGGGCGAGTTGCCCCTGTCTATTCCTGCGGAGCGGATCGGCGATCAGGTCACGGCTGCCGGTATTCCTTTTGCTATTGCTAAGGACGGCAAGAACGCCTTGCGCCTTGCCGGTCAGACCCTGACCTTAAAGAAAGATACTCGCCGGCTGGCGCTGCTGTTGTCTGCGGACAGTAATCGGATTTTAGACTTTACCGTAGGTGGAAAAACGGTGCCTTGCTCGGTACTGAGCCGTACCCGGCGTTTTGCAAGCTGGGATCTGTACGATCTGCACGAGACCGCCCATATTCAAGAGGGACAGCTGGGGTATGTAAGTACCCACAGCCATAACGCAGACGGTACAGACGCCATCGCCAAGGAGTTGTACTTCTATATTTTGATCTTAAATGTGCAGGGTGGCGACACGGTGGTATTGCCCCGGGATGAAGAAACACTGGTTTTGGCCGCAACAGAGCTGAACACAGTGGCTGTGCCTTGTGCAACCCCGCTGTATGACCGGGTCGAGGACCGCCCCTTTGACTATACCATGCGCCTGGGAGACAAACTGCGTTACCTGCGTATGAAACTGCCTTGGTATATGGGCGATAAAGGTCGTTATTTCAGTTGCTACAACCGAGGAAGAGAGAGGGAATAAGATGAAGCCGAATTTTGACCAGAACTGGACCACCACCAACGGCGGTGTGCCGCTGAATGACAGCGAAGTGGAGCGTTACATTGGCGTGGTGCCGCGCCCCAACCAGGTTCACTTGGCACAGCAGCCTTTTTACTGCTTTATGCACTTTGGCATGAATACTGCCACTCAGCGGGAGTGGGGCAGCGGCAGAGAAACGGTGCAGGACTTTACCATTAAGAAGATCAAGCCGGAGCAATGGGTGCGCACGGTGAAGTCTGCCGGTGCCAGCGGTATCATTCTTACCTGTAAGCACCACGACGGTTTTTGTCTGTGGCCCAGTGAATACACATCGTTCAGTGTAAAGAATACGGACTTTGACGGCGATATTGTGAAGCAGGTGTCTGACGCCTGCGCTGCCGGCGGACTGGATTTTGGCGTGTATCTTTCCCCTTGGGATATGCACGAGCCCACCTACGGTACCCCGGATTATAATGATTATTTTTGCAATCAGTTAACGGAGCTGCTTACCAATTACGGCCATATCAGTGAGGTTTGGTTTGACGGTGCGAAAGGCGCCGATGTGCCGAACTTTGAGTATGATTGGGCGCGGTATTATGCCCTGATCCGCAAACTGCAGCCGGACGCGCTGATTTCCATTTGCGGCCCGGATGTGCGCTGGGTGGGCAACGAGGGCGGCAAGACCCGCAAAAGCGAGTTCTGTGTGGTGCCTGCTCGCCTGGCAGACGCTGAAAAGACGCATGAGAAGAGCCAACACGGTGAGGGCGACGCTGCCGCGCTGAAAAAGCTGGACAATATGGACGAGGATCTGGGTAGCCGCAAGGTGCTGTCTATGGCCCGGGATCTGATTTGGTATCCGGCGGAGGTGGATGTGTCCATCCGCAAGGGTTGGTTCTGGTCCAAAAATGAGGACCGCACGGTTAAGAGCGCGCGTAGACTGTTTAAGCTGTATCTTGGTTCTGTGGGCAACAACTGCACCCTGCTGCTGAATGTGCCGCCTACCAATAAGGGCGTGATTCATCCGAGAGACGCCCACGCCTTGAAGGGGATGGGCCAGGCCATTCGCAAGATGACCGAGCACCCGATCATCACATACCGGCTGGGCGAATTACAGCCGGAGCAGGGGTATATCGACTTTGACTTTGACAGTGTACATAAGTTGAAATATGTGATTCTGTCCGAGGAGATTCGCAAGAGCCAGCGGGTGGAGTCCTTTGAACTGTGGGCTAAGAAGCCAAACGGCAAGATGAAGCGCATTTACAAGGGCACGGTGATCGGAATGAAGAAAATTGTGCGGTTGCGCCGGGGATTGAATTGCCTAGGCGTGCGCTTGGTGATCCGCCAAAGCCGCAGCACCCCGAATATTGCCGAAATCGGATTTTACGAATGATTACGCCAAGGCTCCCGCTTACGCGGCGGCGCCTTCAGGTATAAAAAAAGGACTTGTTCTGATGAACAAGTCCTTTCCTTTTTCGTTTTATTCCAGGGCACGGGATACGGTCTCCCCGGCACGAGAGGCGGCCTCGCTGAGATCGGTGGCGCCTTCACGCACCTTGGAGCCGGCCTCAGATGCGCCCTCGCTCAGTGCCTCGCCGGGGCTTTTTGCTGTGGTTTCCTCTTGTGTGGTGGTTTCGCTGACGGTGGTGTCCGGTTCTGTGGTGGGATTTTTCTCCTGCTTGGCGCAGCCCAGCAGCACAGTTGCCAGCACGGTCACGGCCAGTGCTAAAATCATCAATCGGTTTTTCATGGTGTTGCCTTCCTTTCGGTTTTATTCTGCCCGGCGGCGCCGGGTTTATGCGTTTTATTTGGTTAGGGTGCCATGATCGCTGTACAGCAGCAGAAGAATGTCCTCTTCCGCACCGGTGGCGGCGTTCAGGTACACCAGCGCGTCCTCTCCGGTGTCTGCCGAATGCACAAGCACCTCAATACAGGCTACCTCCCGGCCGTCCTCCTTGGGGATCAGGCACTTTTTGGTGCTTTTCACCTCCAAATAGGGGCTGATCTTGGCGGTGGCTGCCTTTTCCGATACGGTAAAGGTGGGCACATTCCGCCGGTGGTGGTTGGTGATATAGCCCCGGGCCTCCAGCGATACCACGCTGCCGTCCCGCAGGGACACGCCAACCTTGATTAGATCTGTATAGTAGAGTATTCCGTCTCGGCAGTAGGCAAAATTGACGGTGCAGATATTGCTGTCGGCGGCGTAATAGGTGGAGCGCATATCTTGGTAGCCCAGTTTCTTCAAATAGGCGGCTGCCTGCTGGATCGCTTCTTTTTCATCTATGGCCTTGGTACTGATTTTGCCGCCGAAGAGAATGGAGCTTACATACCCGCCGCTTTTGGTCACATTTACCGTTTGTTGCCCTTTGGTGAACACGTAGGCAGGCATACGCCCGGCTTCGTCTTCCAATCGGTTTAGACGGGTCTCATTGCACCCCAGTGCCTTGGCAGCGATCTTGGCGGCAGCGTCCTTGCTGATCTTGTCCTGCCCTTTGAGCAGCTGCGGCTCTTTGTGCAGTACCGCGTCTGCAAAGGGGCCGTCATATAGCAGGGTGGGGTAGTTCTCAAAGGCTTCCTCCGCGGTGGAAAAGTCTGTGCTAATGGCGGGCAGACGGGTGCCGTCCGCAGACTTTACATCGCGCTTGGTGATTTGACCGCCGTGATTGCAAATTTCTACCATTTGGGTCACGCTGTTTTTATATTTGGTGGCGTATTGCAGCAGCCGGAGCAGATTTTCGTGTTCTTTGGCGGTGACCACCTCGCCGGCATAGACTTTTTTGCTGAGATAAGTGGCGTAGTCCCCGGTCTGGCTTAGAAATTTATAGGTGCCTGCCAGGTTCATCTGCTCCACCGGCAGGCGGGACAGAGAGTCCTTGGCCTGATTGGCCTGTTGAGACAGATCTCGGCTTACATCAGACAGGGTGGCGGCGCCGTTTGCATAGACGCTTTTGGTCAGATCGGTCTCAATGCCCTCCAGGTCCTCCGCCAGGGCAGACAGGCTTTGGCGATAGGTGCTCTCCAGCCGCGCTCGGTACCGGGCAGCCTGTACGGTGCCGGTGATAGCATAGATGACCAAAATGCCCGCCAGCAGCAAACCGAAGGACAGCAGTCGCACGGAGCTTCGCTTTGTCATAATCATTCCTCATTCCCTTGGGGCAGCGCTGTGCTGCCGCCGCATTTCTTTTTCTATTTTTGACGGAATTTTGAAAAACATACAAAAAAATCTTAACTCCAGGGCTAAAGTATGGTATACTGTAGCTGATTATGTAACCTGGAGCAGTGTATAATGAAGTTGACGGAGAAAAAACGCATTGTGGTCAAAGTAGGCACCTCCACTTTGACCCACGACACAGGCAAGACCAATATTGCCCGGATGGCCAAGCTGGTATCTGTGCTGGCAGATCTGAAGAACGCCGGTCATCAGGTGGTGCTGGTGTCCAGCGGCGCCGTGGGTATCGGTGCCGGTAAGCTGGGCATGCATGAGCGACCGGACCATACCAGCGGGCTGCAAGCCTGCGCGGCGGTGGGGCAGTGCGAGCTGATGTTCCTCTACGACAAGCTGTTTTCCGAGTACGGTGTGGTGGTGAGCCAGTTGCTGTTTACCGGCTACACCTTAAATCACCCGGAGGAAAAGGCACATTTGGTGGACACCTTTAATCAGCTGCTGGAATATGATGCCCTGCCCATTGTGAATGAGAACGACAGCGTGTCTGTTGAGGAGCTGCTCCACGGTGACAACGACTGCCTGTCTGCCACGGTGGCTCAACTGATCGGGGCGGATCTGCTGATCCTGCTTACCGATACGGACGGCCTGTTTGACGCCAACCCGGCAGAGAATGAGGACGCTCGCCTGATCGGCCGTGTGGCAGAGATCAACGACGATGTGTACGCCGTAGCCGGGGGTGCCGGCAGCAAGGGCACCGGCGGCTTTACAACGAAAATTCGGGCGGCGGAGATCGCCACCGGCGCCGGTATTCCGGTGATTATTATGAATGGAGAGCGACCCACGGCTATTTATAAGGTGTTGGACGGGCAGCCCATCGGCACCTATTTTGAAGCGAACAGCAGGTGAATGCAATGGATGAAAAGATGAGAGAAATGGGGATCCGTGCGAAGCACGCAGCCGGTGTGCTGGCTACCCTGACAACTGAGGAAAAGAATGCAGGGCTGCTGGCGATTGCTGATGCGCTGCGGGCGCGGCAGACAGAGATTATGGCTGCCAATGCACTGGATTTGGAAGCCGGTAAGGCAAACGGTATGTCCCCGGCACTGCTGGATCGGCTGGCGCTAGACAGCGACCGGATCGAGGGTATGGCCCAGGGCTGCCAGGATGTGGCGGACCTGCCGGACCCTTGCGGTCGCGTGCTGGAGAGCCAGACCCGCCCCAACGGCCTGTATATGGAAAAGGTTAGCGTGCCTATCGGGGTCATCGGCATTGTGTATGAGGCTCGGCCTAATGTAACGGTGGACGGCGCCGCTCTATGCTTAAAAAGCGGTAACGCCGTGATTCTGCGGGGTGGCAAAGAGGCCATTCACTCCAATCGCATGCTGGCTCAGGTGATGCGGGACGCCCTGTTTAACGCAGGCATTGTGCAGGACGCTGTGGCGCTGGTGCAGGATACCTCCCGGACTTCTGCTACCGAGATGATGCATATGAAGGGCTATATCGACTGCCTGATCCCTCGGGGGGGCAAGGGACTGATCGCTGCCGTGTGCGAGAATGCCACTGTGCCGGTGATCGAGACCGGCTCCGGCAACTGCCATATTTATGTGGACGCCACGGCGGACGTGGATATGGCGGCAGACATTATCTTTAACGCCAAGACCCAGCGGATCGGCGTATGCAACGCCTGTGAGAGCCTGGTGATCCACCGGGATATTATTGACCACGCCCTGCCGGCCATTAAGTTGCGGCTGGACGAAAAGAATGTGGAAATGCGGGGCGACGCCCGAGCCATGCAGGCCTGCGACGGCTTGGTGCCCGCCACGGAAGAAGATTTTTATACCGAGTATTTGGATTATATTATCAGCGTAAAGACGGTGAAGAGCGTGGACGAGGCCATTGACTTTATCAATGTGCACTCCACCGGCCACAGCGAGGCCATCATCACCCGGGACGAGGAGAGCGCGCGCCGCTTTTTGCAGCGGGTGGACTCTGCGGCGGTGTATGTGAACGCCTCCACCCGATTTACCGACGGGGCGGAGTTTGGCCTGGGGGCGGAGATCGGAATCTCTACCCAAAAGCTGCACGCCCGCGGTCCCATGGGTCTGCGTGCCCTGACCACCACTAAATACTTGATCTTTGGCAACGGACAGGTGCGATAAAATGAACCAGACAGTAGAAAAAGAGCGGCTGCGCCGGCGGAAGCAAAATCAGCGCCGTGCCCGCACCAAACGCTTTTTTATGGTGCTGGGTGTGCTGGTGGTGGCACTGGCGGCCTTTCTGATTACCGTTAAGATCTGCAAGCCGGATTTTGATTTTTCTCTTTTGGTGCCGGACAAGGCTGTGACCTTTGTGCAGGAGAATGTGCTGGGCCATACCACCACGGCGCCCACTACCCAGGCACCTACTGCGCCGCCCACTACGGAGAAACCTACTTACGCCGATTACAAGGATGCCTCCGCTTTTGCGTTTGACACTTCCAAGCAAGGCAGTCAGGTTGGCAATATTCTGAATAAAACCCATGGGGCAGTGACCTTTAATGGTGCGTATATCTATTTTGCCGTACCGGGTCAGGGTATTTACCGCTTTGCTCCCACAGAGGAGACCACCACCAAGGTGAAGGGCGTGAAAAATGCCTGCTGCCTGAATATTATGGGCGATTTCCTCTACTATATTGATAAAGACAGCAAAAAGCTGCAAAAACTTTCCGTCTCCGGCGGCAATGCCGTGACTTTGCTCCCCGACGCGCGCCGGGCCTACGGCTACAACGATCGACTGTTTTGCCTGACCGGCGACTCTCTGTACACCGTGACGGCGGCAGGGGACAAGACCTTGCTTTATACAGCGGGGGCAGACAAAAAACTGGCGCTGGTCGGCATTTCGCTGCCCACCTTCTTCTTTGCTAACCGATGTGTATTTTACGGAGACGGACAACCTGACCGGCGAGGTGGAGTACCTGACCGTGGGGCAGACCGGCGGCAACAGCACCCACTTCCGTGCCGCAACGGAGAAGGACGAAGTGCGTTCTATGTCGCTGGAAAACGGCTATTTCTACTATTATCAGCGCCGGTCGGAGGACAAATATGATCTGGTTCGCCAAAAGTTCGGCAGCCAAAAGACCGTGACCTTGCTGGAGCATGTGCGTTCCACCGATTACCCGGTGGTGTACGGCAACCGGCTGTATTATACCGATTATAAGAGCGGAGCCGCCCAGGCAATGGAGCTGAATATGAACTCCGGCGCCAAAAAGGTGATGCTCACCGCCTCCGGTGCGGACAAGTCCGGCACCGTAGCGGTGGCCTGCGGCTATCAGTATATCTTTTTGATCGGCAAAAAGACGGAGAGCGGCGGCAGTGTGTACCGCGCCTCCTGCATTTACACCTCTGCCTCGGCAGACAATACCATGGACTTCCGCAGCGGAAAATGGTCCTACTAATTCCTGGGAGTAAAGGAACGAAACACAGTGGATAAGTACAAAAAACTCGCTTCCAATACCATTATTTTTGCCATTGGCACCTTTTCGTCTAAAATTCTGTCGTTTTTGCTGATGCCCTTTGTCACCCGTATGATGACCACGGGCAGCTATGGCGCGGCGGATTTGATCCAGCAGACGGGCAATGTGATCATACCCATTGCCTTTTTGTGCGTCAACTCGGCAGCTCTGCGCTTTTCTATGGACAAGGCAGAGCGCAAGAGCGATGTGTTTACCGTAGGCGTGCGGGTGACCTTGGTGGGCTTTTTGGCCTTTCTGTTGTTTGCGTACCCGATCAGTTTAATTAAGATCAACGACTTTAAGCTGGGCGATTACCTGGTGCTCATTTATGTGTTTGTGCTTACTTCCGGTTTTCGCCAGCTGTGCCAGCAGTTTGTGCGTGGCTCCGGTCATGTAAAGCTGTTTGCCATTGACGGTATTTTGGCTACCGTGACCTATCTGCTGTTTACCATGCTGTTCTTGGGCGTGTTTAAGTGGGGGGTTACCGGCTATATTTTGGCCATCGTGGCGTCGGACTTTTGCTCCGTGCTGTTCTTTACCGTAACTGCCAAGCTGTACCGTTATGTGCGCTTTAAGGGCGTGCGCCGCCAGACCGGGCGGGATATGCTGCGCTACTGCGTGCCCATGATCCCTACCATTATCTTGTGGTGGATCATCAATGTGTCTGACCGCTATATGGTTACTTATTTTGTGGGCTCTTCTGCCAACGGCCTGTATTCCGCCGCGTCTAAGATCCCTAATTTGGTGATTATGTGCGCATCTGTATTTACAGACGCCTGGCAACTGTCTGCGGTGGATGAGTATAACAATAAAGATACCGCCCGGTTTTTCTCCAAGATCTTTCGGGTGTACTGTGGCGGCACCTTCTTTGTGGCGTCTTTCCTGATTTTGACTTGTAAGATTATTACAAAAGTTTTGGTGGCAGACGCGTATTTTGACTCTTGGCAGTATGTGCCTGTGCTGATCATCTCCACCGTATTCTCCTGTTTGGTGAACTTTTTGGCCTCTATCTATATGGCGGAGAAAAAGAATATTATGGCGATGGTAACTGCCCTCACCGGTGCAGTCACCAATGTGGTGCTGAACCTGATTTTGATCCCCCGTATGGGTGCCAACGGTGCGGCCGTTGCCACTGCCTGCGCCTTTGTGGTCGTGTTCCTGACCCGCAGTCGGGATACGCGCCGATTTATCAAAATCAACTACCAGCCGGTGGTGCTCACCTGCCAAACCGTGGTGCTGGTGGCCCAAACGGTGGCGGCGCTGTGCTTGCAGGGCATGTGGTTCTATGTGGCAGAGGCTCTGCTGTTTGCCCTGATGTTGGGAATGAACTGGTATCAGGTGGTAGAACTGTACAAACTGGTGACGACCAAGATGCTGTCCAAACTGAAAAAGCAGAAAACAGAGGAAGAATAAGAGAAATGTTTCGTGCATAGGCTCTTTTAGCGACTTGGTATTGAATTACAGGCGATTTTAGTATATAATCTACAAATGGAACACGATTATTTGCGTGATTTATAATAATTTTTGGAGGATTTGTATGAAATCAACGATTTCTGTGGCGCAAGCAAAGCGACGGATCAACGACAAACTCAGTCACTTCTTCGGCGTTACGCCGGCAGACGCCACCAATGAACAATATTATAAGGCTGTGGCCATGATCCTGCGGGAGATGCTCAGCGAAAAAAACAGCCAGTTCCGCCATCAGGCTGAGGGTCAGGACTCTAAGCAGATCTACTATCTGTGTATGGAGTTCTTAATGGGGCGTTCCTTAAAGAACAACTTGTATAACCTGGGTCTGACTGAGACTTTTGAAAAGGCATTGGCCGGATTTGATGTAAAGCTGGAGCAGCTGTACGATGAGGAGCCGGATGCCGGTTTGGGCAACGGCGGCTTGGGCCGTCTGGCTGCCTGTTATCTGGACGGTTTGGCCTCTGACGGCTATCAGTCTATGGGCTATTCCATTCGGTATGAGGCCGGTATTTTTAAGCAGAAGCTGGTAGACGGCTGGCAGACAGAGCTGCCGGACTTTTGGCTGCCCGGCGGAGAGGTTTGGTTAGTGCCCCGTGAGGAGCGCGCCCAGACTGTCAGTTTTGAGGGCTGGGTCGATGAAAGCTGGGACGGTGAGTACCATACTGTCACGATGCGGGATTGCAACACCGTGATCGCTGTACCCTATGATATGTATGTAAGTGGTCTGGGTGACGGTGTGGCTCGTTTGCGCCTGTGGGCGGCTCGCAAGCCTGCACTGGATATGAGCCTGTTTAATCAGGGCGAGTATATTAAGGCTATGGAACAGTCTGCCATGGCAGAGACCATCAGCAAGGTGCTGTATCCGGCAGATAACACGCCGGAGGGCAAGTCTCTGCGCCTGCGCCAGCAGTATTTTCTGGTGTCCGCCTCTGTGCAGGATATTATTCACC
>OMBN01000886.1_pt1 | contig 14613 bp, 13 predicted proteins | sample 1644891 | NCBI WGS metagenome assembly OMBN01 (sample SAMEA103958144, study PRJEB25191) | human gut metagenome | reverse complement strand
AAAGAAACAGATAAGATGTATCGTGCACCAGAAAATCGTCTTAAAATTTGGTAATCATTGAATTTATATTAATGATATATTTAAATTGAGTCAAATAATTTAGAAAAAGCACCTATAATCACAAAGTTATGAGTGCTTTTTCCACTTTTTGATATATTATAAAAAGAGTTATTGCTAGCACGGTTAGGATACCAGAGTATACTTCAAAGGTTTATATTTATTTTCTGATATAATTGGATTCCTAGAAGGTCAAATAAGTTGATCATCGAGTCCATTCAGAAAAACAGCAGAGGTGGTTTAATGCTAGAGAATGAATATTTTGTATTTACTGGCACCCTTACAACGATGACAAGAAAACAAGCACAATCAATCATTATAGGTTTAAAAGGGCATAATCAGAACGCTGTGACTAAAAAAACGACTAGACTAGTCACAGGCAATTTTCCGATTGATTTAATAAAAGGCTATCATCATTCGCATAAAATATCAGAGGCTAAGCAATCTAAACGAAAAGGACAACGAATAATGATAATGACTGAAAAAGAATTTATCGAATTTTTAGCTCAAACTTTTCAACTTCTCTCAAAAGGGTTATAATTATGCTTGTTATATTATTGATAGAGGAGGAATTATGAAAACTTTAGGAAAAGCTATTGCTAATAAAATTTCTTTAGTTTTGTCCCAATACTTCCAACTTCCACCAGGATATCTGATGGGAGTTATCCCCAATCATGTCCCCAATGACCCACGAGCTTACTTCGAGCAATTGAATGAAGAACAAAAAGTAGAATTGTTAAAAGTATGCCACAAATGGTCGGAAAAACGAGTTGAAAATATGCAATACTTAAACTGAAAACATAAAAAGTTTATCATAATGATAAGCTTTTTGTATCTTGCTTAACTTATTGACCTTGGAGAGAATTCATATTCGTTTCGCCCAAGATTCACTGAAAGCAACCTATTGCAAAGTTGGTTCAGTTCGTTGTCCAAGACAGTACTCAATATGTAATTGCAGAAAATTGGGAAAATCAACCAGCGTTAGATTTACATAACAAAAAGGAACGCTTGAAATCTTTTGTTAGAAATATCAGTCAATATCTTATCGAAGATTGTAAAATTAGTATGAGTTACTAATTATACCAAAGTAAAAAAATTAAACCAGCTTGCACCTTAATAGTTGTGAGCTGGTTTTTTAGTTTATTCTAAAACTTATTAATATATCTATAAATCGTTGTTCTTGACACTCCCCAAGAATCCGCAATCGACTTAATCGGCGTGCCACTTTCTACCAAGGTTTTAAGAAGCTTTACGTCTTGCTCCGAAAATTTCTCAGGTCTTCCTCCAAGTCGTCCTCTTGCACGTGCAGCTTCTCTACCAGCGGCAGAACGCTCCAAAATAAGATTTCTCTCAAATTCCGCAAAAGCCGCAAACAAATGAAACATCAATTGTCCAGTCGAACTTGATTTATCCATTGTGATATTTTCTTGCAAGCTATGGAAGCTTACTCCTTTATCATTAAGTGAATTAACTATGCTAATTAAGTCCTCCATATTTCTTCCTAATCGATCTAACCGCCAAACAACAATTGTATCTCCAGAACGAGAAAATTCGATGGCGGATTTTAATCCAGGTCTATCTTTTTTACTTCCTGACATATGATCAGTGAATATTTTCTCACAATCATATTTTTTAAGACTATCTTTTTGTAAATCCAAATTTTGAAGTCCAGTTGAAACTCGTGCATATCCGATATTCATTTTATTCTCCTTTGTTCTAATTTATTGTATCATAACTTAAAAATATATATATAAATGAACATAGAATAAATTACGGGTTAATGAACAAGAAATGTAAATGATTTTGAGAGTTTTTATAACAAAAGAAGAGTGTCCAGAAAATGACCATTTTCTGGACACTCAAATATAAAAGAACATTGACCTAAGAAGATGTATTCCATTTTGGGTTCTGTTGCAACAAAAATGACCGTCTACTTTTTGGTAGGTGATCATTTTTGTAGATGCAAAGCACGAATTCGCAGCTATACCGCTTTCTTCGCGACTTCCTTTGGTAACGTCAACGCCAACAGCAAGCCAATCAGGCCCACGCCAGCAAACACAGCGAAGGTAACAGCAAAACCGCCAGCATGACTTCGCAGCGTGGTTTGCATGCCATCCAAAAACACTGTGGCGAACATGACACCGGCAGAACCGAATAACTGACGAGCCGTCGTTGTAACCGCAGTGCCGTCTGCCACGAGCTCATTCGGCAAAGCATTCGCGCCAGCCGTCACTGAAGGCATCATCACAAAGGCATTGCCGGCTTCAGTCGCCATCGCCAACATAATTGCCCCAATCAGCGGTAAATGATGGGCAAAGACTGCTAACAGACCAAAGCCGCCAGTAATCAACAACATGCCAATCATGGCCACGACACGCGGTCCAAAGCGATCCAGTAGGCGCCCGCTAATTGGATTCAAAATACTCAGCAACACCGCAGCTGGCACTAAGGACAAGCCAGAAATCAACGGTGACAAACCAAGTAGCGTTTGAAAGTAAAGCGGCATCAGGATAGTGGTGACAATCAAACCGACGTATGAAATTCCGGTCAGAAACACCGCTTTAGTAAACATACCAGTGGCAAAAACTCGCATTTGCAACATTGGTGGTTGGCGATTCAATTGCCGAACAACGAAAATACCAGCTGCCAGAACGCCTAAAATCAACAAACCAACCACGCCAACAGTTAAGCCTTTTTTCGACAAAGCACCCAAGGCATAAAGTAGAATTGGAAAACTTGCGGATAAAAGGAAGGACACCCAGTCCAGTTGCGTCGGTTGCAATGGCATGACAGACGCAATGGTCACCGTTGAAACGGCCAGCACAAGCAGCGAAACGACCAAGAAGAACAAGAATAAAGCCTGCCAAGGGAACCGTGTCAGCAAAACACCGGAAATAATCGGACCGACTGCCAAGGCTGAGCCCATGACCAATCCCGCCGTGCCCATCACCCGACCACGCTCACTATGCGGCGTAATCGTCAGCAACACGGTCTGGAAACTCGGGAAAATAATCCCGACCGCAATCGCTTCAAGCAACCGGCCAATCATGAGCACGGTAAAACTCGGTGCCCAGATACATAAGCCTGTCCCAATGGCAAAAATGAGTTCAATCGCTTGGAAAAGCCGTCGGAAAGTAACATTATGCAACAGCCATGGGCTAACCGGAATCATCAAGGTCATCACCAACATAAAGCCGGTTGTCAGCCAAGCAACTGTATCCGCTCCTAAACCAAAAGCTTTCATAAAAGCAGGATAAGCGGTGCTTAAAGAAGACTGAGAAATTGACATCGAAAAGGTACCTGTCAGTAACGTGGCGACAAAAGCCCCGCGATGTTTGATCGTTGGAGAGTGCATATTAAAATCATCTTTTTCTATATTAGTATTGTGGGACGTTTACATTTTCATTCCCATTTTTTCATAAGACTGCATACCGCCCATCCAAATCTCAGATGGTTTGACGCCACGTTCTTTAGCCAAGGCCATCATTAACGTATCCATATCCATCAATTTATATTCTTGCTTTGGCTTGGCTGGATCGAATGTTTCAATCTGTGCCATCATGCCGCCATCTTCGTGCTCAATGATATGGCAGTGATACATATAAACCCCTGGCAAATCAAAGCGAACCAGCAGCCGAACCGTTTCACCAGGATTCACGCCAACGGTATCTTTGAAACCATGTTCATTTGGATACGGCGCATGCCCATTCCGCGACAAGACTAAGAATTGGGTTCCATGCACATGGAATGGATGAACCATTCCAGGCGCATCATTGCTATTGGTAACATCCCAGTACTGGGCTTTGCCAATTGGTTGCGTGGCATCAATCCGCTGCATGGCAAACTTTTTACCATCAATCGCAACACCTTCGTCCATCCCCTGCATCACAACGTGGCGAACTGGCAAAGCCAGGTCAACCACTGGTGCCTTCACATCGAACAACTTATCAGGCAAGGTAGTCTGATCCGGTTTGAACGCATGAATGCGGAACTTTAGCAATGGCACATCATCCGTATATAAGGTGACCTCGTCGCCTTCATGGTATTGGCCAAAATCAACGATCACTTCGGCACGCTCAGCACAAGTCAGCATCAAATGGGTAAATTTGACCGGCTCCGGTAACAGTGAGCCATCCCCGCCAATTTGCGTAAATGGCAGGTCATCGGAAAAATGCAACCGCCATTCACGGCGATTAGCACCATCCAGAAAACGCAACCGGACCTTTTGCGTGGTGACATCAAAATAGGGATTGATTGTACCGTTAATCATTGCAGTTGGCCCAGCAACACCGTCAGGATCATAATCAGCCCGGTAGTCCCACTGGTTGTTCTCATGAAAACACCGGTCTTGCAAAATGACCGGAATATCGTCAACGCCATAGTTCCTTGGCAATGGCAGGCTGGCTTCATGGTCGTCTTTGACAATCACCATGGCAGCCAAACCATGCCAAACCTGCTCGGCTGTGGATGGGCACGGATGCGCATGCAGCCACAAAGTCGTCGCAGGTTGTTCCAATGTGAAGTCGATATGCTTACTTTCACCCGGATAAACCGGCGCATGGCATCCGCCATCAACATAAGGGCCACTGACATTAGCCCCATGCCAATGAAAAGTGGTCAACTCAGGCAGGGTGTTTTTCAGTGTCACATGCGTATGCTGACCACGGCGATACACAATCGTCTGACCTAACAGACTGGTATTATAGCCCCACGTCTTGGTCTTCGCCCCAGGTAACAGTTGCGTTTCCCCAGCCTCTGCTGTCACCGTGTAATAAACGTCGGTCGCCATCTCTTTATCCGGTTTCAACAACGGCGGCACATTTAAGGGCTTCTCAGGCGCATCACTGACCTCAAGCGGCACGTATCCGCCATCGTGGAGATCAAACGCTGGCTCATCAAAGAAATAGTCCGTATAGTTTTTCATCGTGATTTCCCCCTCTGACAATAATTTTAACACTTTTTAGGGTTCTGTTGCAAAGTTTAAAAATCAAATACAAGGTTTATAATCCTTCTTGTTCTTAAGCTAATATTCCCATTAAGACCTTAATCTCAGTAGATACCGAAAATCCGAAGAAATGGAACACTCTTCGGCTTTTCAGTTTCTGCTGAAATCAAAATATTAATGGGAATACCTGCTTAGATTGACGGTTGGTCAGAGATAGTGTTTTTGAGTTTCAGACTTTGCAACAGAACCTACAAGGTATTGAGGAGTAATTTATGAAAAAGTATTTTTTAGGATAAAATCATTATAATTGATTCATCTTAAACAAAGCGCAACGGTTTCTTAAATCAGAAAAAATTCGTTCCCTTTTAACCAAAAATTAAAAAAAAGCCCCAATCTAATTTACTTCTTTCGTTGTCCTCCCACCAGTTAGATAAGTTTTTAGTGATTCTACCGTTTTAATTTGGTAGGGAGTTTCACTTAAATTAACTTCTAGAAAGCCTTGTTCGTAACCTGTTATGATGAATCGAGCGATTAACTTCCCATTCATCATTAGTTCATAACCAGAACCAACATGAATGAGTGTATACATCCGATATTTCGCATAACCTTTTACTCCACACTCATCAATTAATTTCTTAATCAGTTTTATATCCATATGAACCTCTCTTCTTTTTCTTTAATAGTCCTATTTTAATGCAAAAATGACTAAAAAGACAGTTCAAATGAGCATTAAATTTATTTTTCTGCTGCAATGTTTGATATTTCAAATATTTTTAAACAAAATGAGTTAAATCAAAACTTTTAACTAAAACGGGATTATCCAAAATCGATTTGATCCAACATTGTTTCACGGCTGGCTTCATCTAAACCTAAATAAGTTAGCGTCATTGATTCACTTGAATGGTTTAATAAATGCATCACTAAACCAATATTATAGTTTGACTGCGTATAGACCCGATAAGCACCTGTTTTACGCATGGTATGCGTTCCTAGATAGTTAATTCCTAAAAGATCACCAACACGTGCCATGACCTTATAAAATTGCTTCTCGGTGATGTGACGGTCTGGGTGAGTCGTTGAGGGAAACAACCACTCTGAATTCATATTTTGTTGGATGAGCCATGCATGATAAAGCATTAAATCTTGTTGGACAGGTTTTAAATATAACGTATTTCCCTTACCTGTTTTTTGATCATGAATAAATGCAGTTTGTTTGACTGTTCCATCAAGATTAAAGACATCTGTTTTTTTTAATTTCATGACGTCACTCACACGTAGCAAGGTCGCTTTCCCAACTTGGAAAATTGTATAGTTACGACGACCAGCACGAAAACTATCAAGTAGTGTATCCTGCACCATTTTTAAGATATTTGAATCTTTAATTGGAAGAACGATTTGTTGCATATCTATTTAACCTCAAAAATAGAACATTCCTTGCCTATAATTGGTTCACTTTTGTCTTTGTCAATGAATGACCAATTATTATTACCGTAGTCATAATATTTCAATGAAAAATTTTTAATTTGAAAGCTACGTTGATCATTCGACCTAAAACTGCGATCTCTCAAAAAATTAAAATATAAATGCTTATTAAATTCATGCTTTGAGAGATCAAAAAATTCAACTTCTATTGTAGAACTAGGAATTACTCGTGTAGGACTAGATTCAAATACTTCAAATGATACCAATATTTCTTCTGCAATTTGACGCATAGCAGCGTATAAAGGGTTTCCATCAGGGGAATCTCCGTTTTGATTATAAAATCCCAATAGTTGAGATTCTTTATAATTGTCAATAGGCCATTTTTCTTCATCTACATGAGCTCCACCATCTTTATTGGCTATGAACTGTACAATATCTTTTCGCGAAACATAATCAGACCCTTGTGAGAAGACAGTCTGATTCCACCATAATTCTAGGGGTAAAAATATTTCTGGCCTGATATTGTTAGAATCATCTCGCCTTCTGTTAAATACCTCTTTACTTCCTAATGGAAGATAAGAGGCCCCCTCACTTCCAATCGACACTTTCAACAAATCCCAAGTAGTTAGTAAATTATGTGGAGAAAAACTGCTGTTAGGTGAGTGCCAAAGTTTAAGTTTATTGTCCAAATCTAGCTGATGTAATAGTGAATTGGACTTATCTGTTTGATGTATTAATACACGAACCTGTGTAGCCATTGGCAAAGCCATATGAATCATACCTGAGTCAAAGTGTTCCGTATAACTACGGAGGAGTTCTAATTGAACTTTTAATTTATCATTATTTTCCTTGATCGATCGTTTTTGTCTAGACATACGTTTTCTCCCATCTAGGGAGTATTATATCATTTTATAAAAAAACAACCCCCGTTATCTAACTATTAGATAATGGGGGCTGTTTTAATAGTATTTCCTAGGGGTCATTATCTAATTATAGACCTTGTTTTATTTTTTCATATACTTTTTTGGCTTGTAAAACACCTAAATTTGTATACTCTCTAATCTTTTTGATAACTACTACGTCTTTCTCATTTTCCAAAATCATAGCTTTAATAATCTGTTGTTCTTCATCCGTCATAGACCGAATTTCTGGTTCTGTAAGAACTTCAATTAAGTTATCACTAAAATTAGATGAGACAAGAAAAAGTATTGCTAAAATTAAATAAATATTATCATTGGTAAAAAAGTAATAAACAATAAAAAATAATGTAATAGCATATAATAACCAATTTAAATATTTATAGTTCAAAAAATTTAAAAACTTCACTTTATCTCTCTTTTCTATTTAAAATATCAAACAAACATTTTTTGTAGAAATCCTTTTTTCTGCTCTTTGAGAAGATCTAGCTTACGCTGATGAAGAGCGATAGTATTGTCTAACTGTTGAAAGAATGAACCAATTTTTTGTTGTTCTTCTTTAGATTTTGAAATACTTATATTCAACGTTAACAAACTCTCAGGTTTAACTGATTGTCTCTTAGTAACTGTTCCTTCTTCATATTGAAGAGCTTTTTTTTTGAAATTATGACTAGTAACAATTAATTCAATAAATTCTGGAACTTGATTTGTTTCAAATGTTACATAGATTGGAGATATTACACCTGTACCGTATTTATTTCTATCAATAGCTCCATACTTAAGATTAGAGGGGTTATATACTATATCATTATATTTAGTTAATAAATATACTTTAGAGTTTACATCTTTCGTTAAAAAATCTCTATTATTTGTTTTCCGCTCACTTCTATTTATTACACCTTGTCCTGACGCAAAAGCTAATAACGGTATATTTTCACTTATTTTTGATTTAGTTTTTCGTTCTATTAGTATATCTCCCAACTTACGCTCTTCCCAATCTCCATAAAATCCCCCAAATCTTAATTCAGGAACTTTTTCACCAGTTTTAGGAAACATTTTTTGTAAGTAGCCTTTTTTCTGCTCTTTCAACAAATCTAACTTACGCTGATGAAGAGCGATAGTATCGTCGAGCCTCTTAAAGAATAATCCTATTTTAGTTTGTTCTATTTCACTAGGAACATAAACCTTTTGATCTTCGAGATCTGATTTACTTAGATTACCAATTGCCCCATTCCCACCAGAAACAAAAATGTTTATAAATTTACTATACCATGAAGAACTCATAATAGCATTTACAAATTCCGGTTTTTCAGCCCTTGCGACAAGCATAAATCCACCATGAACAGTATCATTTTCAATCCCTTCAATCAAAGCATGCTTACCAACTAAACGGCTAGATCCATTTGCAGAAGTGATAAGAATATCCCCATTTTTCACTTTGTCAATTTTAACTGCCTCTTTATTTACAAAGACATCGTCCGATTTAATTAAAAAAGTATCTTCTGCAATATTAGAAGAACGAAGAACCCTAATACCATATTTTTGGACATCGGATGGCTTATATGTTAAGCCCCGTCTTACTTCAGCTAAATTTGAGAACTTACGCTCTTCCCAAGCGTCCGTGAATCCTTCAAACCTTAATTGTGGACTCTTTTTACTCATCATGACCACCTCTCAAAAAAAGACGCATCGAATCAATCAGTCCTTGATTCTCTTCACTTTCTGAAAAATCGTTAATCAACGATAAGAGTACTTGCTCTTGTTGAACTAATTCTTCATTGACCTTAAGGAGATTGGTATTTACTGCAACCAAATCAACTGGTGCTTCTTCCTCAAAGGTATCGACATAACGAGGGATATTTAAGTTAAAGTCATTTTCTTGGATCTCATCAAAACTTGCAACATGAGCATATCTTTCAATATCTTCTCGTTTTTTGTAGATAGAAACAATTTTATCAATATGTTCATCCAACAGGACATTTTGATTTTTTTGTTTTTCAAAATCTTGAGAAGCATCGATAAACAAGACATCACGCCGAGAACGGTTTTTCTTCAAAATAATAACCGTTGTCGGAATACTCGTTCCAAAAAAGATATTGGCCGGCAAGCCAATAACCGCATCAATAGCTCCCATTTCTAAAAGGGCTTGACGGATGGTTCCTTCTGCGGCTCCTCTAAAGAGAACGCCATGAGGCAGGACAATCCCCATTGTTCCCGATTCTTTCAAATGGTAAAAACCGTGAAGGAGAAAGGCAAAGTCCGCTTTAGATTTAGGCGCTAATTTCCCAAAACGTTCAAAGCGAGGATCAGAGAGAAACTTATCTGCCGCTGACCATTTCGCAGAATAAGGAGGGTTCATGACCACAGAATCAAACTGATAAGGCTCTTCTGACGGCCAATCAGCGTCTAAAGTGTCCCCGTTATTCAGGTTCATGCGTTCTTTATCCACCCCATGAAGAATTAAGTTCATACGTGCCAAGTTAAAGGTCGTTGTATTTAACTCTTGTCCATGATAGTGCACTTGATTTGGATTGATGAGATAGCGACGGATATTAAGCATCAAAGAACCCGACCCCATCGCAGGATCGTAAATATGAAAAGGCGCTCGAGATTCTTGTCCGATCGACGTAATTTCTGACATGATGCGTGAAACAGCTTGAGGGGTATAAAACTCTCCTGCTTTTTTACCTGCACCTGCCGCAAACATCCCGATTAAATACTCATAAGCATCTCCAATGACATCGCCATTGTGTTCAAATAAGTCAATCTCATCTAAAGCACGCAAGACCTCAGTAATCGTCACATTACGTTGTTGTGCATTTGAGCCTAATTTTGTGGAGTTTAAATCAATATCCGCAAACAATCCACTAAATTCTTCTCCTTGACGTTCCAACTCATTAAAACCTGCTTGTAAGTCGGTCAAGTTAAATTCATAGTTATCAGCTTTGATACGGTAGTGATAAAACAATTGATCGGGTTGGATAAAGTAACCTTGTTTGGGTTGGATATTTTCGATTAAATCGTCTTTGTCTTCTTCGTACCACTCCATGAAGCCTGCATACTGAGTGGAACGTTCTGGGAAGGTATCTGTTTTTCCATTTTCTTGTTCATAAACTTCTCTAAGCTGCGCATCAGACAAGTACTTATAGAAAATTAATCCCAGTAAGTAGTTTTTATACTCACTTGCATCCATCTTCCCACGTAAGATATCCGCAGAAGCCCATAGTTGTTGATTTAAACCTGTCGCCATTATAATTCTTCTTTCCATTTTTGAAGTTGTTCAAATTTTTGTTGTAGTCGTTCTTCTAAAACTTTTGTTCTTCTTCTGTATTTTTCACCCGTTTTGGCTTCAAACTCTTCTTTACTAAGAGTCATCGAATCCAGTAAATGGGTTAAATAAGGGATCGTTTTCTTATCGCCTTGATACTCATTCATTGCAGACTGTAAAAAGTCGAAGGATAATCCAAATTCTTCAGCTTCTTTTTGAAGTTGTCTTTGAATTTCATTTTGTATCGATGTCTCTTTTAATTGAGCCACATCAATCTCTTCAGTCGTATTGACGAGTTGATCTTTCAAGGTGTGATACATCTGTTGGATTTGAGGATCCTTTTGTTGGATTTCTTTTTCAAATTTTTCAACGGCCCCTGCTTCGTTTAATTGAATCGCTTTCAAAAGTTGATTAATATAAAAACTATCCACGACGTCTTTATGTGTCGCATTGAGCTGCGAAGAAAAAGCAATCTCTTGTAAAAGCTTCTCGAAGTCTTCCTCAGGATGCCCCTCATCCTCGATCATTTCTTTAATCTTTGTTTTAATATTTTCCGTTTTTCCTTGATATTGTGGCAACTGCTCCACTACTTCTGAAAATGCTTCAAAGTCCTCTTCGTATTGATCATAGCTTCCGAGCGCTTTATAACTCTTTTCTAGCTTTTGATAAGCACTTACTTGCGCAATCATCGTTTTAAGATCATTGGGATTATCCGATAGGTCGGCTTCGCTTTGTTTATAAAGTGTTGAACATTCGATAAATTCTTTTTTGACTTCTTCATATTCTTTTGGAATCAGTTGATCAAAGTTTTGCTTTTCATTTGAGAATAGACGAAACGTGTTTTGCACATTTTCTTTCATGGTGAAGGGTTTTCTAAAAGAGACAATTAACCCAGAATCTTTTCCTGTATAAATACGGTTGGTTCTTGAGAACGCCTGAAGGAGCTTTTGATAGTTCATTTCTCGATCAATATATAAGGTTTGAATCGTTGGAGAATCAAAGCCTGTCAATAAACGATCGACAACAATGACAAAATCTAGCCACTGACCATCCGATTGATATTGCTTTTCCTTACGGGCCAACCGTTTATTAATATTTTGATTGTAGAGTTTCTCATCTTGATAAGGAGAAGCATCAAACTGTTTCGCATACTCTTTCATGATCTCTACTAATTCATCGTCTTGTTCATTTTTTTCTAATTGATCCGGATTGGTTGAGAAGGTAATAGCTACTCTTGGGAAAGCTTTATCAATCAGTTGATGACGTTCATCAAATTGTCGCCCATTCAAGAGTGTCCCATTATCTTTCATTTCCTTTAAAATCCGGTAAATATGTTTGGCTTGGGCAATCGAGTGAGTGGTAAGAATGGCTGACATCGTAGGAAAACCATTCTTTACCTTGAACTTTTTGACCACACTTCTCCGATTAAAGATTTTTTGTAACATGGTCCGAATATGTTCATCTGTTTCATAAAGTTCCGTAGGCAATAATTTTTCTTGTTGGAGGGCATCGTCTGGCAACTTTCCTTTATTGAGTTGGGTGACAATCACCTCTTGGTCCTCTTCTGAAATCAGTGAATGATACTCGACTTGAAAGCCTAACACAGCCCCATCATCCATGGCATTTTTGGTTGTATAGGAGTGAAGGAGTGGCCCGTATTGCTGGCTCGTCGTTCTAGCAAAGGTTCCATTTTCTTGCTTTTTATTTTGTTCAAAAATAGGCGTCCCCGTTAATCCAAACCAGGTTGAATTGGGTAATATTTTCTTAATCCGCTTCATTTCCTCATCACTAACCGCACGATGAGCCTCATCAACAATAAAAACAAGATGTTCTTGCCGTAGCTTCTCAAATTGATTGGAGCCTTTTTCTTCACTCTCTTGTTGGGCACTCCGCATAGCCGCAGAGAGTTTTTGAATCGTGGTCACTAAAATCGTATTATTATTTTTTGATGATAGGAGGTTTCGAGCCAACTGTTTTTGATTTTTGATCCCAACAATCAAAGTATTGGCTACCGAATTTCCGGTCGTTTGTCCGGTATGGTATTCCGAGGCAAACTTCGTAAACTCATCCTGCGTTTGAGCATCTAAGTCTGTTCTATCAACAACCATGACCGTACGATCGACACCGATCGCATTTTGTGCTAATAATTTCGTTGCGACAAAACTGGTAATGGTCTTTCCTGAACCTGTCGCATGCCAAATGAATCCTCCTTCATGCTGTGCTGCTTTTTGACGAATCTTACGAATAGCATGAATTTGGTAAGGTCTTAAAGCCATGAGGAATTTTTGATTTTTTTGATCATCGACGAGAATAGTATATTGGCTAATCAATTCATGGGCATCGGGTATCCGCAAAACTATACGAGTAAAATCAAACAAATCGGAAACCGTTTGATTGTCTTCAGTCCGCCAATTAAATAAAAACTTCTTCATCCTAGCATAGGCTTCAGCGGTATCTTCACTAGGTCTTGCAAAGTATCGGGTATCGACTTTATTGGAAATCACCATGATTTGAGTAGTTGCGTAAATCCCTTTAAAAAATCCATCTTCTGCATAACGCTGAATTTGATAATAAGCTTGCATAAAACCGTCTTTAGCAGACTCTTTTTTGAGCTCAATATGAATGATTGGGAGCCCATTAATCAGCAAACTCACATCTCCACGATCTACTCTAGAGGCATCTGGGACCACTTGGTGAACCACCTCATAAGAAGAAGTCCCTCCTGAGATATCCTTATTTCTAAAGGCTTCTAAAGTCACTTTTTTCCCATCTTCTCGCTCTAATAAAACTTGAGCCACCCCGTTTTCTCCTCTAAGCCATTGAGAAGCTAAAAAAGGTGTTCCGGTCAAACGTGAAAACTCGACTTTGACTTGCTTAAATTCTTTATCCGTTAATAGTTGTTCTTCCAATACTGCTAAATTTATTCGGTTCAAATGGCCTCTAAAGTTTTGCCAAAGTGCTTCTTCCGACTTCAAGTCCGGACGATAAGTCCACTGATTTTCTTTCTCACTTAAGATTTGTATGAACTGGTTTTCAATCATTTGTTCCGAATGACTCATTTGTTAAGCCTCATTTCCATCATTGTCACTATTTTTTTAGTTTGTGTTTTTAATCTCTTTTATATTATCTTATCTTATTTTAATTGAAAAAGCACTAAAAATAAAGCCTAAGAAGCATTCATCTCCATTTTAAATATGAAAAAATTTATTGTTCATTTAAGAAATGGAGAATATAATAAAACCATTCCAAAAAAAATTTTTCATAAAGCACTCCAAACGCCCCTTTAACGAGGGGTGTTTTGTACTTTTTAACGTTCGATTTCCGTATCGGAATTCACATTCATTCCATCGGATAACGTTAACCATTCGTTTATTTTTTGATCGAGGACCTGCGAGGAATCCGTTTTGTTGTTCTGCATTACTTTGGCTTTCTGACGGGTCTCAAATTCATTAACGGCACGCTTCACTTCTGGATCTTCCAGTTTATCATTAAAGGCTTTTTCTCGTTCCTTCAGCTCTAAATTTTCGTTTTTCATCCACTCTCTGTCCGCTAATTCTCTTCTTTCGAATTCTTCTGTAACTTCTTGAGAAAAGCGACGGAATCGCTCTTGGTCTGATTTGAGAGTTGCTCGTTGAGCTTTAAGTTCTCTTGCTTTAAACTCCGCAGTGTTAATAACTGTTGATGCTGCTTCGACTCTTGCTCTGAAATCTTGGTACTCAATTTTAAAATTTCTTCGCTCTGATTCAAATTGCTCTCGGTCAAGTTCGAGATCGTCTCTTCTAGCTTGAGTTTCTGGAGCTATACTATAAAAGTAGACACAAATACGTGTGTTATAATCTGTCTAAGAAGACACAAAAATGAAAGGACTTTTATGTCAGGATTTAAACGTTACGACGAGGACTTTAAACAATCTCTCGTCAACCTCTACCAAACAGGTAAAACTCAATCCGAACTCTGTAAAGATTATGGGGTATCTTCTTCTGCACTTGCAAAATGGATTAAGC
>OMBN01000873.1_pt1 | contig 14817 bp, 18 predicted proteins | sample 1644891 | NCBI WGS metagenome assembly OMBN01 (sample SAMEA103958144, study PRJEB25191) | human gut metagenome | reverse complement strand
CTTTCAGGGTAGTCACATAGCCCCGGGGCTTGTTCAGCATCAGGTACACCCGGCGGGTGTCCCGCCGCAGGGGCTGGCCGTCCACCGTGACGGTGTCCGACTCCGGGTCCGCCTGGTCTCCCAGGGCGGCGGGCTGTCCGTTGACCCGGACCCGGCCCTGCCGCAGCAGCTCCTCCGCCGCCCGGCGGGAGCATATCCCGGCAGCCGCTATGATCTTTTGCAGTCGCTCCTTCACGGCGTATCCTCCCGGCGGTGGTCCGCCGTCTCCTGCCCGGCGGGTTGGGCAAAGCCCCAGTCATACAGGGCGGCATGATCCGCCCAGTCGTTGCCGTCCTGCAGGGTGACAGCCACCAGCCGCCGGCCGTCCCGTTCAGCAGCGCTGACCAGGGTCCGTCCCGCGGCTCTGGTGTAGCCGGTCTTCATGCCGATGCACCCGGGCACCGCCCGCAGAAGCCGGTTATGATTGGTCATGGTGCGCCCGCCGATGGTGACGCTCCGGGTGGAGCACAGGCGCACAAAGGTATGGTTCCCGGCGGCATAGGCCGCCAGACGGGCCATGTCCCGGGCGGTGGAGTAGTGGGCCTGACCGTCTAGGCCGCTGGGGTTTTCAAAGGAAGTGTCCTCCATCCCCAGTTCCCCTGCCAGGCCGTTCATCCGCCGGACAAAGGATGCCGTCCCGCCGCAGCCGTCGGCCAGGGCCTCCGCCGCGTCGTTGCCGGAGCACAGCAGCAGGCCGTACAGCAGCTCCTCCACCGTCACCCGCTCTCCGGGCTTGAGGTACATGGAGGAGCCCTCTGTCATGTGTTCCTGCTTTACAGTGATGACGTCCGTAGGCGAGGCGCGTTCCAGCGCCACCAGGGCCGTCATGATCTTGGTGGTGCTGGCGATGAGCATCCGCCGGCCGCCGTTGTGGTCAAACAGCACCTGCCCGGTGTCCGCGTCCATCAGCACGGCGGCAGAGGCGCTGGTGGACACGCCCCACACCCGCACCGGCGTCAGGCACCACCACAGCGCCAGCCCCACCAGCAGCCACGTCCGTTTTCTCACAGAGATCACCCCATATCCACAGCGATGACCTCATTCTATTCACTCAGTACGTTTCTTTTTCCGCCTTCTTCTTGTCGATGAAGCTCTCCACCCGGTCCATGACCTGGGGCACCAGATCGATGACCCGGTCCACGGTGCCCACGGCGGGCAGCGCCACGGGCATCACCCGGGTCACGCCGTCCTTCACCACCAGGAACGCCACCGGCTCCACCTTCACGCCGGCAGTGCTGGCGCCGCCGAACTTGGGGGCCTGCTTGCCGTAATCGCCGCCGCCGCAGCCGAAGCCGAAGCTCAGCCGGGACACGGGGATCAGGGTCACGCCGTCGGGGGTCTGGATGGGCTCGCCGATGATGGTATTGGAGTCCACCATATCGCGGATCTTGCTCATGGACGCCTCCATCAGCTCCGTCAGGGAATTGTTCTTTCTCTCGTTGTTTTCCATGGGTGTCATCCTTTCTTATCGTTTTCAGGCGTTTTCGCACCGTCGGTTTCTTCCGTCTTCTGGACCGTCTGGGCCTGTTCGGCCTGCGCGGCCGCCTCCCGCAGCTTCTTCTCCTTCTTCCACCGCAGCAGCCACTTCAGCACCGGGATGCCGAAGGCAAAGCCGATGGCAAACAGGTCCCGGATCTGGAAGGACAGGCCCACCTCCCCTTCCGCTTTGGTTTCGGCGGCGGAATAGTCCACGTCCAGGTGGATGTAGGGATCGGGGATCCGCATCAGCTCCTCCAGCCGGGGCATAAAGGTCCACACCGCCGCACTGAGCCAGCCGTAGGTCTCGGCGGAGGCGGCAGGGTCCGGTTCCCCGCCCAGGACCAGCGACAGGCGCAGGGGGTCCACCCGCAGCCGCTGCCGGGTCTTTCGCAGGGCCCCTTTCAGGGACTGCCACAGGTACGGCAGCGCCGGCCGGATATCGCCGGGCGTCAGGCCCAGCTTCCGCTTCTCCCGGGGCGCTGCCTTCTGCTTTTCGGGCGGATTCTTTTTCTCCTTGTGCTTTTTCTGTTTTTTGGGCTTTTTCGGGGGACTCGGCACGATCTGCATCCGCACAGGCCCCGCTGCGGCGGTGACCCGCAGCTCGTCGCCGAAGGCGATGCGCACCCCCACCCGCAGAAACAGCACCAGCAGGATCAGTGCCAGCAATATGCCCAGTATCCACAGCGCGACCATGCAGGGTCCCCCTTCCTGTAATTATTGTTCCGGCTCCTGAACGGCGCCGTCGTCATTCAGCCGCAGCTGTCCGTCGGCCTCCAGGCCCGGGATCTCCGGTAGATCGTCCAGGGAGTTCAGATGAAATGCCCGCAGAAACGCCTTGGTGGTGCGGTACAGCCGGGGCCGTCCCGGCACCTGCAGCCGCCCGCACTCCTCGATCAGGTGCCGGTCCAGCAGCAGGCCCACGGTGTAGGCGCTGTCCACGCCGCGAATTTGGTCCACATAGGCCCGGGTGGTGGGCTGATAGTAGGCGATGATGGTCAGCACCTCCAGAGCCGGCTGGGACAGCTTCGCAGGCTTGCGGATCTCGAAGGCCCGGCGGATCAGGTCGGCGTACTCCGGGGCGGAGCACAGCTGCCAGGTATCCTCCATCCGCACCAGGCGCATACCCCGGCGCTCATAGCTGTAGTAGTCCGCCAGGCGGCGCAGCACCTGGTCCACGGTGTCCCGGTCCAGGTCCAGGGCCACGGCGATGCGGTCCGCCGCCACCGGTTCCCCGGAGGCAAACAGAATGCCCTCTACCGCGGCCTCTATTTCTTTCATTTCCATTGCTTCCATGTTTTATTCCTCGGTGTTTTCCGGGTCCTCCCGGCAGGTAACGGTGCAGTCGGCGGCGGGTCCGGCCAGCCGGATGATCCGGCTGCGGCACAGCTCCAGCACCGCCATAAACGTGGCCACCAGCTCGCTGCGGCTGCGGCTGCCCCGGAACAGCAGCAGAAACCGGGTGATGCCGCCCTCCTTCAGCCGCCGGACGATCTCCTTGGCCTTCTGCTCCACGGAATAGGGCTCTCGCCGGACGATCTCGTCAAAGGCCCGCAGAGGCGGCGTTTCCGCCTGGCCCCGGCGGTCGGTGACCTCCTGCATGGCGATGACCAGGTCGGCGGGCTGCTGGTCGTATTCATATACCTTGCCCCGCTCCATAGGCTCGGGGTCCCGGGTCAGGATGCTGCGGCCAAACTCGCCCATGGGGCCCAGCAGCTCCGTCAGGCGGCGCACCCGGGCATAGGCCTCGCCCCGCTGGCGCTCCGCCAGGGACTGGATCAGGGCGTCCATCTCGTTTTTTGCCTCCTCGTCCTCCAGGGACAGGAGCATCCGGGTCTTGATATACATCAGGTGGGCGGCCATGGTCACAAATTCGCTGGCCACCTCCAGGTCCATCTCCTTGCGCCGGTCCAGATAGGCCAGATACTGGTCCAGGATCAGGGCAATGGGGATATCCTGTATCTCGATCTTATTCTTGCTCAGCAGGAACAGGATCAGGTCCAGAGGCCCCTCGAAATCCTGAAGCTCCTCTTTTCCCTGAACCACCTTTTCCAGCTTATAAATGGGACTTTCCAATTGCCTGTACCCTCTTAAAAGCCGACCACGCGGCAGAATAGCTCATAAGTCCACTGGATGGCGGCGCTCATCCATCTGTCCCCCACGCCCAGCAGCACCACCGCCCACAGCAGGAGCATGCCGTATCGCTCGTAGCGCAGCATGGTGTTGTAGGCCCGGTCCGGCAGCAGAGAAAACAACACCTTGCTGCCGTCCAGCGGCGGGATGGGGATCAGGTTGAACAGCCCCAGCCCCAGAGACAGGATCGCCGTGGTCAGCAGGAAGGTCAGCAACCGCTGGTTGGCGGCGGAATACGGGGCATAGTCATACACCAGCCGCCCCGCAAACAGCAGCACCAGCGCCAGCAGGAAGTTGGACACCGGCCCCGCCAGGGCCGTCAGGGCCATGCCCTGCTTGGGGCGGCGGAAATACCGGGGGTCCACCGGCACGGGCTTGGCCCAGCCGAAGCCCACGGTAATCATCATCAGCAGGCCGAACCAGTCAATATGCCGCAGGGGATTCAGGCTCAGCCTGTGCGCCTGCCTGGCGGTGGGGTCGCCCAGAGCATAGGCCGCCAGGCCGTGGCAGGTCTCATGCACCGTCAGGCACAGCAGCACCGCCGCCAACCGCAGCAGCATATCCCACAGTGAGCCGAAATCCAATGCCGCCCACAAATTATTCAAATAGTGCAAGCCAACACTCCCCCATCTTCATATAGAAGCTTATTATAGCAAAAAACGCTCACCATTTCAAGCGCAATCCGTCACCCTTCCTATTCGTTACAATTCCGTAGTAAAATTTGAAAAATGTAACACTTTTGTTTCCGAAATTGTGTCAATTTGTTGCGGCCTTGTAAGGAAAACCGACCTTCTCTCTGCTATAATGGAATCATCAAAAAAGCATGAAAGGAAGTGTCCTCTATGTCACAGGCCGAGCTGGACGCCCTGCTGCGTACCCTCAAGGAAATGAATGACTCCCTCATACGAATTGCCCGGGCCTTAGAGGCTCTCCCTACCCGCTTGTAAACCATTAACCCTTGATAAATTTTAAAATAAAAATAGGAGGAATGTAGCATGAAACAGATGAAAACCATCCGTAACCTGATCGTATTGTTGACGGCGATCTGCTTCGCCCTGGCTGTCGTTGCCTTCTTCCTGCCTCACGGTGTGGGAACGGTGTGCGCCATCGGTACTGTGGCTCTGGCAGCTCTGGTGCTGATCCTGTGCCTGGCCTACGGCCTCCTCTACTTCGGTCAAAATCACACCGCCGCATAAGAACAAGTCAAATGATACGCCAGAACGCCGCGGAAAACCCGCGGCGTTTTATCGTGTTTATCTTAAAAATGCACTGGGGCGGGGTTCTACCCCGCCCACAGCACGACACTTCTTGTCCCGCACACGCACCCTCACAGCGCGCGCATAAATTCGTCCTTCAGTCCCTGACCTGCCAGCCCTTGCCGCACCTGCTGCACAACGATACCGACGATGTGTATGTGATTGCTGAGCAGAAGGACGGCGTGTATTACGCCAAGGGCTTCGCCGCCAAGAAAGCGGACGCTACCACCTTCGTTCCCAACGCACAGGGTCATGTGGTGGTGAAGGGGTTGGAGGATGACACCTATTCCCTGACCGAGACTGCCACGGATAAGGGTTATATTCTCCTCAAGGAAGCGGTCAAGATCGTCATCGCCACCAAGGAAAACGGCGCTTGTGAGCAGTGCGGCGCCAAGCTGCTGACCGCCACCGGTACCGTCAACGGTAAGGACATCAGCATGACGGAGGGCAACGCCATCGTGCCGCTGACGGTCATCAACAACCCCGGTTTTGACCTCCCCAAAACCGGCGGCTACGGCACGTGGGTGTTCACCATCGGCGGTGTGGCCCTGCTGGGCGCGGCGGCGTTTATCGTGATCCGCAGCCGCAAGCATAAGAACGAGCAGTGAAACGCTGGCTACTGACGGCGGCTTGCGGCGTTGCGGCGCTGGGCCTGATGCTTTACCCATTGGTGGGAGAACTTCTGAGTGAAAAGTATCATTCGGATGTGAAAACCGTCTACACCGCAGCCATAGAAGGCACCGACAAAACCGAACTGACTGCACAGCGGGAAGCCGCAGAGCAGTACAACGCCATGCTGTCCGACACGGCGACCATTACAGAGGGAGGGGCTTCCGCCCCTCCCTTGGCGTATGAAGAACAACTCACGGTGGGCGGCGTCATGGCCTATGTGGACATTCCCAAAATCAAAGTGTATCTGCCGGTGCAGCACGGTACGGAGGCAGACACGCTTGAAAAGTCGGTCGGCCATGTGGTCGGCACGTCTCTGCCGGTAGGCGGTAGCAGTACCCACGCGGTACTGTCGGCGCACAGTGGGCTGGCGAGTTCCAAGCTATTTTCGGACATCGACCAGCTTACAGGGGGCGATGTGTTCTACATCCATGTGCTGGGTGACACTTTGGCCTATAAAGTAGACAGCATCAACACAGTCTTGCCCGCAGACACGAGCCTGCTGCAAATTGAGGATGGCAAGGACTTGGTTACACTGGTGACGTGTACGCCGTTTGCCATCAACACCCACCGACTTTTAGTTCGTGGGCACCGCGTTCCTTATACCCCCGAACAGGAAGCATCTGCCGCCGCAGAAAAACCAGCCGCGTCCTCGTGGACGCGGCACTACCTTACCGGTCTGGGCATCGGTCTTGGCACGGTAGCTGTTGCAGGCGGCGGATACTTCCTGATGAGGAGGAAACGCCATGCGTAAGACATACCTCTTGCTGGCGGTACTGTTGTTGGCCGTGGCGGGCATCTGCGTCATGCTGTGGCCGGCGTTCACAGGACATAGGCTGCAAGCCGACACAGACGCCGCCGTGCAGAGCTTCCTCAAAGAACGAAAGCCGGAGCAGCAATATCCCGAACTACTGACGGCTCTACAGGACTATAACCGCCAGCTTTACGTCGAAAAGCAGTGCAACCTCACCGACCTCGAAGCCTGTGAAGAACCCGCCGCCGACTTGACTGCCTATGGCATCGAAGATGAGATCATAGGCGTCTTAGAGATACCCGCTATGGAGCTGACTATGCCTGTCTATCTAGGCGCATCCGACGCTCACCTTGCCGCAGGCGAGGCAGTGCTGGGTAATACCTCCGCGCCCATTGGCGGTGACAACACCAACTGCGTTATCGCCGGTCATAGGGGCTGGAAAGGCGCGGACTACTTCCGGCATATCGACCGCTTGCAGGCGGGCGATACTGTTACGCTGACAAACTTATGGGAGACGCTGACCTACACGGTGGCTGACATTCAGATCATCCAGCCCCATGAGGTGGACAAGATCAAAATCCAGCAAGGACGCGACCTGCTGACGCTTCTGACCTGCCATCCCTACGCTTCGGGTGGGCGGCAGCGGTATGTGGTGTATTGCGAGAGGGTGTTGCCATGAAGAAGATAAACCCTGTGGTATGGGCTGTTCTCGCTGTGCCGGTCATTTACATGGCGATGGTGTTGGCCTGTTCTTATGAAGCGGGAACAGATCTATTTGCGCTCATGGAGCGTTTCGGCCTACTGCTGGGGCGGCCCGACCTGCTGCGGTGGACAGCGTATACGCCGAGGTGCATCCTGGGCGCGTTGGTATGCTATGGCCTGGCGGTGACGCTCTACTATTCTGACCACGAGAACCGTCGCCCAGGTGAGGAATACGGCTCGGCCAAATGGGGCAGCGCTCGTGAACTGAACAAGCAGTATGCCGATCCAAACGGTAAAAACGTTATCCTGACAAAGCACGTTTCCATAGGGCTGGACGGCTATAAGCACCAGCGCAACCTCAATATTTTGGTGGTGGGCGGCAGCGGTTCCGGCAAGACCCGCTTTTTCTGCAAGCCCGGTATTATGAGCGTCAACTGCTCCTATCTGATCGTTGACCCAAAGGGAGAGATGCTGCGTAGTACCGGCTATCTTCTGAAGGACGAGGGATACGATATTAAGGTATTTGACCTCATCCACCCCCGGCAATCGGACGGCTATAACCCCTTCACCTACATTCGGGACGACCCGGATGTGCTGAAGCTCATGGACAATCTGGTGAAAAACACCACACCGCCAAAGGGTGCATCCAACGATCCGTTTTGGGAAAAGGCGGAGATTGCGCTGGACTCTGCGCTGATGCTATATCTGCTCTATGAGGCACCTGTGGAGGAACAGAACTTTGAAATGCTGATGTTCATGCTGGAATGTGCGCGGGTCATGGAGGAGGACGAACAGTACCAAAGTCCACTGGATCTGCTGTTCCAAACTTTGGAGGAGCGCGACCCGTCACATATCGCCGTGCGGGAATATAAGGTTTATAAGCAGGCGGCGGGCAAGACCGCCAAAAGCATTCTTGTGACGGCATCGGTGCGTCTGGCAGCGTTTATCTTTCCGCAGTATGCCGCCATGATGCAGACCGATGAGATGGATTTTGCTTCGATGGGTGAGCGTAAGCGCGCCATCTTTTGCGTTATTCCCGTCAACGACGGCAGCATGAACTATCTGGTCAGTATGCTGATGACCCAGTGCTTTCAACAACTCTATCTGCGGGCGGACGAGCGGTATAACGGGCGGCTACCCATGCCGGTGCGCGTGATACAGGACGAGTGGGCCAACGTTGCCCAGCCGGACAGCTATCCCAAGGTGTTGGCTACCTGCCGCAGCTATAATATCGGCATCAACATCATCGTGCAGAACATTCAGAGCATAAAGGCACTGTATAAGGACGAGTGGGAGGGTATCATCGGCAACTGTGATACCCTCCTGTTTCTCGGTGGCGGCAACGAGCCCACATCACTGGAATTTGTGTCGAAGCTGCTGGGAAAGGAAACGGTGCATACCCGCACACGCGGGCAGACGAAGGGACGCAGTGGGTCAAGCTCTGTGAATTTCCAGCAGACCGGGCGTGACCTGATGACCCCTGACGAAATACGGATGCTGCCCACCAATGATGCACTCCTGTTCATTCGCGGCGAAAAGCCGGTGCGGGATAAAAAGTACGACATCAAGAAGCACCCCAATGTGCGCCGCACAGCGGACGGTCGGGCGAAGCCTTACAGCCATAACCCGCCTGTGCCGGACTACACGCTGCCCGACCTGCCTTATGAATTTCGCACATTGGACGACTATACATTTTTGGAGGACGAACATGAAATTGAAGAAACCTAACACCATTGTAAGAGCCGTGTGTGCAGGCGCGGGACTCACTCTCTGCTGCCTTGTGCCGGTCTACGCCACCGGCGGTGATCCGCTGACCATCGTCAACAACCTGTCCGACTTCATCTTTTCGGTCATCAAGGCCATTGGCATCATCATTCTCGGCTGGGGTATCGTGCAGGTGGGCATGAGCATCCAAAGCCACGACGCCAGCCAGCGGACGCAGGGCTTGCTGTGCCTGTTCGGCGGCTTGCTTATTACCTTCGCCAAGGAGATCCTGACGCTGATCGGCGCGGTGTAAGGTATGGACAACAACTGGATCATTGACAATCTCAACTATGCCTTTGGTGTATGGAACGACAAACTAACGGAGATGTGGTCGCTGCTGTCCCAATCGCCGCAGGCGTTTAAGGGCGGCACGATATGGCAGACGATTCAGACCGTCAATGGAGCCATGCAGGGCATCAGTTACGGTCTGCTGGTGCTGTTTCTGGCCATCGGCATCTTCCGCAGCAGTGCCAGTTTCCGGGATTTTCAGCGGCCTGAACACGTCCTGCGGCATTTTATCTACTTCGTCATGGCGAAGCTGGCTGTTACCTACGGTATCGACCTGATGGTGGACATCTTTGCGGTCTGCGCCGGTATCATCTCCACCGCTGCCGGCAGTGTGGGCGGTATCGACGGTGCAGCTGTGTCGCTGCCTGCGGAGATGGCGACCGCCATCGAGGACGTGGGCTTCCTCGCCAGTATTCCCCTGTGGCTGGTAACGCTGCTGGGTTGCCTGCTTATCACGGTACTGGCGTTTCTGATGATCCTCACCGTGTATGGTCGATTCTTTAAGCTGTACCTGTACGCCGCGCTGTCGCCGGTGGCGCTGGCATCCTTTGCGGGAGAAGGCACGTCCCAGATGGGGCGTGCCTTTCTGAAAAGCTATATGGGCGTATGCCTGGAGGGCGCGGTGATCGTGCTGGCCTGTATCGTGTTCTCGGCCTTCGCCGCCAGCGACACGGTAGTGCTGGGCGGCGGCTCGGTGGTTACGCAGGTGTGGGGCTATCTGGGCGAGGTGATCTTCAATATGCTGGTGCTGGTGGGATTGGTCAAGGGCGCCGACCGCGTGGTGCGGGAGATGTTTGGAATGTAAGGAGGAAACACATGGAAATCAAAATCAACAAAGAAATTCGCAGCTATAAGGAAACCGTCTACTTTGGCCTGACAGCGCGACAGTTGATCTGTTCGCTGCTGGCCGTGGGTACGGCGGTGGGGCTGTACTTCGCCCTGCGGGGCGTATTAGACCGCGAGACGCTGGGCTGGCTGTGCATCGTGGGCGCTGCACCTATGGCGGCGGCAGGATTCTTTCACTACAACGGCCTGACGCTGGAGCAATTTCTATGGGCATGGTGCAAGACCAACTTTCTGCTGGCCGGTCGGCGGCTGTGGCACAGCGAGAATTACCTATACGACCTTTGGGAGAAGGAGGACAAGAAGTGAGAAAACTATTCAAGGGCCGCAGCACGGAACGGGACGCTTTCCGCATTCCCCGCAGCGTGCAGCAGTCCATCCCCATCAAGCGCATCTATAAAGACGGTATCTTTCAGGTAAGCGGCAGGTTTTCCAAGACCTGGCGCTTTTTTGACATCAATTACGCCGTGGCCTCGCCGGAAAAGCAAATGGAGCTGTTTCTGGGCTACTGCGGCGTTCTCAACAGCCTGCCCATCGACGCGGGTATCAAGCTGACGCTGGTAAACCGGCAGCTGAACCGGCAGGAGTTCAGCCGGAATCTCCTGATGGACTGCCGGCAGGATGGCCGCGACTACATGCGCCGCGAGTACAACGACATTCTGCTGGACAAGGCCAGCGGCAGCAACAATCTGGTGCAGGAGAAGTACATCACCGTGTCCGTGGCCAAGCGCAGCATTGAGGAAGCCCGCGTCTTTTTCGCCCGTGTCGGCACCGACCTGACCGCTGGCCTGAGCCGCATGGATTCCGGCATACGGGAAATCACCCTCAACGAGCGACTGCGGCTATTCCATGACTTTTTCCGGGTGGGACAGGAGACGGACTTTGCCTTTGACCTGCAAACCGCCCAGCGGCGCGGCCACGACTTCCGCGACGCCATCGCGCCGGAGACGCTGCAATTCTTCCACGACCACTACGCCGTGGACGAGCGTGTAGGCCGCACCCTGTTCCTGCGGGAGTACGCCAGCTTCATCAAGGACACCATGATCACCGAACTGATGGACTATCCCCGGAACATGATGCTGTCCATCGACATTGTGCCGGTGGCCACCGACGAGGCTGTATCGGAGATGCACCGGCGCATCATGGCGGTGGAGAGCGACATTACCCGCTGGCAGCAGCGGCAGAACCACCACAACAATTTCTCCGCCAACATCCCCTATGATCTGGAGCAAATGCGGAAGGAGACACGGGAGTTCTTAGACGACCTCACCGCCCGCGACCAACGGATGATGTATGCGCTGGTGACGCTGACCCACCTTGCCGACAGCGAGGAGCAGTTGGAGCAGGACACGGAAGCACTGTCTGCCATCGGGCGTTCCCACGGCTGTCAGTTTGCCACTATGAAGCACCAGCAGGAGGACGCGCTGAACACGGTGCTGCCCTACGGCCTGCGGCGTATCGACGCCATGCGGACGCTGACCACGGAGAGCACCGCCGTGCTGCTGCCCTTCAAGACGCAAGAGATCATGGATACCGGCGGTTTGTACTACGGCGTCAACGCTGTGTCCCGCAACCTCATCATCTGCAACCGCGACGCGATGCTCAACGGACACGGCCTTTATATGGGCGTATCCGGCAGCGGCAAATCTATGATGGCCAAGCAGGAGATTGGCTTTGTGGCACTGAACACCAACCACGATATTATTGTGGTAGACCCCGAGCGGGAGTATGGCCCGCTGATCCGTGCCCTGGGCGGCGAGGTCATCACCATCTCCGCCTCCAACGGCAGCTATGTCAACGCATTGGATATCTCTAAGGAGTACGGTGACGGGCGCAATCCGCTGGTGCTGAAAAGCGAGTTCATCATGTCTCTGTGTGAACAGCTCATGGGCGCGGGCGAGATCGGCGCAAAGGAGAAGTCCATCATCGACCGCTGTACCGCCAACATCTACCGCAAGTACATCCGCAAATATGAGGGCGATCCGCCCACGCTGAAAGATCTCTATGACGACCTCATGCGGCAGAAGGAGCCTGTCGCCCATGAGATTGCGCTGGCACTGGAACTGTTCACTACCGGCAGCCTGAACGTGTTTGCCCATCAGACCAATATCGACACCCGCAACCGTATCATCTGCTACGACATTCAGGACTTGGGCGAAAACCTCAAGCCCATCGGCCTGCTGGTGATGCTGGACAGCATCCTCAACCGCGTCATTCGCAACCGGCAGCAGGGCCGATATACCCACGTCTATATTGATGAGATCTATCTGTTCTTCGCCAGCCCCGGTGTGGGCGGTACGAGCGCCATCAACAACTATTCCAGCGAGTTTCTGTATAAGTGCTGGAAGCGGTTCCGTAAATACTACGCCACCCTCACCGGCATTACGCAGAACGTGGAGGAGTGCCTGCTATCCGACACGGCGCGGCTGATGTTCGCCAACAGCGAGTTCTTGGTGCTGCTGAATCAGGCACCTACCGACCGTGCTGAGCTGGCCAAGCTGCTGGATGCCAGCGACGCGCAGATGGATTACGTCAGTGACGCACCGGCAGGCCACGGGCTGATCAAGGTGGGCTCTTGCCTCGTGCCTTTCATCAATGAGCTGCCCCGCGACACGGAGCTGTACCGCCTGATGACCACCAAGCCGGGGGAGCAAAATGCGTGACATAAAAACCCGTGCCGCCATGGAGCAGCCGAAAACGCGGCAGCAAAACGTCATACCCCGCACGGCGGTTCGTATCTTGCAGCGGCACTACCTCCAGCAGAAGCAGGAACGCCAGACCCGGCACCAGCGCCAGCCGGTGGAGTATGCCTCGGAGCAGGCGCAGCAGGGGACGGCAGATGCCGCCCATCTGATTTTCCACGCTACGCAGCAGCTCCAGCGGAAATATGCTCTGCACAAATACCGTACCCAAAAGGTGCGGCAGCGGCAGGAAACGACGGCTGCGCAGGTGTGCCAGCGGGATATGTGGCACTCAACAGAGAGGACTACCACAGCCCAGCACACTGCCACAGTGCCGCGCCAACCGACGCAAAAACCGCCTGCGACTGCTATGACCGCCGCCCAGCAGCGGGCAAAGCAGCAAACCCAGCGCGCCGCCCAGCGGCAGATGCTCCAGCAGACGAAAGCCGCCGCCCGCAAAGCGGGACAGCGGCTGGAGCAGATGGCACAGGCGGCAGGCAAAGCCATTCGCGCCGGTATTGAGGCGATAGCCGCAGCGGGCGGCGGTGTGGTGCTGTTCCTGCTGCTGGCCTTGCCGGTAATCGCGGTGGCGGCAGCGTTGTCTCCGGCAGGCGTTGTGGCGGACAGCCACACCATGGAACCCACCGGCGAGGCTATGGAGGTATGGGAGCGCCTGCCGGACGATCTTACCATGGAACGGCGCATGGTCGTCACTTATGCGCTGGCACTGGTGGAGAAGGTGGATTACTTTTGGGGAGGCAAATCGCTGTTGCTGGGCTGGGACGACCGCTGGGGTGAGCTGACGGAGGTTACAGCCGAGGGCGGCGACAGCACCGGCACGGAGCAGCCTTACGGCCTTGACTGTTCCGGCTTCGTGGACTGGGCGTTTTACAACGCCAGCGGCGGCGAGTATGTGATCGGGCAGGAAAGTGGCGCAGCAGAGCAGCACGCCAACTGCGTGGACATAGAATGGGACGAGGTACAGCCGGGGGACTTGCTGTTCTATCCGGAGGATGAACACGTCGGCATCGCCGCAGGACGCGACTGGCTGGGCCGCCTGCTGGTGGTGCATTGTGCCGCGGGTACGGACGGCGTGGCAATCTCCCACCGAACCGGATTTGAGACTGCGGCAAGACCGGTGTACTACGGGGATGAATAGAGGGCAGGGGGAAACTCCCCTGCCCTGCTTTTTTCATGCCCTCAAACGATACTTGCATCGTTTGCCGCCGCGCTGTTGGCTCCAGCGCCTGCAAAAGCCGTCGAAACCCGTCTCAATTTGAGACGGGTTTCTGCTATTCCTTCGATGCTTCCAATGCGCTGCGAATCATGGAGGCCATCATGTTCAACTGCTTCGGCGTGGCGGCTTGCAGCAACTCCAGCAGCGCATCTATGTCTTGATTGCCCTGTTGCGGCAATACCTCCACCAACAGATACGTTGGAGAGACGTTCAGCGCCTGACAGAGCGAGACGAACACCGGCAGGCTGGGAACTTTTGTGCCCGCCTCGATCTGTCGCAGGTAGGTGGCGTTGATGCTGCACGCTTCCGCCAGCCGTTCCCCTGTCCAGCCCCGCTCCTTACGCGCCATATTGATCCTCTTGCCAAGCAGCTTCTTATCCATGTGTCGCCTCCGTCTGTATGCCTAAAGCGTTTTATTTATACGCTTATAGCTTACATTTTCCTTGACGCGAAAAATAGCGACTGTTAGAATATGAATTGTAAGCTAATAGACTACAAATAAGGCGGGTGAAGGTATGGATAAGCCGATACGCTGTGCCATCATCGGGCAGCATCCTATGCGCTTTCCGTGGGGCTTCGATGAAGAAGATGAGTCCTGCGGCAAAATGAAGATGGAACTGGCGCAGCAGATCATGGTGCTGCGCCAGAATGGTGTGTCGCAGTTCCTTGTGGCCTGTGACTGCGGTGTGGGACTGTACGCCGCTGAGATCGTCAACGGTCTGCGGGCAACGACCGACCATGACCTGATGCTCATTTGCTACACGCCCCATGAGGAGCAGGCGACAAAATGGGCGCCCTATTTGCGGGAACGGTACTTCGATATGCTGACCGCCTGCACCTACCTGTCTGCTGTGTGCGAAGCTGGCGCACCGGGCGCGCAGCTCCAAGCCTACAAGAAGATCATCGACCTCGCCGATGTCGTGCTGTGCGTCTACGATACGGACATACCGGCCACAAGCAGTGCGGAGGATAGAG
>OMBN01000859.1_pt1 | contig 15141 bp, 9 predicted proteins | sample 1644891 | NCBI WGS metagenome assembly OMBN01 (sample SAMEA103958144, study PRJEB25191) | human gut metagenome | reverse complement strand
CCCGCCACATTTCTCAGCTTTGTGTACAAAAAAAGATTCTTAAAATTGTGCGCCTCATCAATGAAAAGGCGGTCAATGCCCAATTCTTCAAAGGTCACAACATCATCCTTGCGGCTGTCATCGTTGAGACGCTCCAGCCGTGTTTCCATCCCCTTGCGCGTCCGTTCCATCTGCTTGACCGTAAAGCGCGGCGTATCCTTGTCCATAAGGCCAAGCTGCGTGGTGATCTCGTCGATCTGGCGCTGGAGCATGGCCGCCTGCCGCTCCGCCGACAGCGGGATCTTCTCAAGCTGGGAATGCCCGATGATCACCGCGTCGTAATCTCCCGTGGCAATGCGCCCGCAGAATTTTTTCCGGTTCGCGGTTTCAAAATCCACTTTCGTGGCCACAAGGATATTCGCGCCGGGATACAGCTGGAGCCATTCCGCCCCCCATTGCTCCGTCAGGTGGTTTGGCACAACGACCAGGCTTTTGCTGCACAACCCCAGGCGTTTGGCCTCCATCGCCGCCGCTGCCATCGTGTAGGTCTTCCCGGCCCCGACAACGTGTGCAAGCAGCGTGTTGCCGCCGTAAAGGATGCGCGCCACGGCGTTGCGCTGGTGCTCCCGCAGCACGATTTCCGGCGACATGCCGTGAAAGGAAATATGGCTGCCGTCATACGCCCGCCCGCGCAGGCAATTGAATTTTTCGTTGTACAGCTTCACAAGGCGTTCACGGCGGGCCGGGTCTTTAAAGAGCCAGTCGCGGAACGCCTGCCTGATGGCATCCTGCTTCTGCTGCGCCAGTATCGTTTCGTTTTTGTTCAGAACCCGTATTTCCCGGCAGGATACGGTGTCGTATTTTGTGTCGTACACCTTTACCGTGCGCATATTCAGCGACGCTTCCAGAATGTGAAATCCGTTGATGCGCTCTGTACCATATGTCTCGTTTGCTTTCACATTGGCCGCCGCGCCCTTTGCCTTGTTTGTGATGTTCCACTGGCCTGTGTATGAGACATATATCACTTCCATCACCGCTGCGGCATTCCAGGACGGCTCCAGCAGCTCCACCATGAAATCCTTCACAACATCCACCGGTATCCATGTAGCGCCCAGATGCACCTCGATGTCCCCGGCTTCAACGGGCGCGGGCTGCACCTGCTCCAGAGCGGATACATTGACTACATACGCCGCATCCGCTTCCGCCGCTTTTTGTGCCGTGTGCAGCTTTTCCCGCACATTCCCGGACAGGTATTCGTCCGCCGTCACCCAGCCGCTTTCCGGGATACCCTCCCGCACGCGCGACGGGTCTCGAAAAATAGCGCCCTGCAATGCACGGACGATTCCGTCCTGGTCCTCCGTGCGCAGGAGCTGCGCCATATATGGAAGGTCCACGCACGCGCGTTCGGAAATGGAAACAGCCAGCGCTTCGCTGGCTGTCCCCACCTCGGTCGCAGGCCTGCGCGCCTGAATGGTGCGCTTTGTGAACATGTCCGATTTGCACTTGAAGTTCCCTTCGTCATCGAACACCTCCAGCGCGCACAGAAGGAAATATCCGCTGTCGTCCCGGAATACGCCCGCGTTCCCACGGCTGTTGATGCGGCCATACCGCCGCACAAAATTGTCGTACAGCCGGTTCAGCCTGTCCTGCTCCAGCTGTACCGCCGCGTCTCCGCACCCGTCAAGCTGTACCTGCATGAGCCTGCGCGTCTGGCCGCGCAGCGCGATCAGCTCCCGCACGCGGCGCGTATTCGCCCCGTCCAGCTCCACCGCGCGCATGACGGAGTTTTCCCGGAAGTACAGCCTGCCGTCCACCTCCGTGAAGCTGTAATTGCGCACATCCGGGTCCGCGGGCAGCACCTCGATCTCCTGTTCCGCCTGTTCCAGCGGCAGCGCCGCCGGGAGCCGTGCGTCCAGCCCTTCCAGTGCGGCGTGCAGCGCCGCGCCCAGGTCCTGTCCCGGACGCGGGCGGCAAACGGAGCGGGGACCGAACGGGCCGCTTTCCATCACCATATCGCCCAGCACCATTTCCGGATGCTCCGCAAAATACTGGTTGATGGGCACGCCGTCCCCGGTCTTTCCCACATGCAGCCACGGTTCATCCCGGTCCGCCATGCGTTCGCGCTTTTGCAGGAATAGGATATCCGACGTCACCTCTGTGCCCGCGCTCTGGCGGAACGTGTCGCTGGGCAGGCGCACCGCGGCGATCAATTCGCACCGCTGGGCGATGTACCGCCGCACATTGCCTGACGCCTTGTCCAGCGTGCCGCTTGAGGTGATGAACGCGATGATACCGCCCGTGCGCACCTTGTCGATGGTCTTGCCGAAAAAGTAATCATGGATGAGCCAATGCTCCCGGTCGTACCGCGTGTCATGTACGCCGAAGCTGCCGAACGGAACATTGCCCACGGCGCAGTCAAAGAAGCTGTCCGGCAGTGCTGTTTTCTCATAGCCGCAGGCATAGATGTGCGCCGACTGGTAGAGCTGCCCTGCAATGCGCGCGGAAATATGGTCCAGCTCCACGCCGTAAAGCCCGGTGGGGTTTGTATCAAACTGCTCCGGGCGGCAGCCGAAAAACGCGCCCACACCCATGGACGGCTCCAGAATGTTTCCGCCCGTCACGCCCCAGCGTTCCAGCGCGCTGTACATAGCCCGTATCACCGTGGGCGGCGTGTAGAATGCCGTCAGTGTGGATGCGCGCGCCGCCATGTATTCCGATTCATCCAACAGGGATTTTAATTGTGCGTACTCCTGCGCCCATTCGGTTTTTTCTCCGTCAAAGGCGTCCGCAAGGCCGCCCCATCCCACATACCGCGCCAATATGCCCTGTTCCTCCGCCGTGGCCATACGGCCCTCGTCCTCGATACGGCGCAGGGTCCCGATGGCCGCGGCATTCAGCGCAAACCGCGCCTTGGGGCCGACCGGAGATGCATTCTCCGTGGGATAGCGGTAATCCAGCTTTGGCACAGGCGGGGTATCCTTCTGTACCTGTGCCGCCTGCGGCAGCTCCGCCATCCGCTGGCCGTCCTCCTGAAATGCGTCATAGGCGCTGGACACGTCCATCGTCGTATACCGCGGCTGGCCCGGTGCCGGCTCCATGTCCTTGAGAATGACCGTCCGCGACTTGAAATTGACTTCCGTGATGCTGTGCTCCCGGCCCTCGATTTCGATGATGCCGCCCCGCGGCAGCGCCTCTGCCGCACGGCACAGCCTGACCGGCTCCGGCTGGCCCGCGCCCGGCTCAAACAGCGCCGTATCCACGCCCGCGCACAGCAGCTTTTTCAAATATGCGGGCCATTGTTCTTTAAGGAAGCCCGTAACATCCACTTCGCCCAGCGGCGGCACATCGGCATGCAGCACCTTTGTGTGCAGCGCTCCCGATACAACGCGCGCGTCCTCGTCGTAAAACAAAAAATACGCATCGTTTCCGCAGCCCAGCGCGTAACGGTTGTATTGATCCTTCAGGTCCAGATAACGGTCCCCGCTGAAAGGCAGCGAAAGGTCCCGCGGGGCTTCTGTGTACACAGCCTGCCCGCTCGCCGGACCGGGCGGCAAAAGCTGCGCGTTGCGCGTGTCCGCCCGGAGCAGCGCTGCAAAGGCTTCCATGCTTTCCTTCCGCATGAGCAGCGGAAAATCCGCGTCCTCCAGGCGGACGCCGTCCCCGCTGATCTCCACGATGCGGAACGCCTTGCCGTCCTCCAGGTATACGGTGTCGTCCACAGCACAGGGACGCTGCGGGGCGGGCGGCTCGCGGGCAGCATCCCGCCGCACGGCTTTCAACTTTTGCGCCTGTTTTTCCCGCTTCCATTCTGGATATTGCTGTTCTTCCTCGTCCGTCAGGTACAGGCCGTCTTTCACAAGCCGTCCGATGCGCCGGGCCGCCTCCGGCCATTTCAAAAGCTGGTACGGTGCGTCCATACCCGTGCCGCGTATCACGGAAATGCCCGGCCTGCCGTACATGTTGTAGTCCACACTGCCGTGTGTGCCGTCCGGAAATGTCCATGTCATCCCGCCGACGCCGTATTCGTGCTTCAAAAAATCCGCGGTCTCCTTTTCCGTGTGCTTTCCCTCATACCATTCGGCAATGCGGAATTTCCCCTTCGAAAAACCGGAGCCATGGCAGAGCACCGCGTTGATCTCAGCTTCGCTGAACCCGGCCCGCGCCGTTTTCGGGGCCTCCGTTCCATCCGCTTGCTCCTCCCTCGCGTCCTCCACGATGGGAAATGCGGCGGGCGGGGCCTCGCGCCGGTATGTTCCCTGTTCAATGAGCTGCGCCGCGCGCTCCGCCACTTCCAACAGCGTGAGCGTTGTTTTCGCCCGCGCGGACAGATAACCGCCGCGCCAGAATTCCACTGTGCCGTTGCCCCGGTTGCAGTATCCGTAACGGTGGTTTCCGATGAACAGCTCCGTATATATATGTCCCATGGCGTCCGCCAGAAAGGCTTTGCGCTCCTGCATATCCATGGTGGTGCTGAAAAGGGATTCGATATCCTCTTTTTTGTATCCTTTTTTGTATTCCCTGTCACAGCGCAAAATATCGTCTATTTCGTCCGGAGACAAAGAAACAGGACGCTCCGTGCCGGAACGCCCTGTTTCCTGTATCTCTTCTTCTGCCGGGAACAGGCTCAGCTGCCGTAAATCAGCTCCATCGCCGTTTCCTCCGCCTGCTGGCGCAGGCTGTTCATCGTCCCGGCCCAGCCAAGCGGGTCCGTCTGTTTGTCCGGCAGCCTTGTGCGCTGTACCAGACGCTCCATCGTCTGCTCCACCTGCCCGCGCACCTGACGGTCGATCTGCGCCAGATGGCTGTTCAGCGCGCCCTCCAGCAGCAGGATGTTCAGCTGGTCGGGGTCGCTTTTCTCCAGGTATCGGAGGCGCAGCAGGCCGTATTTGCCCGGTGCTGTCTCCGGTTCCTCCAGCATCAGGTCCGGGTAGCGCACTCCGTTCCGTGTTGTATATGTCATTGTCCTGTACCTCCTTTGCGGCTTCAGCCGCATGTGAAAATTCCTCTCTGCCTTCATTCTGCACGCCGCGGGCCGGAAATGCAAGCCTGTCGTTTTCCCTGGCCGCACGTTCGACATCCCGCAGCACCGACGCGGCCAGACGGCTGGCATAAGTGCCCGCGAGTGCGGCCAATCCGGAGCTGTTGAAGCGCGTGATGCTTTCCAGCGCGTCCGACGTGACCGCACCCGTTCCAATGCCAACACGGACGCCCGCCATGTATGCCGCGCTGTCCGCCACGAGCTGGTGGAACAGCCGGGCCAGCGCGGCGTCGTCCTGCCCGGACCACCGGCCTTCTGCGTCCGCCGCACGCAGCATCGCCGTCAGCTGCATCGGATACAGCTCCCGCGGCGCGTTCATCACAAGCGCGTAAACGCGGTCCGCCACCACGGGTTCCCGGGAAATTCCATATTCCTGTCCCAGCCTGTCCGTCACACGCTCCAGCGCTTCAAATGGCAGGCTCCATTGCCGGAACTCCGGCGCGCCCGGCAGCGGCTGCGTTTCCCTGACGTCAAACACGTATTTGAGACGCCCGAAATGGCTGTGCGGGTCCGGCAGCGCGATGGCCTGCGCGTCCGGACGCAGGCTCCGCTTCATCCGCGTATACCACACCTCCTTCGCCGCGCACGCCGTCGCCTCCGGCTCCTGCGCGTAGATCAACACCTGCTCCGGAAAGCTGTATTTGTACAGACGCGCCGCGGCGTCCAGGAACGCCCGCCACGCCTGCCCGCTGCTCGTAATGTTGTACAGCGTTGTCCGGGACAGCTCCCGGACGGTCTGCCTGTTCACCGGCATCGCCGCTCATCTCCTGTTTTCGTTTTTACCGGGCTTCGCCCCGTTCTTTTTGGAATCTCTGCTTCGGGGTCAGAATGCGCCCCTGTTCGTCATAGCTGCACGGGTCTGCGGCCTGTGTCTGCCAGCCGAACATCGAGCCTGCCAACATCGCCTCGGCCTGGGCGCGGCTCACACCCAGCTTTTCGTTTGTCTCCAAAACGAACGCGCGGTTCTCCTCCCGTCCCATGTCTGGAATATCGGTTTTGAAAAAGCCGGTTTCTCCCTTTTTAACAAGGATGATCCCGCCCGTGCTGGGCAGGAGGTTGTAGCACTGCTCCGGCAGGGACGAGCGCAGCGGAATGACCGTGCCGCCGTTTTGCCGGAGCTGCTCCGCAAGCTGGCAGATGTGCCGGATGCCGTCCATGCCCCGGCCCAGCTCCAGATGGCAGTCGTCAATATATCTGCAGGTATGCTCGATCCGTTCCCCGTCGCTCCATGTGATCCGGACCTTATCGCCGTCCGGGATCCGGAACAGCTCTTTGTAGTCCGGCGTGATGAAACGGATACCGCGCCCGGCGTTCTCCATGTGGCGGCCCAGATGCTCCGTCACATACGCGAACAAATAGAAATTGTAGTCGCCCGGATTGGCATGGCAGCGTAGCAGATAGCTGTACTGCTGTGTGTTGATCCGAAATCCGTATTCCCTGCAATAGTTCCCGTCAAAGCCTGCGTCTGCGTGGTCGTGGCAGATGCGCGCCATTTCACTTCTGCCGGAAAACAGGCCGCCGGGCTGCCGCAGGGTATTGACCACCCGGTCGAACTCCTGTCTGAACGCATCTGTTTTGTACCGGCCATGTCCGTCCTTCCAGGTGGTGAAAAATTCCCGGCCATTCCTGCCAAAGTCTCCGCGCAGACGTCCGATGCCGCCTGTCTGGCCCTCAAGCTGCGTGCTCTGCCTGTATGCGTACAGCCGTTCCCCCGGCTGCATCGTTTGGATTTCCAGCTCCATCATCGCTCCCCGCCTTTTTCCCTTCCGCGTGTCTGCGCCGCCCGTGGGCGGCGCAGGGTTTCGCCTGTTTCCTTTTCCCTGCGTGCCGTCAAAAATTCCTCCAGCCGCTGTTTTTCAGCGGCCTTTTCACGCTGGTAGTCCTGCCGCAGCGCGGCGGCCTTTTCCTTTGCCCAGCCGGGCAGACGGTCCGGCTTGACAGCCCCCATTACGTCCGTGCGGCGGATATATGTATGCTCCCCGGTATATATGTTGATGCAGAACACCTTTGTGCCGTGGCTGCCGGCACGCGCGCCGTTGCCGTCCACTGCAAAATACAGCTGGTGGGCCGCGTTCCAGTATTCCGGGCGCAGAACGCCGGGGCGCATTACAAGCACCTTGCCCTCGTAATCACCCGCGCGGCTGTCCCGGATGCAGTCAGCCTCCGTCAGGAGCTGCGGCGCATGGTGTTCCTGGCGCTGCGCGCGGACCTGTTCGATCTGCTTTTGCAGGCGCTGGATGAACAGCTCCCAGGCTTCTGTATATTCCGTTGTGCCTTCTATTCCGCTGAACCGGGCAAGGCCCAACTCGTAGCTCACTTCCATGTACCCCACATAGAACGGAAGCGGCGCATCCTGCTGCACCGCAAGGAATATTTCCCTGTCACCAAGATGCACGCTGTGCGTCACCTTGTGCCCGTCCACGATGTATTCTTCCTGTTCCATTTTCCTTTACCTCTCGAAAAAGGAAAAGCGGCCGGGATCGCCCAGCCGCTCGTCCTTTGGTTTTATTTTCGGGTCGCAGGGCAGCGAATACAGACGCCCGTCCCTTTCTTCAAATTTTTCCGGAAAGTGCAGACGCCGCGAATACCGCTGCGCCTGCTCCCGCGTCAGCCCCACAAACCGGCCCCTTCGGCTGCCGCACACGATGAACCGCCCCTGTACAAGGCCGATGCTGCCCAGCGTCCGGTTGTACGGCTTTTCTGCATCCCCTCCGTACACGGCGGCGATCACCGTATTGTCAAAGGGGAACGCTGCGGTATACTGTTCCGACTCCAAAACCGCCGTAAGGGATGCGAGTGTATTCTCTATGTCCGCCTCATAGGGCGAATACCCCGGCTCTACGATCAAAACTTTCAAATTCGCTTCACCTCATCGTTCATCAACTTTTCGATTTCCGTCATGTGTTTTTACTTTGGTAGATTCAATGCTCCGTGATATGTGTGTCATGTTTGCCTATGGGACTTAAAACACATTGACAATGGCTTGAAATATATACTTGGACACACCCATATTGGGTACAAATTGTCCGCCCTCCTTGCATTTCATAAAATTAGAGCACCCGAAATCGGGTGCTCTGCAAGTGATATTCTGTTCTTTCAGATATATGGTTCATCATCGTCTGCATCTTCATCATTCTCAAAGTATTGCAGTAAATCCAACGCCAGTTCGTTGACATGAATAGGGATGTCAAAGCCTTTCATCTGCTGTTTTTCACCATTTAAGTAACTGACTGAAACCGACCATGAGGGTTGTTCTTCATCTTCAGAAACCTTGCTTATTCTTGCAATAACCAATCAGCTATATCGTGAATCTCAATTCCCTCATAGCTATATTTCGGGTGCTTGGTTCTGGCAATAATCATTTTCGGATAAGCATCTCGGCTCTGAAGCAGAGGAGAGCATTCTCTGTCAAACGTTTCCTGCCCGGAAATGTTGTCGCTTACCTGAATATAGATCTTCTCGCTGCCTCTCTGAGCCACAAAGTCGATTTCTTTTTGGTAGAGCTTGCCGACATATACATCGTATCCGCGGCGAAGAAGTTCGATGCAAACGATATTCTCATAAACTCTGCCATAGTCCATATTTCTGCCACCTAGTATTGCGTATCGAATACCGCTGTCACACAAATAAAACTTTTCAGAGCTTTCGAGATACTTCTTTCCTCGAATATCATATCTCTTAATATCATAGAACACGAAGGCATTGCACAAATACTTGATGTACTTGCCAACGGTTACATGATTGGTTGGGGTCTCATTCGCTGTCAGTAGCTGACTAACTTTATTAGGGGAAGTCAGATTGCTGATATTATCCATTAGGAACTCACTCAAACGCTGCAAAACTAAAGTGTCTGGCAGAGTGTATTTCTGCACCAAGTCCCTTGTTACAATGGTTTCATAGACTTCTTTGATATAGTTTGTTCTATCTTTTTCGGTTCTGTAAGCATAAGAACCTGCTAAACCGCCCTTGATGGCGTAATCATCAAAGAGCTTATCTTTATCACTAACATCATCGTAATATTGGCAATACTCCTGGAAGCTGAATGGAAACACATGAATTTCAATATAGCGTCCAGTAAACAGAGTTGCCAAATCTGTACTCAACAGGAAAGCATTAGAGCCGGTCACATAAATGTCGTATTTCCCCTTAGAGTACAGGCTATTGATTGCCAACTCAAACTTGGGACACATCTGAACCTCATCCACAAACAGATAGTTTGCTTTGCCTGTCTGATAATGTTCTTCTACATAGGCGTGTAACGCATGGTATTCCTTGATTTCTTCATAAGCCAAATCCATGAAGTCAATGAAGATAATATTGATGCTTTCAAAATGACTTCTCAGGTATTCGATATATGCCTGCATCAATTTAGATTTACCAGAGCGACGAATGCCTGTGATAATCTTGATGTCAGGAGTTCCGTTCAGTTCAATGATTCTATTGAGATATTTTGCTCTCATAATTGTTTTCACAATAGCCACCCGCTTTCAAAGGTTGAATATTTTTCATTTTTTGAAACCACTTCGATATACTTATTATACTGTCTGCTAATAGTATACACAAGAGGTCGCTTTCAAAAACACAAATATTTTTATTTTTCGAAAGCGGTAATTAGAAACGAGTTTTCCATCAAAATCATCCTAACGCTCTTGCTCTCCCCGCTGGCGTGCCCAGCTTGCCAGAAGTTTTACGATAACCTTCTTTTTCTGTTCGGGCGTATAGCTTTTCGGAAAGAATTGCTCGATCTCCTTTGCCGGGAGCGTTACTTTTCCTGTATCTCTGGTCTGCGCCTTTTCCTCCCGCATGATCGCAGCAATGTCCTGTTCAGACAATCGCCCCTCCTGGCTGGCACGTTTGAGCCGCTGAGCCTGTGAAAGTGACGGTGTTACTTCCTCCGCCTGTAAAATGTCATAGAGCACGGCTTGTTCCTCCGGTCTTAAAAATGCAAGCTCATAGGCGGGATTAAATTTTATTTCGTTGCCATCCACCATTTCAAGCAGTTCCGGAATGAGTTCATTTAAGCGGATATATCGTTGAACTTGTTTTGTGCTTTCACCTGCATCTTGTGCGATTTTTTCTACTGAGTAGGGATTAAAAAAATTCTGGTCAAGTTGACCAGAATTTTCTTTGCTTGGCCTCCCGGCTTTCCGTTTGATAGCATCCAGCTTCATCTTATACGCTCTTGCCTTCTCACTGGGCAGAACATTTTCACGCTGTACATTGCTGTCCACCATCAGAATAACGGCGGTATCATCATCCATGTCCCGGACAATGACGGGCATTTCCCGGATTCCCGCTTTCATGCTTGCAAACTTGCGACGGTGTCCCGCCACGATCTCATAGCCCCCCGCTGCGCGCGGGCGCACAAGACCGGGCATCAATATGCCGTGCTGCGTGATGCTCTCCGCCAGCTTTTCCATTTCTTCATCATCCCGTACCCGAAACGGATGCCCCGGAAAATCATGCAGTTCCGAGACCGGCAGCATCATAACACGCTCCTGCGTTTGTGCCTCCAGTGCCCGTTCCTCGTTGGTGCTGAACAGGTCAGCGAGTGGGGGCAAACCCGCTCCGCCCAAGCTCTTTCTTGCGGCCAAGCGTCAGCACCTCCCTTGCAAGCTGTTCGTAGGCCAGCGTTGCCTTGCCCCTGGGGTCGTAATCAAAAATGCTTTTTCCAAAGGATGGGCTTTCCGCCGCCCGGACGCACATGGGGATCTCTGTCTTAAAAATATGCACATTCGCTCCGTATGCGTCGCGCAGCATAGCACTCACATCACGGGAAAGATTCGTGCGGTTGTCTACCAAAGTCAAAACGATGCCCTCTATTTTCAGATGCGGGTTTTGCCGCCGCTGCACCTTGTCGATGGTGCGTATGAGCTGAAGCAGGCCGCGCATGGAAAAGTATTGCGCCTGTACCGGGATGAGCACGCTGTCGGCTGCCGATAACGCATTGACAGGCATCATGCCCAGCGACGGCGGGCAGTCGATCAACGCATAGTCATACTTTCCACGAACATCATCCAGAAAGGTTTTCAGAATGCGTTCCCGGCTCATCGCGTTCACGAGTTCCACTTCTACGCTGGACAGGTCGATGCTGGAGGGAACGAAATCAAGCCCTTCCGGATGGCTCTGTATGTATCCACCTGTTTTATATGGTAGATCATTGATGATACAGTGCATCGCTGCAGACAAGGTGTTTTGTAACTCGTCTGGATTCTCCACACCGAGATATTTTGTGGCGTCCGCCTGAGAATCCGCGTCGATCAGCAGCACGCGCTTGCCCTGCCGGGCCAGCGCCACGCTGAGGGATACCGCTGTTGTTGTTTTTCCCACGCCGCCCTTTTGGTTTGAAATTGCAATGGTTTTCATTTCCGTTCCTCCCAGTCGTCTCTTTCACTTCTTGCTCCCACAACGATGCAGGCATATCCTATGAAGGCCATAAACAGGCCGGCCGCAACCAGCAGCCAATTCAAAACATTCACCGCTCTGTTCCCCTTTCCCGCGCCAGCTTCTTTTGCAAAAGCTCGTTATAGTCCTTCGCGCCATGCGGGATACAGCTTTCCACCAAATATCCCCGCGCAGCATATTCTTCTTCCAACCGGGCGGCATGTTCCCGCCCCGCTTTATCGTTGTCCGTACATATCCTCAGATGTGTCACGCCGGGATGCGATTTCAAAAAGGTCTCAATGGGCAGCATCGAAAGGCCGTCCAGAGAAAGATAGTGCTGCTCCCGCCAGGCTGCTCCGCGCCGGATGCGTAAAGACGCATCTGACATTGCGTCGATTGGGGACTCATACAGCGCAAGCGTACTTGCCCCTTCTTTTTCTGCCGGAATGCAGAATGGATGGCGTTTGTCGCTGCCCGTTACATTTCCGCGAAAAAATCCCTGTGTTCCCCGCAGCCCCGCATGGGCCGGATTTCCCGATTCGTCAAAGCCCACAAAAACACAGTTCGTGTATTCCCGTTCTGCTGTCCTGCGGTTTGTGCCATAGACGCGGCCTGTATGAAAGCAGAATGCAAGGACTTCATCGCAGACGCCGCGCCCCGCCAGGTACTGATATGCTTTGAAGCTATCGCCGCGCAGCGGTAATGCAAAGCCGCTGTTCTTTTCCTCGGTTACAGGAGGAGAAGAAAGGAAAGGCGCATCCGCGCAGACAATCTGTACCGCACGAACAAAATCATACCCCTCTACTTTTATGAGGTACTGCACCGCCGTTGTTCCTCCTACGCCCCTGCTGTGCCAATTCCATTTTCCATTGCTGCTCACCTTCAAGCTGTCATGGCCGCAGTGCGCATACTCTGTGCGCCCTACACGTTTGAACTGCTCAGGCTGGTGGCGCAGTAAAAAAGACAATGTGTTCACCGCCTTGGCCGCTCTGACTTGTTCTTCTGTTACATATGGCTTCACTCGTTCCATCTTCTTTCTTGATTTCTGTATATATACAAAAAGTGCAGTCCAAAACTTGAACTGCACTTGATTTTTCTATATTCTCTTTTCCGCCTGTATCTTTTTACGGGCTTGTTTGGGGGTGGGTTCGGGAGGGGAAAACCGAAAAAACAGTTCGTTTGCAGATTATACCTCCCCCTTATCTTCATTTCTTTTAATATCTTCGCACTCAAAACAGATTTATCGGCACGGCTTTATTTTCTTCTCTATTTCTTCTCATTTTTAATTCAGAAGAAAAAACACATTTTATATTGGCACGATGATATTCGGGTTCCACCCCTAAAAAAATCCCAGTACGACACACTTTGTGAGAGATTCTTTTCTTCTGTTTGCACGCAAATGACTTTATATGCTTTTTTCTCGTAAGCACTAAAAATGCCTTTACACCGCCTCACTATATAATCTTAGATTTACTCTTGAATACTCCCGTTTTCACAGGATTTCATAAAGTTCATACAGAGCAAATGCAGGCAGGAACCACATCAAGTGCAAGTTCCGGCGAAAAATGTGTAAGGCAAAGCCAGCGTCCAGTGGTTTTTGGATGACAGGCTTTCGATAAACCACATTTTTTGCAGCAGCAAACCTCACATTTCTATCAGGGTCATAGCCCTACATTCCTTCGTCCTGCTTGCCTGCAAAGTGGTGTCGGTCTTTTCTTGTATACCGAGTCTACGCTCTGATGGAGGGAATCAATGACCAACTACCGGCTCTGTATTTTTCTATGGAATCATGTTAAGCGGAAGTTTGACGAGTCTTCCCGCGACGCAACAGGGAGACGCTTCCTGTAATGGGGTTATGCCGCTTTTAACGGCTGGTTTCTTTGGATATCTGCAAGCACCTTTTCAGGACTGTATGCACAGTCTTTTGTGGCAAGCGCATAGAACACTCGAAGCAGTTTACAGCATATCGCAATTACCGACTGGATTTTTTGCAATGGATTATTTTGCCGTGTGGTGTAATAACGGTGAAGAAGCTGAAACTCCCGGTTTTTTGCAAGTAGAGGTATTGCTGCCCGAAACAGGATTGCTCTAAGCCTCGATCTTCCTCGCCGGCTGATCTCTGTCGGTCCTTTGTGCTTACCGGAACTGTTTTCAGTAATGGCAAGGCCAGCCAGTTTTTGGATTTGGCGAGGAGATTCAAAGCGTCTGATATCGCCAATTTCGGCAAAAAGTCCAGCAACTGTCACCAGACCAAGGCCTTGTATCTTAAGCAATTCAGCCACCGCTGGAATTTGACTGCATAGATTCTCCACAACCTGCATGACACGCTCATATTGCTGAAGTTTAGCGTCATAATCCTCCAACAAAATCTGCAGTTCCATACGGGCTGCTTCCATACCTGTGGTACACCCTACGCTGGTTTGGGCAGCTTCATAAATGCGCTGTGCCCTCTTTCGGCCTATTCCGCGAAGTTTCATCTGCTTCCAAATCCCACTGATTCCTTCTACACCAAGAGAAATTAAATCACTTGGAAACGGAGCGGAATGAAGAAGCGCCATGCTGCCGGCGCCGGTGAAACGCCCAAACACTTTACTGTGCTCCGGAAAATAGATTTTCAACCAGCGCTGAATTTGATTTTGGAGCGAAGCAAGCTCTTTGCGAATCCTCCAGCGGCAATTCATCGCAACCCGTAATTCTGCGTATAGTCCCTGTGGAATGTACGGATATACATAGCGTCCTTCCAACACCAGCTTCGCTATTGTTTTTGGATCTTTCTTGTCACTTTTGCTGGGATGGCCATCATCCAATTCTTTGCTGCGTTTCACATGATATGGATTGACCAGCACCAGTTTAAAATCACCCCCTTGCAGATGGGCTGCCAGTGTAAACCAGTAGTGTCCTGTGGGCTCAAGCCCTACCATGACGCTGTCCTTCTTCTGTTCGACCGTCAACTCCGATACCCAGCGCAGAAAGAAGTTAAAACCTTCTGCACTGTTCTCAAATTTGACTGTCTTACCCAGTTCAAGGCCGCGCCAGTCGAATGCTCTTGCCCAATGGAGCTCACTGGCGATATCCACACCGATTACCATTGTTGTGTCTGTGACTTGACGGATTTTCTCATTCTGTGTTACACTCATTTCGGATACTTCCTTTCAATCTCAACGTACGTTTTTATTAGGGCTTTGACCCTGCTTGTGTACTTTGATTGTAAGGAGGTATCTCTTTTTGTGCAAACCTTGGATTTTGGCTCTTTACAGGAATCTTATATATAAAAAGGAGAAAGCCATGCCAACCTATCAATTACAAATTAAACAGATTGTGGACTACTCACGCTGCCGGATCTACCGGCAGTTTATCCGCTTTCTGATGGAGGAGCGGAGCATTCGCATAAGCGGAGGCTCCGGCCTTTTTTGCGGCACTTTTGATTGTCACGCATTACAAGTTAGATCCCTTTTCGGGCTGCTGCCGGGAAGGTTTACTACACCGCGCGCATGAACAGTACTTGCTGCGCTTTGGGCTTGCTCTTCTGTGCGGAAACTAGCAGGTCGCCACTTTTGAACCTACGCTCCCTCCCTCGATGGAGAATTGAACGGAGAGGTCTTACCATGAAAAAATTTGTTGAAAAAGATGTCACAGAGAATCCTCTGTACCATGATACCTGGAAACTGCTGAAAAAATACCGCGATGTGGTTTGGAGCTTGGAGATTTCCGTCCAGCATGTGCGGGCCAAGTTCGAGATT
>OMBN01000855.1_pt1 | contig 15195 bp, 14 predicted proteins | sample 1644891 | NCBI WGS metagenome assembly OMBN01 (sample SAMEA103958144, study PRJEB25191) | human gut metagenome | reverse complement strand
CCCCATGCAGAACATTAGAGCCGCCGTATTTACCACCGTAAGCACTAGCTGAAAAGGCGTAAAAGGAACTTTTTTCATTTTATCTTAATCGCCGAACATTTCCTTAGAAAGCTTGCCAAGCTTCTCACAGCCGTCGATTATCTGTTTGTCTGTAGGAGTTGAGAAGTTCAATCTGAATGAAGCTGTCTTGTCAGACTCGCTTACCATGAAAGCATTGCCCGGAACAACGGCTACCTTATATTCTGCAACAGCCTTTTTGCAGAAACCAGTCATGTCACTGCCTTCCGGAAGAGTACACCAAATGAACAGACCGCCCTCAGGTCTTGTGAACTTGATCTGTGAAGAGAAATTCTTCTCGATCTGCTCTATCATAAGTTCGAGCTTATGCTTGTAGATCACTCTCAGCGAAGCAAGATGTGCTTCGATATCATTGTCCTTCATGAAGTTGTAAGCCAGCATCTGCGCCCAGATATTTGTATGTACGTCAGCCACCTGCTTGCAGACAACTATCTTTCCGATTATCTCCTTTGGAGCGGAAATGTAGCCAACTCTGATACCAGGAGCAAGTATCTTCGAGAATGTTCTTGAATACATAACAAGACCGTCCTTGTCCATGCTCTTGATAGACGGGATAGCCTCACCCTTTATTCTCAGGTCGCCGTATGGGTTATCTTCAAGGATCATAACACTGTACTTCTTAGCAAGCTCATATATAGCCTTTCTCTTTTCAAGAGAAGTTGTAAGACCAGTAGGATTCTGGAAGTTAGAGATAATGTAGAATACCTTTACCTTGCCTGTAGCGAAAGCCTCTTCAAGCTCTTTCAGGTCAACTCCGTCTTCATGAAGCGTGATACCCTTAAGCTCAACATTGTAAGACTTAAACGCATTAAGTGAGCCTATAAAGCTTGGAGCTTCACAGCAAAGAATGTCGCCTGGGTCGCAGAGAACTTTACAAGCAAGCTCGTTAGCCTGCTGAGCACCGCTTGTGATGATAAGATCATCTCTCTCAGGATCAAATTCACCCTTCTTTTCAAGCTCTTTCTTAAGGAGATCTCTCAGCGGAGTGTATCCCTCTGTAAGGCTGTACTGGAGTGCGCCGATAGGATTTTCCTTGAATATCTCTTCTGATATTCTATTAAGCTCGTCCACAGGGAATGCCTCAGGAGAAGGATTGCCTGCCGCAAATGAAATTACCTCTGGGTCAGAAGTAAATTTAAGTATCTCTCTGATAGCAGAAGCCTGCAGATGAGAAACCTTTTCTGAAAACTTATAAGTCATAACTTTTTTACCTCTTTTTCTTAAAAATACATAATATGATTATATCACATTTTTCCTATAAAATAAAGTGTTTACACAAACTTTTTTTAGTATTAGCACCCTAAGCTCTATTTTTGTGCAATTTAAACAACTGCATATCCACCTGACATATGGACAAACCGTAATAAAACCCACCATAACAGCATAAGATCATATAAAAACAAGTCAGAAAGCAGGTTGACAGATGAAAAGACAAGGCTTTATAAAAGGCTCAGCAATATTGCTTGCAATGGTTCTGATAACAAAAATTCTGGGACTTCTCTATAAGATACCTCTTACTAATCTTCTGGGCGGCACAGGCATGGGATATTTCGCTTCAGCATTCTCAGTTTTCACACCAGTTTTCGCAATAGTCGTTTCAGGTATCCCCTCCACCATGGCTCGCCTTACCGCTGAAAACTATGCCCTTGAACGCTTTTCAAATATGCGTCATTCCAAGCGAACTGCATTTTTCCTTTTCACGATCATCAGCGCAGCCGCTGCCGCAGTAATGATACTCACCTCAGATTTTCTGTCACGCAATGTAGTCGGCGAGCCAAGTACAAAATATGCTCTCATGTGCGTTGCCCCATCTATTATTTTCTGTACCATTATGTCAGTGGAACGCGGTTACTGTGAGGGCTTGCAGAATATGATACCGACCGCTGTATCAGAAGTGATAGAAACCCTTTTCAAACTTATCCTAGGTCTTGGTTTCGCCTACGGACTAATGTATCATATCTCCGATATGTATGATAAAACAGGCATGATATTTGGCACAGCCTATGAAAACTCACGTCAGGCAGCCTCCGCCGCACTTCCATTTATAGCTGCCGCAGCTATCCTAGGTTCGTCCATAGCCTCTGCGATCGCCTGTCTGTATATTCTCATATCAGGCAAGATCAAAGGCGACAGCATAACAAAGCAAATGCTTCAAGGAGATACCATAACAGACCCCACAGGAGCAACAGCCAAAAAGCTTGTCGTCTGCTGTCTTCCGATCGCACTTATCTCAGTGATAATGACCTTTGCCAACATGATAGATATGCTCACTGTCAATCCGTGTATCAAAATCGCCATGAAAGCTTCTCCACACACATTTGACAGCCTGCTTTCTGATAAGCTCACCACCGATATGCTCCCGAACTTCATTTACGGCTCTTACATAGGACTTGCCGTAACAGTTTTCGGTCTTGTTCCGACCATCACCGCAATGTTTGGCAAAAGCATACTCCCCTCACTTGCCGAAAGCTGTGCCAAAAATGATAAAAAAGCCATACAGTCAGGCCTTACAAAAATGCTCATCGTCACCAGTATCATAGCCATACCCGCAGGCATGGGCATAGCAGTTTTGTCAGAACCTATCCTGCATTTTCTTTTTGGAGGCCGTGAAACTGAGATACAGGTCTGTATAATGCCAATGTCCATACTTGGAATAGCAGTAATATTCCTTGCCATAGCAACTCCCTGCTTTGCTATCCTGCAAACTCTGGGAAAACCTCACAAAGCCATAATAATTATGTTGACAGGTGGAATTATTAAGCTATTTCTGAACATTATACTTATAAGACAGCCCATAATAAATATATCAGGAGCAGCTATTTCTACTCTTGTATCAGAGGTTTTCATATGCGCCCTATCCGTACGCTCAGTTTGCAAAATGACGGATCTAAAACCAAAAGTGAGCGAAATTTTCGTAAAGCCCACCTACGCCGCTATCATGTGCAGTGTGACAGCTGTTTTGTCACACGAAACACTTACGAAAATAGCCAATTTGCAAATAAATCATAGATTTGTGACCCTTTTTTCTATAGGAATTGGTAGCACAATGTACTTTTTTTGTTTATATTTATTGTGCGAAACGCCGAAAAATATTGTAAATTACATATTTTCAAAAAAAAATCCGCAAAACCCTTGAAATTTTGAGCAAAATGGTTTATTATTAATAAGCACCCTTTTGGAAAGGTAATGATGTAATGAGCGATAAAATTAAGGAATTGCTTGCTAAAGACAGCTTTGATATCAATGATCTTGCGGATATCGTGGTAATTCTCAGAAGCGAGAACGGCTGCCCGTGGGATAAGGTCCAGACCCATAAGTCTATCAAGAAAGATTTTCTTGAAGAAGTCTATGAGGTCATGGAAGCAATTGACTGTGACTCTCCTGAAATGATGAGAGAAGAACTTGGCGACGCTCTTTTGCAGGTGGTTTTTCATACAGTTATCGAGACCGAAAACAACAATTTCCGACTTGACGATGTGATAACTGATATCTGTAAAAAGCTTATCATCAGACACCCACACGTTTTCGGAAGCGTAGAAGCTGACAACGTTGAAACAGTGCTTAAAAATTGGGACACTATCAAGAAAGAAACCAAGGGACAGGAAACTTATTCCGATACCCTTAAAAGCGTTCCAAAGAACTTTCCTGCACTTATGAGAGCTCAGAAGTTAAGCAAACGTGCAGCAAGAGCAGGTATCGAGTATGACAATGCTCATGATATCAGCGCACTTGAAAATGCTGTTAAGGCTCTTGAAAACAGTGCTGACAGTGATAAAGCCGTAGTTGCAAAACAGCTTGGCGAGATAATGTTCACTTGTGCTTCACTTGCAAGAAAGCTTGACCTTGACGCTGAAGAAGTGCTGACGGATACAAATAATAATTATATCGAAAAGTTTGAGAAAACAGAAAATGCTGTAAGGCAAAACGGGCAGGATATGACCGCCCTGAGCATAAATGAGCTTGACGCTTATTGGCGAGAGCAAAATGAATGAATAACTTTATTCGTTAAAAATAATTTGGAGGTAAAAACAATGACAAAGGCAGAACTGATCAATCTTATCGCAGAAAAGGGCGATTATTCAAAGAAGGACGCTGAGAAGGCACTTACAACTGTTATTGATTCTGTATCAGAGACACTTGCTAACGGCGAGAAGATCTCACTGGTAGGTTTCGGTACATTCGAGGTTAGAGAGAGAGCTGAAAAGACAGCTATCAATCCTCGTACAAAGGAGCAGATCACTGTTGCAGCTAAGAAAGTTCCTGCATTCAAGGCAGGCAAGGCTCTTAAGGACGCTGTAAACAAGTAATCTAAAGCTTATGCCACTCAGACCTAGCCTGCGGGTTAGGTCTTTTTTACTACAAAGGAGGAAAATATGCGGCTTGATAAATACCTGAAAGTCACAAGACTTATTAAACGACGTACTATTGCAAACGAAGCTTGCGATGCAGGCAAGGTGCTTGTGAACGATAAGATTGCAAGAGCTTCATATGACGTGAAAGTTGGCGACATTATCACCATAAATATGGGTCAGAAGCCTGTCAAGGTGGAAGTTCTCAATGTCACCGAGTATGTAAAAAAAGAAGAAGCAGCCGAGAATTATCGTGTTATCAGCTAAAAAAAGAGGACCGCTCAATGCGATCCTCTTAATTTTTTATCTATTGTGCATTTTATGCATTTGCACTCAGATCATAATCTGACAGATCAATATCAGAGAGATCGTAGTCATCATAATCATCATAATCACCATAGTCATCATAATCTGACTCAAGATCACCCTCTGCATTTACAAGCATATTGTAGACCTCGTCACCAAGAACTTTCTTTACATTAGCAACAAATCCGTCACTGTCACAGCCTGCAAGGTATGTATTCATCTGATCGTCATTTGTCATGTCATAGATCTTGTCGCCTGACGGAACAGTGATGTCAGAAGCCTCTGTCTTATTTCCTGTAACTGCCATTGTAACAAACTGCTTGCCGTTCATGCCAAACTCAACAGAAAGATCAAGCTTATCAGCAGTTGAAGCAGAAGCAAGCTCTACCCAGCCTGATACAGCCTGAGAATCAGATGTACCATTCACATCAAATCTGATAGTACCTGAGAATGCGTCACCCTCTTCTTTAAGGTCTTTGAGAGTCACCTCAGCTTCCATTGTGTCAAAGTTTATGCTCGGTGAAACTGCCATGGTAGGCTCAAGGGAAAGTCCACCGTCAGCAGAAGTCTTGTCAGCGTCTATATCTGAATCAGACGCAGTTTCCATTTTCATTGTGAACTTGCCATTTGTAACACCGTCAACAGTATTTGCAGAACCCTTGAATGATGCACTGCCCTCACTGCCCATGTTAAGGCTAAAATCAACAGCCACAACGTCGTCCTTAAGAATGGTGTAAAGAGTTGCACCCTCGCCGTCTTTTTCAAGGCTAAAGCCCGCAAAATCATCACCGCTGTAGTAAGCGTTAAATGTTGCAGTTTCGTCAAGATTATCGCTTGCAAAAAGTGAATCCATAGAATCAGCATACTGTGAGATTATCTCATCATATGACATACCAAGCTTGTCAGCAACGCCTGCCTTGCTGAACATATCTTTAAGCGTAGCGTCGTCCTTAGCCTTGTCAAGAACAGCCTTAAAAGCAGCCTTTACATCATTGCCTGAGATAGTGTATTCCTTAGTTGTATAGCTGTACTCGTTTCCGTCAATGTCACCAGTCTTTTTCTCGCCGTCAACAGGCTTAGGGAAAGAGTCCTCTATAACCTTCTTGTATTCCTCCAGATCCTTTTCAAATGCGTCAGTATCAAAATCAACATCAGCGCCCTCAGCAGAATCAAAGAGAGAATCAAGGTCAATGCCCTGTGAAGAAAGCTCACTGCCTACCTTGTCTTTAAGGCTGTCAACGTTAACCATAAGATAAGCGTCAGAAAGCTCAGGTATCTGAACATAAGCCGACTTGTTATCTCTGGAATATACAGCATTAGCAGACACAAGATTATTTCCGCCATATGTCAGCGAAACATCTGCTGCAGTGTTGCTTCCCTTCTGCTTTGTAACAGTTGTCACAGAAATAGGCTGTAAGCTGACACCTGCCTGCTCTGTGAAGCCCTCACCGAATGAAACAGTAGCCGTTGCGTTGTAAGCAAAATCAAGTTCGCCCTTGATAGCCTTTTCAGCCGTGCCAAGAGTGTTGTTTATATTATCTGCCACCTGAGTAAGCTTAGCCTTGCCGCCCTCAGTTTTACCATCATTACTGTCTTTATTTACAAAATAATAGCCAAGACCTGAGCCAACTATGCTGAGACCCAAAACGCCTGCCAATACAGGTGTAAGCACCTTATTTTTTACCATTTTATTTCCTCCTTAAAGAAACTCATGTTTCTGTTCGTATTTAAAATATAACATACTTTTAACAATTTGTCAATAGACTAACATATTACAAATCAGCTACAAATACCCCTAAAATAACAAAAAGAGAGGCACAAGGCCTCTCTTCATCATATTCTCTTATCAGCCAAATTCAAATCCGCCAGTCCTCACTCTGTCGATAAAGTCCCCGAGAATATCAGTATTGGTTTTCGATACCGAGTGCAGGAGATAAATAGCCCCCGGGTGAGCCGCATTCACAAGCTTTTCAAGAGCCTGTCCTTCATCAGGCTGATTGTTCACGTCCCAATCAGCGTAAGCAAAGCTCCAAAGCTCAGTCTCATAACCGCAGTTTGCCGTCACTCCAAGAGAGAACTCCGAAAACTCGCCCATAGGCGGTCTGAACACTGTCATGGTATAATCATAGTTATCCTCCATATACTCATGGAAATCCTTTATCTCCGACTCACATTCCGCCTGCCCAAGCGTCGGCATAGAATAATGGTGTACCGAATGATTTCCTACAATATGCCCCTCGTCTATCATACGCTTCACAAGTTCAGGATTTTTCTCTGCATAATCCTGCAAAAGAAAAAACGTCGCCTTGACCTTTTTCTCTTTCAGCACATCGAGGATCTTTTCAGTGTATCCGTTCTCATAACCCTGATCAAAGGTCAGATATATCTTGTCATCATTATTTATAGCCTTTGCGTTAAGCTTACCGTATTGTGCATTAAAATCAAACGCACCAGTCGTCCTGTTCTTTTCGTCCACAAGAACTATCTTTTCCTTTGCGGTTTTCTTTCCCACAGCCACAGGCTCAATGACCGCCGAGCTTGTTCCCTCTGATGAATTTCCCTCACGCATTATCACTGTCCTGCCACAAGCACTGAGCGCTACAACTGCACAAATAAGTGCCATGCAATTTCTTATCTTCATATGAAGCCCTCCGTTTTCTTATCATCTTATACTATTATGTTCAGAAAACGTCTTTATACAAAAATACGTTTCAGGTAAATTCTGACGTAAAACAAAAAAGGCGGCAAAAACTACCGCCTTTAAATATCAGTTATGACTCAAGATAGGACTTCACCAATGCCTGCAAAAGTTCATCTCTGTCAATATGACGAATAAGACTTCTGGCATTATTGTATGTCGTTATGTAGGTCGGGTCCTCAGAAAGAATATAACCTACGATCTGATTAATAGGATTATAGCCCTTCTCTTTCAGAGCGTCATATATAATTGTAAGTGTCTTTTTCAGCTCAGCCTCCTTGTCGTGCTGTACTGAAAATTCCATAGTTTGTTCGTGCATTATGCTCAGCCCCTCTGCAATGTATTAATATCAGCAATACGCCTGATATTATTATACTCCATTTGTTTCAAAATAACAAGTCAAAAAGCAAAATTTATGCACTTTATACAAATCAAGCGCTATATTTTTTACATTCTGAGTTCAGCACCGATAGCCTTGAGAGCTTCAAGAGTTTTCTTCATAGCCTTGTCAGCCTGCTCGTCAGTAAGCGTGCCGTCATGTGAACGCATTGAAATGGAGTATGAAACAGACTTCTTGCCATTTTCGATCTGCTCGCCCTTGTAAACGTCAAAAAGCGTTACCTTTTCAAGTATCGAGCCAACAGCCTTGCTTATAGTCTTTTCAAGAAGAGCCGCAGGGATATCGTCATCACAAACGATAGACAGATCTCTTGTTGTAGCAGGATACTTAGGCAGTGGCTTATATGTCTTCTGAGCAACACAGCTTGCCATAAGCTCAGGAACATTTATCTTGCCCACATAAGCTCTAGCGTCAATGCCGTAGTTCTCCAGAACTCTCGGATGAAGCTCGCCAAAAATGCCGATCTCCTCACCATTTACTTTAACGACAGCAACTCTGCCTGGGTGGAAAGCATAGAACTCGTCAAAGCTACATTCAGCAGTAGCCTTTTCAAATTCAACTTTCTGTGCGCCGAGCTTAGAAAGCAGACCCTCGACAAAACCCTTGATGTCATAGAAATCAGCCTTCGTCTCAGTGTCATAGAAACCAAAACCAAGTCTTTCAGGCTCGTTAGGAAGCACCTCTCCCTCAACTGGTATATACTCGTTTCCTCTCTCGAAGATATAGCACTCAGGGTTGCGGTAGCTGTAGTTTCTTGCAAGCACTTCACATACAGACGGAATGATAGTCGTTCTCATAACGCTAGTGTCCTCGCCAAGAGGGTTTGTGATAACAACTGTCTTTCTCAGTTTTGAGTCAGCAGGAAGATTTATCTTGTCAAAATACTTAGGCGAAATGAATGAGAATGTAGATATCTCGTTAAGACCCATAGCGAGCATAGATCTCTGTATATGTCTGTCAAACTTCTGCGCCTCGGTGAGCTTAGCCTGAGCAACGCCTCTTACGATAGTGTTTGGAATCTTGTTGTAGCCGTAAAGTCTAGCAACTTCCTCTGCCACGTCAGCCTTGCAGGCAATGTCCACTCTGTACCATGGCGAAACTACCTTGCCGTCCTTTATCTCAAAGCCAAGCCTTGTGAGATATTCAACCATGTCGCTCTCAGGTATCTCAGTACCAAGGAACTTATTTATCCACTCAGGGTCAAAATCAACCGTCTTAGGTGTCTCGTCCTCATAGTTCTCATCAATGTAAGTCTTTACGACCTCGCCAGCACCAAGCTCTTCAACAAGCTGGAAAGCTCTCATAAGAGCCTCATAGCACTCATGTGGGTCAAGACCCTTTTCATATCTCGCAGAAGCGTCAGTTCTCATGCCAAGCTTCTTGGCTGTTGTTCTTACGCTCGCACCGTCAAAGCAGGCAGACTCAAATACAACAGTAGTTGTATCGTCCATGATACCGCTGTATTCGCCGCCCATAACGCCTGCTACAGCAACCGGCTTTTCAGCGTCAGCAATAACGAGCATCTCTTCTGAAAGCTCTCTTACCTCGCCGTCAAGAGTTGTGATAGTTTCTCCTGCCTTAGCATTTCTGATGTTGATAGAAGCGTCCTTAACATATCTCAGGTCAAAAGCGTGCATTGGTCTGCCATATTCAAGCATAACATAGTTTGTGATATCAACAAAGTTGTTGATAGGTCTAACGCCGCAGCCTCTGAGTCTTTCTCTCATCCAACGAGGTGACGGACCTATCTTTACGTTCTTAACGATACCGGCCATATATCTCTTGCAAAGGTCAGTGTTGTGTATCTTTACCTTGAGCATATCGTTGATATCCCCGTCAATGCCCTTGAACTCAGGTTTCTTGACCTTCAGCTCAGTGCCGAAAGTAGCCGCAGTTTCTCTTGCAAGACCGATAACAGAAAGACAGTCAGGTCTATTTGAAGTTATCTCAAACTCAACAGTTGTGTCATTATAACCTATAGCCTCATGTATATCCTTGCCTACTGTCTTGTCGCAGTCATCGCCGAGAATAAAGATTCCGTCCTCTATAGCATATGGGAAATCGTGAACAGAAAGTCCAAGCTCGCCCAGAGAGCAAAGCATACCATTTGACGCAACGCCTCTCAGCTTGCCCTTTGTTATCTTCACCTGCTTACCCTCATGAAGTACAGATGACTTGTGCTTTGCAACTGGCACAAAATCGCCCTCATGAACGTTCTGAGCGCCAGTAACTATCTGAACAGGCTCGTCCTCTCCAACATCTACCTGAGTGATAAACATATGGTCAGAATCAGGGTGACGCTCCATAGAAACTACCTTGCCCACAACAACGTTAGAAATATCCTTGCCCTCCTGCTCAAAGCACTCTACCTTTGAGCCTGAAAGCGTCAGAGCGGAAACAAAATCCTTTATCGGCATATCGCAGTCTACATAGTCTGCAAGCCATTTCATTGACAAATCCATTTATTATTCCTCCGTAATCTTATCATTTACCGCAGTTTTGTATCTTCTCGTCCAAGTCCTTTAAAAACAGCGGTCTATAAATATAGAAATCTTTCCACCGCTTTATGTTCACAGTATATTTTATCCCGAAATTATCAGTTATCTCAGCTTTCATGCTGTCATTGACACCATTTGTGCTGTGAACTATGGTCTTGAACTCTCTAATATCCGTATATTTTATAAGCAGTTTAGCCTTAGGCACATACATATATCTGTCAAGTAGATAAAAGGTGTTGTATTTGAACTCGCTTCCCTCTATATCGCTTTCCAAAGCCAGCATATCCTGAGCGTCAAATTGCTCCAGCCTTGCAAGGTTCCCTCTGTATTGTTTTACCTGCCTTTTAAATCCTCTTATTCCGATAAAAAGCAGGATACCCAGAAAAATCACCAGAAACCCACATAGCACAAGCATATCCCATGCACTCTGCTGTTCTTTTACAAGCATGACCGATAACCCACCGCCAACGCCTACTATCAGCGCCATAAGTGTGCTGATAGCCGCCGACGTTACAAGCTTAGCCTTTGACGGCACAAGCTTTCTGTAAAGCCTGCTCTGGCTCATAACTTCATTCATCAGAACTGCTCTAAAAATCTCATATCGTTCTCATAAAGCAGACGCATATCGTTGATGTTGTATCTGCCCATTGTTATTCTTTCAAGACCGATACCAAATGCAAATCCGCTGTAAACCTCAGGGTCAATGCCACAGCCCTCAAGTACCTTAGGGTGTACCATACCTGCGCCGAGAAGCTCTACCCAGCCCTCCTGCTTGCACATTGAACAGCCCTTGCCATGGCAGTTGAAGCACATAAGGTCAACTTCAGCAGAAGGCTCTGTGTATGGAAAATGGTGCGGACGAAGTCTTATCTGAGTGTCCTCGCCATAAAGACGCTTCATAAGCAGCTCAAGAGTACCCTTAAGGTCAGCCATAGTGATGCCCTTGTCAATAACAAGACCCTCTATCTGGTGGAACAGCGGTGAATGTGTAGCGTCCACTGTGTCAGAACGATAAACTCTGCCCGGTGAAATGATTCTGATAGGTGGCTTTCTCTTTTCCATTGTTCTTATCTGAACAGAAGAAGTCTGTGTTCTAAGAACAACGTTCTCATTGATGTAGAATGTATCCTGCGTATCTCTTGCAGGGTGAGATTTAGGCATATTCAGTGCCTCGAAGCAATAATGGTCTGTTTCAACCTCTGGACCGTCAACGATGTCAAAGCCCATGCCAAGGAACACTTCCTCTACCTCTTCAAGAGTAGCGTTCAGAGGGTGAGGTCTGCCTATTCTTGTTTTCTTGCCCGGAAGCGTAACGTCTATAGCTTCCTCTGTAAGCCTTACCTGCTCCATTTTGCTCTTAAGCTCTTCCTTACGCTTATTGAGAGCATTCTCGATATCAGCTCTTACCTTGTTTGCAAGCTGACCGATAACAGGTCTTTCCTCTGCGGAAAGCTTGCCCATTTGCTTAAGTATGGAAGTTATCTCTCCCTTTTTGCCAAGAAATCTTACTCTGAAATCTTCCAACAGCTTGGCGTCATCAATATGTGAAAGTTCTTCTTTCGCACGCTCGTCAATGCTTTTCAACTGTTCTTTCATTACTTATCCTCCTATAAAAATAAGCCCTGCCCCGACTAAACAGGACAAGACTTTGAAATTCTTGTTTATACCACCTATCAGTAAAGAGCCAACACTCTTCCGTCCTTAACGCAGACAGACGTTCACGCTTACTAAAGACTATCTCTCATTCGGCATGACCACTCGCAAGTGAACTTCATTTTGTCAGGATATAAAGCCGCTTTCAGAAAACGCACACACGCCGCAGCTTCTCTCTGAAGACCCTTAGCAAAACTACTCTCTCGGTCATAGTGTTTTAAGTGTATTGATACAATAATATGTTATCACATTCTGCCCCACATTTCAAGGGCTTAACAAAAAGTTTACAACTACAGTCCATGCTTATGAAGCCTGTCCCACTTCATATCCTCCTCGGAGTAATAATCGTCTTCCTCGTCCTCTAACTTGTTGTATTCCTTGTGGGGATAGCCTATCTTCTCATAAAAGTCATTGATAAGCACAAGCTTGCCCTTAGTGTCCTGAAAGCTCAGAGCTATCATACCGTCCTCAGGCACAAAAGCTTTCTCCCTGCCCTCTTTGTCCTTTACCACAAAGCTTGACTTCTCCACATTTTTCAGCACGCAAACGAGTCTTCCCTTGTTTGTCTGATAAGACTTCTCTACCTCCTCATAGTAAAGGCATATGTGCAGATAGCTTTTAGAAAGCCCCATGCGCTGAGAGTGTTCAATGTGATCCTCATATATCCTCGTGTAAACATCAGCGTGAAAGCGAGTAATACCAGTACATAAGCCCGCCCACAGAACAATTGCAAGCCCCCAGCAGTATAAGCAGGACCTTTGCAAAGACCGCACTTGCAAACACCGCACCAATTATCACGATAACGACCCCAAGCAGGATATTCTTATACATATTCCTCTGCATTTTCCTGTGTTCTTCAATATCATGCGCCGCCTTGACCTGCCTCTCCGCCCTAGACAGCTTCGGAGGATATTCATAAACCGCCTGCAAAACATTCACCTCTCAACTCTTTGACTTTTCCATAGCAAGTACAGATTTTATATAGCGTTTTTGCTTTCTAACAGAATGAAAAAAGTCTCTTATTATCATTTGAACTTTCAAAATCTTTTGATATCAACGTTCTTAATGTGTCTCTGCACTCCTCGATTTGTTTATACAAAACAGCGTTTTCTGCTCTGAGTTCTTCTATCTTGTCAATCATTTTATGGTTTAATGACATAGATTGTGTCAACAGATCATACATTTCGTAATATGTTTTACTTTTCATTATTTGTACCTTTCATTTACGTTTGTGCTATATGTGTCCGAATTAATAAAGCAGATACACAGCCCAGCAAGATCCATTGTATATATCAAGACCATTAGGGCAATTATCTATGTAAACAACAAAGTTCACATCTTCATTTCTCCTATAACCATAATCTATTTTGTTTTTTAATTGTTTTTTGACTTCTTCTATGTCAGTTTCGTCCGTAGGAATTATGTAAACAGAGCTGTAACTTGAATTATCAGGAGTGTAGTTTCTAACACATCTTTCAAAAAATTCATCAACAGTATTATACTCTGTACCATAGCCGTCAAATTCGGTATAATTTTCTCGAATAAATTCAGCCTTGCTGTTTGAATATTCCTGCAATTCCTTTTTCATCACATCAATATCAGCCTGTGTGATTTTGTCACTTTTCTTAGTTGTCGCCGTCACGACCCCCGAATACTTGCCATAGTGATTATTATTCGTCTTTTTGTCGTCCTGCTTGCAAGCCCTTATCTTGAACTGATACTTTGTCGCAGGCGCAAGCTTCTTCACAGTGTAGCTTGTCCCTGTGGTCTTGCCTATCTCTTTCCATTCGCCTTTTATGTTCTGATAAATGCGGTAATTTGTACAGCCTATCTTCGTCCAAGAAAGCTTAACGCTGTCAGTGCCAACACTGCTTACCTTTAGCCCCTTGCAAGCCTGCGGATTGGTCGCCGTGTTCCAGTTTGCGGAATATTTTCCGTAAACTTTCTTGCCCTTTACAGTCTTGTATGCCCTTACTTTAAAATTTTCTCTCGTTGCATTAGGCAGCTTCTTAACTGTGTAGCTCGTGCCCTTGCAATCCCCAAGCTTGTTGTACTTGCCGTTTTTTCGCATATAAACAGTGTAACCGCTCGCACCCTTTACCTTGCTCCAGTTGAGCTTTATCTCACTGTTTGAAAGCGTCTTAGATTTAAGCCCCGTTACCTTGCCAACACTCGCCGCTTCCGCAACGATAGTCGTCTGTGAGAATATCCCCATATCCTCCGCCGCAGGTACAACAGCCCCCGTTTTCTTCATACCATTCTTCATAAAAAGCACCTCTCCCGATTCTCTATAATTCCCCATATGTCATGGTAATATTATATAATACCACAAAAACAAATATTTGTCAATACTTCTACCAAAAAAATAAAATATTCCGTTGTAGGTTTACAATAGATGTGTTACAAAACGTATCACATCTATTTTTTATGCCTAAATCCGAAAAAAATCGGAAGTAGGTATGTAGGGGGTAAAGGTTAGTATTACCCTTTACCCCCTATCGCACAATCGCACAAGCAGGCAGTAAGGCAAGTAAACACGCCTTTTACGGCTGTGCGGTCATATGCAAAAACAATCGCACACGCACAAACATAATCGCACAGAGGTGAATATAATGCCGAAACAGTCTTGTAATTGGTGTTTTACAATAAATAATCCGTCAAAGGTCAAGACCTGTGGAGAAAAGGATAAATTTAAAGATCTTACGTTTGATACTGATGAAAAGGTGATAAACTTCATTATGCAGTATGAGGAAGTAAACTATTACGTCTTTCAGCGTGAACGAGGTCACAACGAAAATACCGAACATATTCAAGGTTTTATTCAGTTTAAAAATCGCAAGCGTGGCACTACCTTGCAGAATATGTTTCCACCACAGTTCTTTCACGGAGAGTTCGCCAACGGCACAGCACAACAAGCAAGCGACTATTGCAAGAAGTCAGATACTCGCATAGGCGATGTGCAGGAGTGGGGCGAACTGCGTGTAACAAAAGGCGGTAAGCAACTTACTAATGAGGATATCCTACAACGTATAAAAGAAGGTGCTGACGATATCAGAATTCTTGAAGAATTTCCGCAACTTTGGAATCAAATTGACCGCCTGCAAAAAGTCCGTGATTTATACGTCTTTGATAAATGGCGGAATGTGTTCCGTGATGTTCAGGTCACATATATCTGCGGACAATCGGGAACAGGTAAAACAAGAAGTGTTATGG
>OMBN01000844.1_pt1 | contig 15377 bp, 15 predicted proteins | sample 1644891 | NCBI WGS metagenome assembly OMBN01 (sample SAMEA103958144, study PRJEB25191) | human gut metagenome | reverse complement strand
TAGTAGGAATCAAAGTTCGGATCCGGAATCGACACCATGTGATAGAATGCCTCCACCATCGGATAATTGATGTACAACTTTCCCATATCAGATGATTCTACAAAATAGTTTGCCATAACGCTGATTTTTTCTGGCGTGAAGCTGTGGTCTTGCGGATCAAGATCAAAAATCAATAAAATGTCAGAATAGAAATCGTCAAACATTGCTTTTTTCGATGTATCAGGTTCACGTGATTTCAGTAGTTGGAGCAAGTCCATATCGGCAGGAACGTTATCCTCAAACATCTCATGATATAACGTGTAGATATTCGTACAATAAGGAACAATCTCATATTTAAAATCAATTTGATAAGTGGCCAGCAATCGTTCCATCAACGCGACATCTGTCTTTGCGCCCTCGACCAGCACGAGAATTTTTCGTTTCTCCTTAGCCATTGAATTCACCGCTCATATACAGCTTTTCTAGGTTGTGTCCTTCCCGGAGCTCCCGATCAGTGGCATTAGCAAGTGAAGTAAGTCCTTCCTCTGTCAGAATAAAGTAGCAGTCCGGACGCATGATGCGATTGGAGAGCAGATTCGTATTATGGGAAGTAAGGATGGTCTGAAAACTAGGCAAGTGCTCCAACAACTCAACAAGCGTCTCTGCCAACTCATAATGATAGAATGCATCAAACTCATCAATGAACATCAAAGAAACATCGGTAGAGGTTTTATACCAATAGAAAAATGTGTAAAGAGCTTTTGTGCCGCTGGATGCCACTTTGAAAAATGGCAACGGTTTTCTGGTATCAAAATACAGGCGTCTGGTGCCATCGGCATCTTTTTTGGCAACCAGAGCTTCCTGAACACCCGCCCTGTGTAGGAAAGACTCTAACTCTTTAAGCGTATTTCCTTCGAAAATGAAATCATAGTAGTCCTTACTATTTGCCTTATAACCAATATAGCGATTTTCATCCAAGCTGCGAAACCAGAGCATGTGGGACACAAAACGCTGCATTCGATAAAGTGGATGATCATCCGGGAGCGCCGAATTATTAATGGCATACTTTAGTATAGAGTCGCTGCCGCGAAAAGAGAGGTTCAATGTCGTAGTCAGCGCCTCAAGACCTGTTAAGTCACCTTGATTGTCCTCATAATCGTAAGTGAAAAGACGTTTGTTGTCAATTGCAACGGATTCATAAACAAGAATCTGCTTATCACTTTTACGGTAGCGATATCCACCTCAACGCTGTCGAACAGAAACACATAATGGAATTCCGCGTACCCAGCTTTATTGTTGACATTTAGATAATAATCGTATAAGCCTGGTGTTACATTATTTGTCGTTAGGTGCGACACGATGTCAAAAAGTGCCAAACCTAAGTTGGACTTACCAACAGAGTTTTTGCCGTAAACGATGAGTTTACTGAGCAGGCCGTCCACAATGCAAAAATTATTAAATTTATAATCACGAATATCAGAAAAATTCAACCGAATGGTATTCTCAAAGTTCTTAAAGCCCGTAACCTCAAATAGTTTTAACATGGTAGCCACCTACTTTCATCATTATTATACTCGCGGCAAAGCACTAAGTCAACAAATGTCGTAATAAAGTTACGGATATTTCGTAATTTTTTTACGGCATAAAACGATCTTTTTTGTATTGTCATATTTTCTTCCCAGTTTTTCGGTGTGCCCCTTGCGCACCTGGATTGCCTGCTGGCGTTGGTTAATCCATTCCCGAGAATTATAGGTTTCAAGGGCACAATCTATGGTATGTTCGGGATCTATCCCCCTATTCGTTCTCGACCCATCTCTGCAAGCCATAGTTTGAATGGTTCTGTTTTTGGCGAGGGGATAGACTGTGTGATTCGCGAAAGCTGTTCTGTTGTGGCAACATCGGCCAAATAAGGTTTCCCGTCTTTACGCGATTTTAATTTCAGTTGGTTACAAGATGTAACCGACTGATCACCTCATCTTTAAACATCTTTTTAGGAGTTACACCAATTATTGAGATTTGGACTGTCGGTTAAAGCAGCAACAACATCAACGACAGAAAAGTAACAGCTTATCACTAAAAACCTCCTAAAATCTGTATGAGTCACAAGCACTTTGCTTTTTATTCCGTATATAAAAAATGGTAGTACTTTCGACTACCATTCCTGCTCAGTTCTATATTTTCTTTCATAACTATTTCCGTTGCTTTTTTGTGTTATTAGTCAGAATTCTTCTACATAAAGAATCGGTAATCATAAACTATACCTTCATACTGTGAAAGCAGCCATCCTATGCGAGCTATCTCATTAGATGATTCTATAGTACAGGGTAGTTTAGAATAAAGGCCAAAGCTATTCCAATTCATCTTAGAAAGTCCTAATATTTCGGTCGCAATTTGCGCCATATCTCCTACGCCATAGTGTTTGACTATTTTCAAAGGGCATGGTATCGTTTTGCCGCCTTGGATATATTTATAGTGCGGACTCCTTACTGATGGCGCAATACCGTGAGTATACAGCAACATAGTATTTTCATTTAAAGGAAAACACAATCCCCGGCGAACAGGGAACCCATCGATGGAATAGTCTCTAGCATATTCAAAACACCGAATATCATTTTCATAATTTATTTCTAATAGCTCAATGTCGGAAATCCCCGCGGAAGAAAGACACTTTACTAGTCCATCAATTTCTTCTTTTCTAAAAGGGGTACGTTTATGAATCACTACTCTTTTAGGAATCTCCGTAAAGGATTTATAAAACAGTTCTTTAATATTAAGCCCGAGTTTATATGCTTCATTTTCAGTCAAGAACGGATTTCTTCTGTGATCTAATACGACTTCATTGAGTTTTGAAAGTTTATATTTCAGACCTTGTCCATCAGCTGAATATATATGACTACAACCGACAACCACATCAGTCCCCATAGTGGATTGATTAAGGCTATATCCAATGCCTGCAAAAGCGGTGTCTGGCCTTATTCCAGATACTACCCATGGAATACGGCAGGATTTCACATATATTGCGAGTGATAAAGCCCACATTATTTGGCAACGCAAAGTACTTTCTAATGTTTTTTCTCTAATAAATTGTGTTGAAATATTCTTTTGGGCAGCATATGCCTTAACAAAATTGTGCAAATCATAATTTTCAAAGTCATCTGAATATGCTGTCAACCACTCAAATTCTTTTGGTATAAATATGATGACAACATCTGTTTGTGACGAACTTAATTTATTAAGCTGATTTATTATAGTGCGTCCAAATTCTTTGGCAGCCGCTTTCAAATCCGAATTTCTCGGGGCATCAATGGGCAACCATTGATATGAAGTTGTAAGTGGAATATTAAGCCCAATGTTAAAAGCATCATAAAACCCCGGAAAAGGTAAAACATAATCAATATTGAAATCCACTTTATGTCTATTATTCAACTCACTTAAAAAGCTGTACAGCTGCATAGTGTGGCTTTGAGGGCAGAGCACTCCTATGTCAATTGATGACCCTAACAGCTTATCGTTCAAGGCATAATCATAAGGGCCATTTTGAACCAATCCTCTCATCGGATGAAAATCGTGGACCATTTCGTTTTGATGAGGATTAAAAAAAGTCAATTCTGGATCGCGACATTCAATGCCTTTCATGATTATTCTTTTAGGGTTAATTGAACATGGCAGATTAATCCGATAGTTCTCCGAAATATTGTTTACACCAACCAAAGCACTATTTGCGCCAAAGGTAAAAGAAAAATTATTTTTACTAATAACAGGGAAATGTAACTTTATTGCTCTGCTACCAATGAGGATATTAACCCATTCATCCACATAGTTATTGATAAATAGGTTTGGCTTCGTGCCGTTTATTCTTGATGAAAACAGATCAGAAAACACCTTAATAGTAGTTTTTGAGTATTTCTCTGCATCTCGAAACTGATAGGCTGGATTAAAAGACAGATATATGTATTTGTCATCAAACTCTAGTGATAAACGAACGGCAAAATATGCATGAATCGGAGTCTTGTCAATTCGATAAAAAAATGTTTTTTGGGCATCTGTCGTATCCCAAATTTTATCATTTGAAAAAGATAAGCCCTTTTGTTCCGCCAATATTTTTGTTACAGCACGAAGAAGCAATTCTCTAAAAGTTTTGTTGTGCAATACAAGTTCTCTATTAAATGGCGTAACGTCAATGCTCCCAACTAATCGTTTTGAGCATACTGCTGCTATCTTCTCTTTATCCCCCCAAGCATATACTACATCCTTATAAGGAACTGCAATTATGTTCTGCTTTGACAGAGCTTTGCAAATAGTCCATGGCTTTTCATCATCGGAATATACCAGTTTGAACTGGTAACAAATAGAAGGAAAACTTATCGGGTATAAATTTGTTTTTACAACTTTTCTTAATGCACCCGTCGATTCTTGGAAAGGTGTAGAAGCAAGGTTCGTATGCTTTCCTAATGTGTCCAAAAGAACATCTATCCGGCTTAGAAAAGCAGGATTATTACTCATACAATGTCGTGACAAAAGCAACATGGTTTTATCAAATCCGTCTGTAGGAATATAAAAGCCTTGCCTTCCGTTGGCAGCAACAATATTCAATAGTTCCTTGACCTCAGAAGCACAGGCTGTCCCATATCCACACCAATAAAGCCTGCCTGCCCCCGGTTGAGAATAAGCCTTCTTTAATGCCTCCATCAAGGATTTATCGCGTCCACTGTATCCAATGACGATGAGATTCCTTTTCGCAAGTTCGTATTGCAATGCTTTTATCAGCACATCACTCTGGGCATCGAGTTCAGTAGCAGTATTTTTTAGTGCTCCGTATTTATAATCGCCATGAAGAGCGACACAAAGCAATTCTCTATCTACATCACCTCTGTGAATACGTTCCTGCGATTCCAAGGTGACTTCTACAGGGATTAGGTTATATTGATGAGCCACTTTTAAAGATAGGCCATCAAAGTTAGTTGTCCAAATACTCTTTATCCATCCGATTTCAGCAAGCATGGCAACCAAATGGTATCCTAAACTTGGATTCTTATTCTCAACCAAATGCTGAAAGTATTTCCTGCGATCATCATCAATTGGATACGCTTTTTCAGCAAAAAAAGAATACTCTTCATCGGAATTCTCGGGAGGATAAATCATTTGAGAATTTAACCAGTTTTGAACTGCCACTCGAACATTGTCAACTTTAATATTATTAAAAGTATTTGCTGATGTGGGATTTAGCGAAGTGAAAATTTCATGCTTCCACTCCCAGATACAGTCTGATGCCGATGGTATACCAGATTCCACCGAGGCCCCTGCACCTATTCTGTTTAAGTGAACGAATAAACTCGTCGAATTTAAGTGTTTGCATAGCCAACCCACCTCTTTAGGTTATAGCCATTATACACCATTTAGATTGATAAAGCTAGATTTGTACCAGACAATCACTCGTTCCATATCAGCACTGAACCCACATTGCTGCGTAAGTCTACTGAGCGAGATAGAATCCTCCCCACTTCACATTAGTGAACAGCTTGGTCATAAAGCTATAAGAACTCCTGCACAGACCTACTTTCCTGCTTATCAAGGTACGAGAGAAAGTAAATCTGCACAGTTTCTTTTAACTACTTTTGTACTTTGGGGTAAAAAAGCTTCAAATCCGCATGACGAGTGGGGTTGCGGCAATGATGGCATGATTCCCATTCTAGCTACAATTCTGAATGAATCCATTTTACTACAAGAAGATTTAAATTTCCACCGGGAAACGCTATCTTTTGTACTCCTTCATTCTTCCCTTTTTACGTAGAATTTTTACCTCTCGTACCTATCTCGCGTTCGCAATGGGCGTTCTGCTGCTTTTATCGTCTGACGCACCTCCTAGCTTTCTCGCTCTATCCTCTGTCGGTAACTCTGCATAATCGCATCCAGCAACTTTTCCTCCGCCTCGGGTACATCTTCTTTTTTGAAATATATTTTTGCACGGTATTTCCCATATTCACGTTCAATCATTTCCAGCAGCTCTATTGATCTCGGTATACCTTTCACCTCCTGTCCACCACGGCAAACCCAGCCCTTTTCGCACTGCTCTTTGATGCAATGCCTGTGACAGTCCTTTTATATACAGCACGTAGCTTACATCGCACTGTGTGCAAATCAGAACAGCGCCGTGGTCCTGCAAAAATTCCAGAACACGCAGCGCCGTGGAGTAGTCATGACTTATTTTCCCTACATCTTCCACCAGCAAGGCATTGGCCTGCTGCTGTCGGATTGCCCTCTGCGCTTCCCGTAGGCCCATTCGGGCTAAAGTGCGGCCTGTACTCATATCCTGCGAAGTTCCAACAATCTGCCACCCATTTTGTTCTGCATCTGTCAACAGCCCTTTCATCTGCCGGATCAGCACTTCGGGGCGAGGAGAACTGCTGCGGGCGTATGCCCACAGCTTCAAATTTCGCACATCGTACATTTTCACACCTTCCAACAATAGGAGAGCCGGCTGGTTTTCACCAGTCGGCTTTTCCTGCGCATCATACTTTTATCTTACCGGTCTACTGTTTGACTTCGGGCACTTTATTTTATATGTTTCTTTTCGCAAATGCTCCCTCCTTCTCGTTTTAGAGTCCCGCCAAAAAGTCCAGCATCTGGCTGGGCACAGTTTTTTCTTCCGCTGACGGCTGAATTTGAATTCCCCGCATTTCTTCTTTCAGCACGCGCCGCAATGTCTGTTCCAGCACATCCTGGTCTATGCTCTGCAAAAGGGCACGCGCTACAAAGGCTGTCCTTTGACCCTCCGGCACAGCCTGCAGGATCTCCCACGCCTTTCGCTGTTCCGCGTCCTCGAGACGTGGCCGGAAAGAAAAGCAGGGCCTCTTTTTCACGCTTGCCCCCGAACGTTCATCTGTTCCGCAAGGCGTTCAAAACCGGCTGCGTTGATCCGGCTGTCGTGCAGCGGGATCATCCGGCACAAGCGGTCATCTTCCCGGACATATCGCGTCACCACGCTGGCTCCGCCTCCCAGTATCACCACCGGCATCGCCTTGAGGTCAAACCCGGCCTCCATTACCGCAGACAGCAAATGCTCCGTGTATATGCGGCCCTGCTGCCGAATCACCTCTCGTGCTTTCTCATCCAGCGCACAGGGCAGTCCGCTCAATACGCGCTCGATCTGCGCGTCCGTGACCGACAGCCCCATGGTGCGGCGCACCTGTTCTCTCGCACCATCCAGACACCGGATCATTCCCCATTCCAAACTGCGGCAGGTATCTGCGTTGGGCACAGCGTTATCAAGCCGCATCAGATCCACCGTCCAGCCGCCGATGTCCATAAGCAGGACAGACGGTTCCCCTGTAATGAGCTCTGGGTGCAGAGCAAGCGCCGAATAGCCCTGAGGGAACAGCTTCACGTCCGTGACTGTCACCTCATACGGCACATCTTCATACCGATATTTCACCGGCTGGGAAGAACGGCGCAGATATTTTTCAAATGCCCCTTTTTCACGTCCAAAGCCGGTCAAGGGCAGTCCTGCCGCCAGCGTTACCGAACATTGTCCCTCCATCCGGCGCTGCCGCAATTCTTTGGCGATGGCTGCAAGTGTCAACAGATAGTAATTCTAGCTGGCGGTCTTATCCCTCTGCAGAGGCTGCCGTCCCGTCCCACACACATACCATCGGCCCTCGTATTCCAGCACATCCTGTCGGGTGTAGGGTTCATGGTCATACGCGGTGATCCCGGTCGGGAACACACAATGCCGCGTTTTCATGGCGTAGTAGCCATGGTCGATTCCAATGATCGTCTGGTCGATTTTTCTCTCTCCTTTCTCGCCACTCTTGAGGAAATCTCCCTTTTTCTTTTCCCCAGCCGGTAATATACCCGGGGTGGGGGTATGGGGGAGGGGTGAAACGCAGTGCGCCCCGGTTTCCCGGGGCGCTGTTTCAAACCTCCGCCTGCAAAAGGGTACACTTCCCCCTGGGCTTGTGCGGTTTGAATTTTTTGCCCGGCTCTGGCCCGGGCCTTGTTTTATCTATCTGAACGCCGCCCGGTGCACTCTGGCGGCGGTATGTATCCGGTATTCTCCTACAGATAAAGCCCGGCATCGCTGCCGGGCTTTCCACTTACTTTTTTATACCTCAATTTCTGTATCTTCCATATCCTGTTGTTGTTAAATAGAAATTGCCCAACCAGCGAACTGATCGGGCAATTTTTTTGGCTCCCCTTGTTGGACTCGAACCAACGACCCTGCGGTTAACAGCCGCATGCTCTACCGGCTGAGCTAAAGAGGAACGAAAACTGCTTATTTAATATACACCATCCCAGCAAAAAATGCAAGTGTTTTTTTACTTTTCAGGTGAAAAAATACCGGCAAAAATTCCCGGCCGCTTATTTTTCCGCAGCCGGGCGCCTTTTCTGTTTTTCAGTTCACTTTTTCTTCTGAGTTTTTACTTTTTCACAGGCCATCAGATAGGCATCCTCTCCGCCCGCCCAGGGGATTTCCATGCCCACAGCCGTTACTTCCATGTCCAGAACCTCGCTGTACAGCCTCGCGGTGACGCGGTCCGGGCCTTCGGGGGCCAGCTTTACCAGCGGGCAATGCACGCACGGCTTGTCCGCCCGGTAAAACACACGGTAACAAGGCTCGCCGGGCATTGCGCCGGGTACATCCTGCATTGTTTTTTTATTGGCGTAAAGCAGCTCATACGTTCCTTTTCGGATGACATACAGCCATGCGTCCTGCGAGTCCAAAATCGCCTGCGCGCCCTGCAGCGCATGGGTGAGCCTTGTGCGTGCCCGCGCCTTCAGCAGGTATACGCTCACGATTTCCGCTACAATGCACAGCAGGTCCGTCTGCTCCTGCGTCCAGAATCGGCTTTCCCGGCATTCATCAAAGCCGATGTAGCCCCTGGGCTTGCCGTCGTCGCGGATCACACACTGCAGCATGGACTTGATGCCTTGCGCCTCCAGAACCTGCACCTGATTCGGGGGCAGTGCATGGATGTCGCGGCAGTAAAAAATACCGTCTTCGTTAAAATTCTTATAATAATCCGCCAGTTCGCCCTCCAGCATATGCTGAAGCTGGTCTATCTGCGGCACAATGCCGTCGTTGCACCATTCAAAGGTGTTATCGCAGTATGTTCCGTCCTCGGAATCTTCAAAAATATAAACGCGGCTCACACCTACATGCCGCCCTACGATCTCCAGCACGCTGGGAATCGCTTTCTCCACATCGTCGGACTGGTAGAGAATGTGAAATACATACTCCGCCAGCGAGCTGCGCATCACGCCTGTGCCCAGCTCGGAATCAATCGTCTGTCCCACGGTGCTCTGTGTAGGCGCTCCCAGCCCTTCCAACGGCAACTGGGTATAAAACGCATAGGTATTTTTCCCCTGCATTTTGGCTCGGTACAACGCCGCGTCTGCCTTCTTATAAAGCGTGAGATAATCGGTACCATCCTGCGGCGCTTGAGCGATGCCAACACTGCAGGAAAAAACTGGCCCGCCGCCCTGTGCCGGCAGGAGCCGCGCAAAAGCGTCCAACACCTCCTGCGCCTTGCGGCCCGCTATGGCCTGCGCCCCGGAACCACGCAGCAGTACGGTGAATTCGTCCCCGCCGATGCGTCCCAGAATATCGCTTGCGCGGAACATATCCTGCAGCATACGTGCGGCCTCCGTCAACATCACGTCACCGCTCAGATGCCCGTAAAAATCATTTACCTGCTTGAAATTGTCAATGTCGATCATCAAAAGCACGGCGTTTTCCCCAGGCATCAGTGCACCCAACGCATGGTCTGCCTTGGCTTCCATGGTCCCTTTGTTATACAGCCCCGTCAAGGTGTCGCGCTCTGCACGCTCCCGCATGCGCTGGGCCTCCCGCTTTTCCGCGTCGATGTCCAAAATCACGCCCACCGCTTTGGCCGGTTCACCCGCGCGGTCTTTCTGCAGCGTCGCACGCACACGGCACCACAAATAGCCCCCGTCCCGCTTCTGAATGCGAAGTTCCGCCTCCTGATAGGGTTCTCTTTCCAGAATATCCGACATCTTGCGCCGCAGCAGTGGTACATCATCAGGATGCAGATGCGGGTTGTCCAGCAGGCGCGCATGAACATTTTCCCTCACCGGCTCATAGCCGAATTTCTTTTCCCAGTTGGGCGAGAAAGTAAGTGTATCCTGTTTGACCTGCCACTCAAAAATAATGTCGTTGGTCTGATCCATAATGATTTGGTGGCGTTCCAGCGAAAGGCGCAGATCCTCCTGCGCCTTTTTTGTTTCAGTAATATCCAACAGAATGCAGTAGAATACCTCTCGCCCATCCTCCCGGCGCATGAGCTGGCCTCTGTCCTGCACCCAAATCAAACCACCATCCTTGCGGGCCATCCGGTACTCAATGAGCTTCGTATTGCCTTTTTCCAGCTGCGCATGCACAGCCTCCCATGTAGGTGCAATATCCGGCTCGTAAATCATCTCGGAGAATCGGTTATGGAAAACAGTCCCCAGCTCCTCGCGTGTATAACCCAACATTGACAGAAGTCCGTCGCTGAACTGCAGAAGGTTCAGTTCGTCCGTGGCGTCGCAGCACATGACGCCGCCGGGGATATTGTTCATCAGGGCATCGAGGTCACGGTTGCGCTCCCGCAGTTCTGCGGAGCGCTCGTCTGCAAGCCTGCGCAGTGTGGAGATGTTCTCCCCCACCAACAGCCGCGGAAAAAATTCCGCGTCATCCTGGTCGGGACTGGGCAGCGACAAATGCAGCTGCGAAAGCAGCAGACATCCCTGCTCCGCGCGCAAAATGATCGTAACGCGGACAGGAAGATCCAGCATTTCACAGGATTCATTGTTTTCGCGCACGACAAGCTCACCGCACACGGAAAACACCTCCGGTGTGAGCGTTCGGACGCTGTAATGGGCACTTAGCACCAGAAACGTATCATGAAATCCACTTTGCTCCTGCTGCAGCAGGAACCTCATCTGCGGCATGTCATAGCAGACCTCCCGCCGTCCGGTTCCCACCATCATAAATTCCGGTGCCAGAAGCTTTTCAATCCTTCCCAGAGCCCGTTCTACAAAATACGACTTTTCGAGCCATTTTACAAAATCCAGCACATTTTCTTCAGAAAACGGCATATACATGCCTCCTTGCCGGGGCCGGTTTGTGAAAAATGGCCCATCCTTTTTATCCATTGTAGTGTATCCAAGCATAAAAAACAAGCCGAACAATCAATTCCGGGAGCATTCTGCGTAAAATCCTGACTATACGGCGTGAAAAAAGCGATATTGACGCTTTCCGTCAAAAAAAGAGCCATCCGAAAAGGATGGCTCAAATGGTAAACCATATTCAGCTAAGGACGAACTTTGCAGAGATACCAGTTTATCCCCGTCTCTGTAATTGAAATTGACAACGAATCGGTCATCAAAAATATATACCGAGTTTACAAAACAATCTATGATGTTTCGCTGATATGCCGAGACACTCGGGTCGCCCTGCCGGAACCGCTCAAACCGGAACAGAATCTGCTCCCTTGTAAGAAGCGGCTTTGCAATCTGCTCCTGCAGGATGTTTGTCTCCAGCGCCTTACGCTGCTCCTCTAAATCGTCCAACCGCTGTTTGGTAGCTGGTATAATGATTCCCTGTTCGATTGCAGATACGATATTTTCGATTGGTTTATTAACATCTTTCAGCGCGGCCGGCAGTACCGGCAAACGTGTATTTTCTCTGCTTTGATAAGCTAAACGCTTTTGCGTCAAACGTTCAATCGTGTCCTTATTGAGAGCCTTTTCTATCGCAGCCTTTACTACAAAACGTTCCAAAGGTTCCTTTCGCACTGATTTTAAATCGCATCCCGCGCGGCCATTGCGTTTACGGTTCCCACATTTATAATAATCGTGCCATGTGCCTATATGACTTTTCCGCTTTCACCTGCCATTATAGAGCCACAGTTTCTGCAAAACAGTTTTGTTGTCAGCATATAATTGACATTCGTTCTCGTATGCGCCGGAGCTTTTTGGTTCTGTTCACAGCGTTTTTGTACTCGGTCAAAAACCTCCGGTGTAATGATAGCCGGAATCACTGCGTCCTTATATACCTATTTTAAAGTTATAATCAGGAGGTGCCTGCGATAAAATATTGAGCTAAAATAGTGCCGTCACCGAACGAAGTTTTACAATTTCGTGCGGCAACGGCACTTGAATGGCAACTGATTTGTTACTTGAAAGAAAACTTTTCTTCAGCGAAGGATATTCCTTTTTGATACTGTAAATCAAATATGTCAGGGTAAAAGGAGCATACGGTCAAAATCGGATTGGGAAGCCCCTTTCCTGTAACGGTCACGCCGAGCGTTGCCTCTGGCAAAGCTTCTGGCGTTTGGCTGTTTTTTATATTGAGCCATGCCTCACTTGTTTGCTCCCAAACATCCGAATTTTCAAAACCGTAATCAATAACCGCATAAATTGCCGAATATCCTTTGTACTCACAAAGCTTCAACACTATATTCGCTTCTATTTTTTCTTTTCCTCTACAGACGAACACTTCCTTTTGGGCTGTATACCTCCATAGTTTAGCTTCTTCGTAAAAGTCTTCTTCCATAAGTGCAGCATCTTCAGGAGAACAAATTGTTTCAATTGCTTGGTATGCGTCAATTCCAGGCGTTTCTGAAAGCTGCTCATATTGGTATTCTTCACCCGGTACATTTTTGAACGCCGTACATCCTACTAAAAATATCAATAAAAAATATTCCAAGCAAAAGATAATGTTTTTATTAATCATCCTTTATTCCTTAAGCGTACAGCTTATATGTCCAAATCAGGCTCATTGTATCACTGGAGTAAGTGTCTGTATATGCAGTTGAGCCGGTCAAATTAAACCCGTTAATATTTACTGAGCCGCCTCCGGAATGCGTTCTGGATTCAGTAAAATATCCACTTCCAACAAAATCGACAGAAAGAGAAGGGAATGAAGCGTTGTAGTTATTGTACAACTGCACCCAAGAAGCGGTGGATGTTCCGGTCTGTATCCTTGTGGCACTTCCTACTACGCCTTGAATTTGAAAATAGGAGCCTTTTCCTCTAAGCCACAATGTTGCTTCGGACGTTGCACTATAAGTACTATTTTTTGAATAAGTAAAGGTTTTTGAAACCACCTGATAATGATCGACCAGATCAGCATAAGGCGCTATACCATCACTTTGGGAATTTTTACGAATTCCTTCAAAAAGCTGTACGGCTTCTTCCTCACTAATTCCATTCAATTCTGCAGTTTTTTTGATAAACTCTTCGTAGGTAAGGTCAATCACAGTGGTGTCACCTTCACTCCATTGCGGAGGTTCCGCTGCAAATGCGGGCACGGCTATTGCAACTACCATAATAATACAAAATGCAAATGCGAACAGCTTTTTCTTCATAATTCTTAAGCTCCTTCTTCATGGTTTGACACTTTTCTATTGTACAGACATCTCGCGCGCTGATGTCTGACTTCCCCAAGCTGTTTCATTTTAAGTTGTTCAAAACAGAGATTGCATGCGATTTACCATCCTACTACTTCTCCAGAAACCCATCCGCAATCAATGGTTACAGGATATGTATATCCACAATCTGCGCAGCGATAATATTCAATGATATATTTATATGTTCTGTTCAATGCTCCAGAATAGACATATTGTGTCTCAGTTCTTTCTAGGTAACGGTACGCATGATTGCAAAGTGTTCTCGTCTGCGTTCCCACTGTAGTATCCTGTAGGATGACGGGACTGGCCGCAATGGCACTCCCCATTACGCCCAAACACAGCACAAATACACCCATCAGAGATAATAGGCGAGCAGCTAACCGTTTCATGACAACACTTCCTTCATTTTTTAACAAAGATAACCTTCGCTCAACTATAATAACCAGCAATATGGCAAAAGGGGACAAAAATTCCAAAAATTTTTTTATTTCCATAATGAATCAGCAATTTGCAGAAGAACTTTCACTTCGAAAGAACTATCCATCATCACGGCTATTCCATTTTCTTCAAAGATTACTTTGTTCATCCTCTTGGAATCAACATTCCCTTTGTCAAAGTCAAGGTAATAATATGTGCGAATGCTTGTCGTTGTTTCGTCCATTTCCAAGGGGAAATCCTCTTTTGGGAGATACAATTGGATATCCTGTGCAGGGAATATTGCGATATCCAAAGAATTTACAGTCACCCCATATTGGGATTGACGATATGAGTATGTGTCATAGAGCGGCCCTTCACTCGAATTGAATTTTGTACGGACGGTGTCTTCTGGTAGCCAATTCGGCGTAAATTCCGGCAGCGTTGTAATTGGCTCTGTTTGTGTTTGACTTTCGAAGCGAAGTATCCAATCAGATTCTTCTTCGATTTGAAGCAGTGAAAATAGTTGAGCACGCATCGATGGAACAGCATAAACAACAGCTAAAGACAATATTGCTGCACATACGCATACCGCAAAAGCACGTAGTATGTGCCGATTTTTATGTGGTAGTTTAATTTTTTCTAAACGTTCTTCCCTCAATTGAGCCGCAGCATCACAAAGTAGATTTTCAAAAACAACATCGTTCATATTGTGTCATACCCTTTCTCTTCAAGCGCAGATTTTAGGCGCGCCCGAATGCGCTGCAGCCGTTTTTTTACGACTTGTGCATCCATGTTCAGCGCCTGTGCAATCTGCACGACTGTAAATTTGTTGTCGTATTTTAACATCAAAATATCTTGATCCTCAGCGCCTAATCGCCGTATTTCCATCAGCAACGCTGTTTGCGCATCACGCCGTTCCACAGCGACAACGGGCGTTTCATGCGGATCATCAAAATTTTCCAACTCTGTCGGCACGTCTGCCGGCACTTCACGTTTCATTCGCGAACATTCTGTAAGGGCAATGCGTTTGGTAATGATCGCAACAAAGTTTCTTGTTTGGGGGCTGTCAATTGCGGCCACTTGCGAAAAATGCTCCAGAACACGCACGCAGGATGTATGCACTACATCTTCCGTTGTGACTCGATTATGTAGCACCTCAAATGCGACATGATACATCAACTTATAATAACGCTTATATAAGTCTGTGAAACGTTGTTGAGCCGTTTTATCGAATTTCAAACGAGTGCCACCGCCTTTCCCTTACACCCATTATAACCAGCGACTACCCCATTTGGGGACAGGTTAATTCAAATATTTTTATTTTCAGTCAGAATTCATATAGAACGACCGGGAAATCTCTCTCCCGGCCGTTTTTCTATTTACTCTATGCAGTATGATGTTTTAATCATTGTTTCTTTTTTCCATTCCTGAAACGCCCGTTGTCCTTCTTCCGTTTCGTAAAACACCTGAATTTTCGGAAGTAAGAACCTTGCAAACTGCTTCAAATCCTCCACCGGCACACCCTGCCGTGCCGTATTTTCTTTTCGCCTGTTACTTTCCCGTTCCGCC
>OMBN01000841.1_pt1 | contig 15437 bp, 23 predicted proteins | sample 1644891 | NCBI WGS metagenome assembly OMBN01 (sample SAMEA103958144, study PRJEB25191) | human gut metagenome | reverse complement strand
GTTCAAAAGCAAGCGCGACCATAGACAGAGTTACACGACGAATTGCAACATCAAGATTTTTGAAAATGCAGTCCAGCTTCCAAAGTTGGGACATGTCAAGTGTCGGGTTTCAAAGGAAGTCAAAGGGCGCATTTTATCGGCCACGATATCTCAGAATCCCAGCGGGAAATACTTCGTATCGCTCTGCTGCACTGATGTGGAGATTGAGCCGCTTCCAAAGACAGGCTGTGTTATCGGCGTTGATATGGGGCTGAAAGCATTCGCAATTACGTCAGATGGAACGGAATATCCAAACCCGCGTTATTTAGCCAAGAGCCAGAAGAAACTTGCCAGACTACAACGGCTGCTCTCCCGAAAACCAAAGGGGAGCAACCGGCACGAGAAAGCGAGGCTTCAGGTGGCACGGCTGCATGAGAATATCACAAACCAGCGCGGGGACATGATGCACAAGTTGTCAACGCAGCTCATTCGAGAAAATGATGTGGTCTGCATCGAGGACTTAGCGCCGAAGAACATGGTCAAGAACCATAATCTAGCGAAGTCCATCAGTGACGCATCGTGGGGCGAGTTCCGACGGCAGTTAGAATACAAAGCCGCGTGGTATGGGAAAAAGGTCATACAGATAGACCGTTTCTTCCCTTCCAGCCAGCTATGCTCCTGTTGCGGATATCGGAACACCGGCACAAAGAATCTGGCGGTGCGGGAGTGGACGTGCCCCAAATGTGGGACGCGTCATGATCGGGACATCAACGCCGCGAAGAACATTTTGCACGAAGGAATGCGCCTAATGGCGTAGAAAGGAATCATTATGGAAATCAACAATAGGGCGGGACACGCCCGAATTAACGCTCGTGGAGATTGCGTAGACCTCGCAGGTGCAGGCATCGGTCGTAGAAACGAGAATCCCCCGGCTTTAGCCGTGGGGAGTGTCAATGAAAGGAAAACTGCGCAATACATTCTCAAGCTCAAATCCGGAGAGACCTTCGACGTAATTGAGGAAACGAATTTGTACTGGGTCTGCAAAGGAACCCAGTTCAAGAAGACAAGCAGGCAGATTGAACGTGTGACACGGCGAAAAGCCAGAAAGGGCGCAAACGATGAGTGAGATTGGTCCCGTTCTCAACAACCATGGAGCAAAACTGTGCAGATCATTCACCGACACAGCATACGGAATCAGTACCTGTATTCATTTCTTCTGCGGCAAGTGGATTCCACCTCCCGCTGTGAAATAAAAAACCATAGCGTCCTGCGCTGAAAGGGCGGCGCAGAAGGGCCGAAGAGGGCCGCGAGCGAAGCAAAAGATGGCTGCGTTCGCGGCTCTCTTTTGCTTCGTCAATATCAAATGATTGGAGAAAAGCAATGGAAACTTTCAAAGATATCGTGACCATCTTTGGTGGGATTACTACGATTGGCGCTGTACTGGTGGTTCTGGTTAAGCCAATCCGTGAGTGGGTCATGGGGGATAGCGCGATCAAGGCCGGAATGAAGTGTCAACTTCGTTCTGACATGCTGCACACCTATTACAAGAATAAGGACACACAAAAGATCCGCCAGTACGAAGCCGAAAATTTCGAATATTCGTATAAGGCGTACAAGGCACTCAAGGGCAATTCTTTCATCGACAAAATCAAGAAGGAAGTGGACGAATGGGAAGTGGTGTCTTAAAAGGAATGGAATGGAGCAAACGCATTCTCATTTTCTCGTATCTGATGCTTGTTGTGTTTATCGTCATTTTCCTGGCTGTTGACGATAAAACAGCCGCTGCAACGGTACTCTGCGGGTGGATCGTAGAGGTTTCTGCAGCTACCGGATTTTATTTCTGGAAAGCAAAGAACGAAAATAGAAGCAAGTATGCACTCAAATTTGTACGGGAACTCGCGGAAAAGCATGGCTTGGATGCAACCGCACGAATCATTGAAGCAGTCCTTAAAGACTGAGAAGGGAAACTATTATGAAAAACAGCTGGTGGCAAGTCATCATCGAGAACCTTTTTAAGGTCAAGTCACTCGTAACTATCATACTCACGGGTGCGTTTGTTGCAATGGCACTTCGTGACAAGGTAGAGCCGAAGGACTTTTATTCCATCATAGTGATGGTTCTGACGTTCTACTTCGGCTATCAGAGTGCCAAGAGCGAAGATAAGAACAGAACACCGAACGGTAGTCAGGAATAGGGCTTTAGCCTCGCAAAAGGAGGAATATCAAATGACCATTCAGGAAGCAAAGAAAAAGCTGCTCGACATTGCGGCAACTGAAGAGGGTTATCTGGAAAAAGCGACGAACGCAGAGCTCGACAGCAAGACTGCGAATGCCGGCAGAAACAACTACACGAAGTACGCTCGTGACCATGCCAAATGGGGGACCTACCATGCCCCCAAGCAGGGACTCCCTTGGTGTGATATGTTTGTGGACTGGTGCTTTATCAAGGCATTCGGTCTTGCACTCGGCATGAAAGCAACCTGTCAACCGAAGGGCGGCTATGGTGCTGGCTGTACGGAATCGTATAACTACTACAAAGCCGCAGGGAAGGCCGTTCCTGTCGCAGAAGTGCAGGAAGGCGACCAGATCTTCTTTGGCAAGCCTGGAAGCATGACGCACACTGGCATCGTGTATAAGGTCGATAATGCGCGGATCTATACCATTGAGGGGAACACCAGTTCCGGCAGCAACACTGTGATTGCGAATGGCGGCGGCGTTTTTAAAAAGTGGTACTACAGAAATTCTGCCTCCATCGGTGGAATTGGCCGTCCCAAGTGGGACGTGCTTGGCAGCGAAGATTCTAAGCCCACTACGTCAACTTCTTCAACCCCAACGACAGTGAAGTATTCTGAGTTCCAAGGTGGCATCTTCGCCGAGATCCCGTTTTCCCGTATTGACCGAATTGAGCATATCAAAATGGCAGACGCGAGAGGGGAAACAACCGGCAGTGTTGCAATTCGCGCTACATGGAATGACAGATTCCCCGATATCGTCATCAATGCGGAACTCTTCAACTACGGAAAGTACACGCCGGCATCCGGCGTAAAGCACAAGGGAACAATGGAATATCAAGGGTGGCAGCCGTTCATCGGCTTCAAGGACTATAAGACACCCACTCAGGAGGCCCGTGGAGCCGTCACGTCGCCCGATGCAGTCGGGGGCTACCCCGCTATAGTCCAGAACGGTGTGAAGGGATTCACGGTTCCCAAGGGCCTTGAAGGCAACAAGTACCGGACAGCCATGGGGCTGAAGGGTAAGGTGCTCGGCATCATCGTCACAGAGAAACAGGTCCCGATGGACGTTGTTGCAAACAAGTTCGTCGCTGAGAAGTACGAATTCGCAATCAACCTTGACGGCGGAGCTTCCAGCAGCTACGTCACACCAACTGCTGCGTGGGCACGCCCCAACAAGCTTCGTGGATTTGTGGCGATCTGGCTCAAAAGCGGTAAGGGCAACTATCTTAGCAAACGGCAATATGGCAATCATGCCGTTCAGCCGAAGCCCGTGAAGTCGGAAAACTGGATTGAGACGGATAAATCCGCAGCGAACGGCGTAAAGATGAAGGTCACGGCCAGTGAATTGAATCTTCGTGCAACCGCATCTACCAGCAGTGAAGTCCGATTTGTCCTGAAATACGGAGAAACGGTCACATGGTACGGATATCAGACGAAGAGCTGGTACTACGTCAGAACCGTGTCCGGCAAGGAAGGCTATGTCTACAAAGCACACGTGAAAAAGGTATGAAAAAACCGGGAGGTTAATTCCTCCCGGTTTTTTCTTCTCCATAACTGCAGAAATCGTCTTCACGCTCCAATCTTTAGAGATTGCTCAACGTCCCGTCTCCGACGATAACAGCGTTTGTCATGCTGCTGCCGAGAACGAAGACAGTGACCTGCGTGCCGACAGTTGCATTCTCCATGCTGGAGACGTAGGGGAGAGCGATTTCTTTATCGAATGCTCGCTGAATGGTGATCTTGCCGTTTGCAGCCACTCGTGTGACCTGCGCCCGGAAATACCAAATGTTCGATCTTGTCAGTTCTTCAATTTTCGGTTTGAAGTAGTCCCAGAGCCGGTCAGCAAACCGCTTCATCTCCTGATTTTCATCCATGTTTATTGCCCCCTCCCAAAAAATCTCAGCCTGCGCAGTCTTCCTCTGACATCAGTATGGAACAGAATCGGTCTTCTGGAAGCTTTAACTCTGCTGCATCTACGCTTTCTGCCTCGACAGTAATGACCTCAGAATTTTTTTTCCGGTACAACACGTGGAATGTATAACGCTTGTTGATTACGTTCGTGCGGAGTTTTCCGTCCATACACTCATTCCTTCCAAACATTTGCGACCGTGAAGGTCATACGCAGCCGACAGTTGACATCTGCGAGCGTTACCATATCAGCCAGCTTGTACATTTCAGAAATGCGGTTGCGGATGCTGTCATTGAGGATGTTGACCGGGAGAGGGAAGTCGACGTAGACGAACGTGTTCCGATCCCGTACCTCCAGATCGTCCGCGTGCCACGGAGTACGCAGCGCCTTCGCAATCGCAGCTCCGTGTTCCTTGAGCTTGTTGTAGACCTCAACTTTCGCGGGGACCAGCTCGTTCCCGTGGAAAGCCTCATCCTTGGCCAGCATTGCAGCCACCATATCCTGAATATCCATTGCCATTTGTTTTCCTCCTATATTTTTTGATGTGCCCGTGAGGGCTTACAGTTATGATTCTACCGGGAAAACAGATTTGTCCCGCGTGGACGAAATTTTTTTCATTTCCCGCACGTTCTGTGCCACGATCTTCACGGCCTCGTCGATGATTCTTGCATCGCGTTCGAGGTTCAAACCGTAGTTGTTTCCCATATCGTTTGCATCGAAATCAAGCTTGTAATCGAAACTGAAACGGATAGCTGACCGTGCACGTTCCTCAGAATACCCGGAAGCAAGAAGCACGCGAGATGGCTCATTGTCACCGCTGGAACACGCCGCGCCGGAAGAAACCATCAGGCCATCAGCGGCAAGCCGCAGGACAAGCGCGTGGTTTTCGATGCCTGGGAAAGAGATGTTTGCAATGTACGGAGATTGATCCATCTGATGCCCGAAGCACGGACAACCGTTGAACTGTGCGTCTGGTATTTCATTCATGATACCATCAATCAGGCGGTCATGCAAGAATTCTGTTACGCCAGCAAACAAATCTATCTCTTTGGTGCGGAACTCCAATGCCGATGCAAATGCGGCAGCAAGGGGAACAGATGGTGTGCCAAAATGGAAACGTTCAGTGATGTCCGCTGAGTTCTTTGCAATCAGAACACCAATTCCAACCGGAGCGCCGATCTTATGCCCTGATCCGCATATGAAGTTTATGCCACTTTCACGGAAATTGATTTTTTGCTTCCCCATAGCTGCAGTACAGTCAGAGAACGTCAAATCATACCCTGAAAAAGCACTTTTCAAATCGTATATTTCTCCAGTTTCGTTGTTAGTGTGGATATGCACAAAACCACGATTATCGTTCCGTCGGTCACTATATACCTTGCGGTCTGTCATGCTGGTTACGGCTGCATGTTCTACTTTCGTTACATGGACCTTTTTGCATGATTCCGTCATTCTCGTGATTGCAATCCTGCAAGCTTCTGTTGCAGAGGAAACGAAGAACACCTGTTCCGGCTCACACCCCAAGCACCGCGCCACAGTCTCTCTGGAGGATTCCAGCATCTTTCTGGCGTCCTGCCCGAAGGAGTGCAGAGAGTTCGGATTTCCCCATATTGTTTCTGAAACCGCGTTGAAGGCGACCTTTGCGCATTGAAGCGCAGGAGAAGTAGCTGCGTGGTCAAGATAAATCATGCGCCCAACTCAACCTCCTTCGGCCAACGCGGCAGTGCGGCGGCACAGATTTTCTCGTAGATCTCCTTCTGCGCAAGCAGTGTATCGCGTTCCTTCTGCATTGCGCGGAGTGCGTCTTCCAAACCAAATGGCGGGTTGATCGGAACACAGTCCTTTTCTGGTTCTGGCTCTTGTGATGCGGCTACGGTACAAATAGGGGGGGCCGTAAGCCCCAAGGAGACGAGAACAGCCTGGTCAACGAGTTTCATTTCCTCGGTCGTTAATGTACAGTAGTAGTTCTCCAAGCGTCCCTTATCGATTGTGTAGATGGCCTCGCAAAGTGCAGTAGACTGCTTGCCCATCGTTTCGATAGCAACGTGTGTTGGCATGGGCTTTTTCTCAGCGGTTGTGAGATAAACAATCTCTACAGTTTCGGAATATGTATTATTTTTGTCGTTGCTGACAATGATCGCCGGACGATTCTTTTTTTGCTCGGAGCCAACGGCACTATAGTCCTGACGAATCCAGAAAATATCGCCGCGATGGATCTTGATATCTAACATGAAATTGCATCCTTTCTGTGATTTTAATATGTAGAGGGGCAAAATAGCCCCATGATTCATTTTGCAACTGCCTTTTTCAGTACGCTGCTTGCCGAGAACTTGACTGAGAATTTTGCCGGAACGTCGACCGTTCCACCCGTGACCGGGTTTCTCGCGGTTCTGGCCTTCTGGTACTTCGCAGCGAACTTGCCGAAACCAGCGATAGTGACATCTTCGTGCGCAATGAGAGATTCTTCGATTGCTGCGAAAACGGCATCGATGGCCTCCAAACTGGCGGTCTTCGGCATGTTGGTCTTGCTGGCAACTGCCTGAACGAGTTCTTCCTTGTTCATGTGTAATCCTCCTTTCTCAAGAATGAATGGTGGGCCGTGTAGGTGTCGAGCCTACGACCGAGCCGTTATGAGCGGCTTACTCTACCGTTGAGCTAACGGCCCATCTATGACCGGCTTAACGTACCGGACGTGAGGTTTTGCGCGCAGACCAACGGCAAATCAGGTGATTGCGCACCGGCGCTTATGTATCAGCAGTCCTGAAAGCGTTCCCAAAGGGTGCTGCCTAGTTTGGCGGATTTCAGTTCGCCCCAAGCATTACGAACAAGTGCGGATTCATCCAGTTCGACCACTAGTGAGTCTTTCCCGGCAAGCTGAACGGGACGTTCCAAAATGGACTTGTGCCGTCTCTACGAAGGTCTATATCCGCTTGACCTTTACCTTTTTGGCCGAAACACGCAAACGACTTTTACTGCGCTGTCGGCACGAGTGTTACCTCGCCCCGGTGGGTTTCCACCACTATATTCTGTTGGTTCCGGCATCCCACGCATCAAGCGCAGGGGATATGATGGCTGTTCATCAAACTCCACTTAGCTGTAGCCTACTCATATGCAATCACTGTAGCATGGAACATCCGTTCATACAGCACCATCATATATTGCAGCGTGGCGACTATCCCGCTTTCTGGCCCATATAGCTGCATTGTGCCTCGTTCTCCTTGGACACTGCGGGTACAGCGTCTTTAGCCGGTGGCCCTGCGGTATGCCCAATGCCGGCCAGCGGCGGGCCTGCTGTGCAGGGTTATGAATCCACCTTGTTATGATCTCGCGCGGAGAACCCCAACGGGCGGCTGGCAGGGGTAGCAGGATTTGAACCTACGAATATGGGAGTCAAAGTCCCATGCCTTAGACCGCTTGGCGATACCCCTGTATGCAGGCTCATGCAGCGGCGTCCCGCCGAACCAACCTGTAACCTTGACCAGAGCAGGCCCCGGTCGAGTAAGCGGCATTTCCGCTTAAAGCATGATTTGATGATTCTTTAAAATCTCCACCTTGTTATCCTCATGATGGACGATCTGAGTGGGGAGTTCCCATTTCGCTTGTTTACTCCCAAACTTCGCTATCGGCTATATCAACCCGACGACACCGCTGCCAGATGCGGAGGTTTCATTCCATCGGGGGAAGTCATCCGATGGCGGGCATGGTGCGAAGCGCCTTATCTGCGTCATTTAAACGGCGTTTTCTCTACATCGGCCGTAGCAGCTGATACTAACCATGCAGATTTGCAGACTTCGCTGGTGCGGCTCGGCAGAATCGAACTGCCTCGGGCCAGTTGCTCGTCGCTGCCCTTTACCAAATGCCGCGTGTTGCCACACTGACGCAGTGGCCGCGGAGGGTTGAACTTTATTTGTAGAAAGCGCCACGACTCCCACAAAAGGGCGCTTTGGTGGATGCGGCGAGGATTCGAACCCCGCATGGTGCAGACAGTATGCGACGAGCTTTGTTCCCGTCCGAGGTGGCTGCTTGAAACCTCAATAGGTTTGAGTGTGCCGCGCTTTCCTGCACCGCATACCCTTGCTGCCTTTTCCATTCGGCCACGCATCCATTTTGGCCGTCTTCCACGCTTAGATTGTCACATCACGGATTGCTTCCATCAGCACCATTACATTGTGCCTCATCCTTCCCAAAGAAGGCTTACAGCACCTACCGTGCAGTTTTCAGCGGGCATTTTCGTTCTCTGTGTGGCTCGACGGTCGCGCACACATCATCCGGGAGCGACCCGGCAACTGGTGGAACCGACCAGACTCGAACTGGTGGCCTCCTGATCCCAAATCAGGCGCGCTACCAACTGCGCTACGGCTCCATATTGGCGGCAGATGGAGGTGTCGATCCCCACGGCTTTCACCGCGCACTGTTTTCAAGACAGGCTCCGAGGCCGCTCGAATTCATCTGCCACATAGGCTGGAGGTTTTGCACCATGCACGATCAGGAGTCGAACCTGACCGTTTGAGGACTCGGACCCCGCTGCACCTCCAAGGATGACCACCACCCTATATTGCGCGGAATAGGCCATCACCACGCTATGAGCCTTTGCCGGATATCGCTCTTTGGGCGGCACGATGCCCCGCCTTGCAACCTTGACCTGACTAGTATAGCCAAGGGTTTCTGCCTGCGCTGTTGTGTTTGGCGTACCAGCGCAACGAGGACTTTCATGGGTTCCGATTTTCTACACAGCGGCACGCTTGTGCGAACTAGCCAAACTCAGATGGTATCTCAACGCCTTTCGGCGATGAAATCTTTCAATACTTTTTCTGCAAATTCAAGCTGCGACCGGATGCGTTCATAGTGGCCTGAATACAAGATTGTTTTGATACAGCATACGCTATCGATTGCATCCCGCACGTCCTTGTCGGTACTGTCAAGTGCCGCATAGACCGGCAGATTGTCTTTCTGAATTACATCACGATACCATGTGTTGAAACCAGTGTGTATGTCTGTACATCGGGAATATCCGGCTTCAAAGCCTGCACTGTACACCTCAAACAGGAACGATTTAAGCTGCGCGTCGCTGAAATCAACCGACCTGATATCGTTCATGCTCTTGACCCCGTGTACCTGTACTTGCACGTTTTCCACGGCTCGACGCACGATTCAAATATGCAAACAGCACCTGAATATCCGGGCTTTCTGCAGTATTCGCACATCAGCTCTGGATACAGCACCTTCATTGCGAAAAGAAGCCGCGCTCCGTCAGGACCGACAAACATCGGTTTTCCTTCGGGCGCATAGTGCCGGATCTGAACCGGAATCTCATCCCGCGTGTCGTAGTAGTTGACAGAAACCGGGCGCGATGCGCTGTCTACAACAACGTAGACGTTTTTTGTGCCGTTTGTCAAGTAACGAATATCAAGACTCATGATTTACCTCCGTTTGAATCAAATTTTGTTCTGAGCTTTTCCAGCGATTGGTTGAACGAAAACTTCCTAGCAGCAGAATTTCGGTCTTCAAGTTTTGGAACGTAGACTTCTTCTCCACAACTTATACAACAGGGTCTATTCTCAATATAGCTGAAACGCACCCCACAAACATTCACTCTCACGCGCTGAAGCTTTATCGAATAATCTGTCTTCTTCCCGCACCTGATGCAGTACGCGGTATCGTTTTCGCCCATCGTTTTTACTCACTTCCCTCATTTTTCACAGTCATCCACTCTTGGCCCCCAGAGCCGCCATTACTCAACGCCTAGACGCGGCATTGCGCCGTTGGTCTGCGTCGCCACACCAGTTTTTCTTCCATCTTTCACGCCTCACAGCGAGCCGTGTGGAAGCCAAGAGGGAATTGACCACGGAACTTTTCAGCCCTGCGCCGGTGCATCGGTCGCATCCGTTTGCTTTCACCATTAAGCCGGAGCCAGCTACTGTAATTCTGCGCCCTGTCGTACTTGCACTACCTACAGGCCGAGCGGTTGGCCGGATATATCGTTTCACCAAGCCTTTGGAACTTCAAAACTTTCCCTGGGCCCGCCGCAATACCCATGTGGTTGCGATAGAGTGCTCGGCCGCGCATGACCGAAGAAATAACACAGTCCATAGCTACCTTCAGCGATTGTAGTTTATCGAACACACCGGTTGCAAATCCGGTGGACGGCCTATCCTCGCTACTTCTTGTGAAATTTCTTTGCGCTACACTCTACCGCATGGACCAGCATACGAGACTCGAACTCGCGCTCTCAGTTTGGAAGACTGATGTGCTACCGCTACACCAATGCTGGGTGCTGCACCCCGTTTTACACGGCTTCGGGTGCGCTCTTGACCGAAACCCACAGCTAATCTTCTCAAATCAGAGCACCGGAATCTCTAACATGTCCCGGTGAGCGCCTGCGCTTACGTGGGTGACGCTTTTCTTTATCAGAAAGGAGGCCATATGCCGTTCCGCAGGAAAACAAATGAAAAAACTGCGGCTGGTGGTGGGAATCGGATTTGAACCGATACGGTATGGTCGTGAGCTATCCCGCGCACCTGCTCCCATCGTGTACCGGGTTGAACGGAACCCGGAGAGTTTTAGTTTTCTTGGTTTTTACCGCTGGCCTTCTGACTGTTCGTTTTCTTGGTTTTCTTGGTTTTGCCTACGCTGTCTCCGGCTGCTGGAATTGCTTCAACCGGAGCTGCCCGAAAAAATTATCTCCGTTAACCTCCAAACGTTCGATATTTCTTTGAGCTTGACGGTCTTTTTCTTCCAGCACTATCTTTGTCATGCGCCGTTTCTTGCGGCTGGTGAGTTTGCCGGAATAGATCTGTGTTGTTGAAACTGACTCATGCCCGAGCTTGGACTGCAGTTCCTCAATGCTCATTCCGCTATTCAGGTCGAGCCGCGCGCCGACGTGCCGCAGGTCGTGGGATCGGATGTCATCTACACCGGTTACGGATTTCACATGACGCCGGACCACGTTCGAGAGCCACTGTCGCGTCCCTGCGTGCCACTCCGCGCCTTTGTTGGCTCCCTGAAAGTCTCTGGTTGCCTCTGTCCCAAAGAGCGGGTCATGGTCTCCTGCAGTCTCTGGTCGGATTCCACTATTCAGATAAATCCGCATGGCGGTTTGCGCGAGGAGAGGGAAGTCCACGGGCCTGTATTTATCACCCTTGCCATGCTCGACGATCAGCTCTGAGTTTTCCCAGTCCAGGTCGCTCGGCGTGAGCGCCAGAAGCTCCCTGTTGCGGATTTCTGTAGTCAGTAGCAGAATGACGATGGCGTAATTCCTCTCCCAATATTCTGGCCGTCTGAGCTTTTGTGGAGGATTGTTCCGCCACAGGAGAAGAACTTGCTCGTCTGTGAGAAGTTCGTCATACGGGCGCTTGTCCCGCTTTTTGGTGTCCGGCAAAAGTAGGGCACCAACGGGATTCTGATCGTACCAGCGCTTGTCTCCGAGCTGCGCGGAAGAGGCGAACTTGTAGAAGCTGCTCAGAACTTTCAGATACTGCTTAATTGTCGATGGCTTTTTCCCGTCACGCCGCAGCTGGTCTCGCCACGCCTGAATGTCTATGAAACTCTCTTCGCGCTTGTCCCACCGGCCATTTTCCAGCATGAAGCCGGAGAAGTATTTGAAAATCCGCTCTTCGTTTTCGATTGTTGTTTCTGCGCGCCCGATCGCTCTCAGGTTGTCTTCGTAAGCAATCATCGCTTCGCGGAACTTTTCATATCCATTTGGGAATGCCACTTGAAATCCCCCTTACACTTTTTATTTTACTCGGACCTCCAAATGATTTAGGTCATATTGTTTTTAGCTAAAATGTTCTGGTAAGTTCGGAAATATATGTGATATCAGAACATTATGCAGAGCGAACGTCTTCTTGCGTATTTTTATCACCCAACAGACATCAAAAAAATTTTTCGCAGACATTTGAAAGCCCTCGCGTCACGTTACCGGACGTCGCCTTCCCATTGCCAGACATCGCTGCCCTGTGCCTATCCTTGCTCATCCGTTGCATTTCTTGGCATTACCCATCCCTGCCTTTGCATATCGGCGCGGCTCATCTCCTTGCCAGATCACGCCTCACCTTCGCGTTTCAGAGCGTTCCCATGCAATCCTTATCCATCACACTGCGTGGCATTCCTTTACGTTTTCCTTGCCGCTCCGCACTTCGATTTGCACCGCTTTCCCTTTGCGAACCCGTGCATCGCCTCGCGGTTCCATGCCCCTGCAGTGCCATGCCATGCAACTCACTTCCATTCCATTTCAATGCCTCGCCCCTCGACACGTCGCCTTTCCCTTGCAGCGCCCGGCCACGCTATTCACTGTGCCTCTGCTTCGCGCCTCTGAACTTCTCCTCTCCATGCCGTTGCATGGCTACTCGCTTCTCAACTAATCCTTTGCATTCCTCAGCAGTAGGTAGCTACTCTCCGCCTTGCCTTTGCTTCGCCATGCGTTTCCATGCTATGTGACGCCGTTGCGATTCAAAGCAGTGCAGAACCATTGCGTTCCTTGGCCTCTCCCGGCTTCTCGGTGCATCGCCATTGCTTCGCGTCTCAAAGCTAACCCTCACAGAGCCTTTGCTGCGCAGTACCGAGCAAGTCCATCGCGCTTCGATTCATCTCAATACCATTGCCAGACGATGCTTTGCTGCTCTGTGCGTCGCCATTGTTTCTCTGCGCACTGCTTTGCCATCCCTTGGCTATACATAGCGTTACCTTACGCAGCTTCGCCTCCGCTACGCATTGCTTCACCCTACCATGCCGTTGTTTTTCCGGGCGCATCAAGGCGACTCATTTCGATGCCCAGCCATCGCGCGCCACTGCTTCTCAATACTTCGCCTTCGCTATGCAAAACATCTCCCAGCGGCTCCGTTGCAGCACTACGCCAGTCTCCGCTTTTCCTTTGCGTTGCCGAGATACGCATCGCCCCGCGAAGCCTCTGCTGTTCTTCTGATTCCAAAACAGAACTCAGCCTATCCTATGCAGTTCTTGGCCGTGCGGCGCTCCACCTCTCCGTTGCTGAGCCTTGCGCTACCTCGCTTTTCCTTTTCTGCACAAAGCTCAACCAAGCTTTGCCGCTGCTATACTTTTCATCTCTTTGCATTTCCTTTGCCGTGCCATGCGGTGCCGCGCTTCGCCGCTGCTTCGCTCGGCGGGCCTATTAGCCCGCCTTTTCCTCCGGGAAGAAGTTCGCTTCCTGCATCATGTAATCAAACCTATCTTCCGTTCCGCCGAGGTTGTTGCCTTCCTCATCGAGCATCTTGTAGACGAAGCGACCCTTGCCAGAATTCCGCCACTGACCGAGGCCACGGAAGAATCCGTTGTCCAGCCATTCTTTCAGCAACGCCTCGTGCGCAGGATCTGCGAGTGTCACGCCGAACTTGATCGTGCTTTTGGCCGGGATTTCCTCGGAGTTTGCGAGGCTCACGCGCTCACCCTGTGCGGTCTGCGCACGAAGCGGACGCTGACACTCTCCAATTTCGCCATGAACATCAATGGGAATCGCGCGAGGGAATGGGAAAATCATACCGTCGATGACCTTCTTATACGCTTTCAGTGTGCTGGACTTCGTGTACTTCGCACGAGCCAGGGCACTGCAGGTGTCCTTGAAAAATCCCTTGATCTGATAATCATAGAACACGGGCTTACCATCGACACGCGGGAAGATCGTCATGGCCTTGTCGGCGACAGCATCTACGCCGACCGCTGCGACCTCATCCTCAATCGTGCTTGCGTCCGGGGCCTTGGACGCGATAAAGTCACGCGCAACATTCTCGTTGCTCGGCCAGGTACCCAGCACCGGCTCGATAAACGTGAGCTTGATGTACCGTCTGATTTCCTTGGTTTCCTTGGTTTCCTTGGTTTCCTTTGCCATTGTTTTTACCTCCATATAATAATTGTTGTTCTGTGATTGCTTACATTTACTGTTCTACCGGGATTCTGGATTTGTCCCGGAAAATCTACGTTTTTTGCGGGTATCTTGCGGGAACTTACGGGCATTTTGCGGGTTCACAAGCCTGCTTCGCAAGTTTGTCGAAGGATTCAAACCTTCTTATAATCGGGACGCACGCTGTTTCAGCGTAGAGTGTCCATGAGCCGTCGCAAGTGTTATAAAATACGTCGAAATCCGCTGCTGTCTTTTCTGGATATTTTGGCGTGTACCCGGCACTGTATCCGTTTCTGCACTGTGAGAAGTTCCAGTGCTTTGCAACGAAGTTCGGCCAGTAATCGCGGAAGCCTGTACAGAAATCTCTAAAGGTCATGTCAGCCTGCCTCCTGAACGGATTTGTACCCGTAGTCATGATGGACGAACTCTTTCAATTCCTCTGCGGTCATCAACCGCGCCATTTTATCAATGGCCGCAATGTTGCGGCGGCAGGTGGCTTTCTCAGCCTTCGTCATGGACTCGCAATCCAGCCAGTTCCGACGATCCCATTCCATGTATTCGGCAGCGGACATCGGAGTTTCGCACGCATTGTCTTCCGTCTTCCGGAACGCATAAGAGATCTTTCCGTCTTTCGTGAAGTCGATGAACAGCTGGCCGTCGTTATTGTCCTGCCAGTTGAACACAACGTCATTGAAAGGCTTGTCTGGAAAAACGTCCTTCCATTCTTCGATGATCTTGATCGAAATCTGGTAGTCCTTGAGGTCGAAGTTTACGTCCAGAATGCGGCGCAAATGCTCGACGTTCACGTCGCGGAGAAAAATCCAATCGCTGTAGTCTTTGACCGAATCGATGTACTCAATGCCGTATCTAGCACGCGAAATCATTCGCTCGGCATAGTTCCATTGATAGTAGTTTGCGACGATGAGCTGCCCGGACGCGCGGACATAGATCTGTGAACGCTGTCCCATTTCAGATACCTCCGTACATCAGATCAGCGACGCGAACGTCGAACGTTTCCTCGAACCAGTGCCAGATTTCTTCCCGGTTTGTCCCTGCCGGGAACCCATGCCATGCTTCCTCAATGCACTCTGTTTCCGGGTTCATCGGAACATCGCCGAACTCGCTCCATAATTCCTTGACTTTCTTCATTGTTTTTGGCCTCCTGTATGGTGTTTTGTCTTACACCTTTGTTTCTACCGGAAAGTTGAATTTGTCCCACGCTCAAAGAAATTTCTTACCGGAAATCGTGCTCAAGGAAATCTTCGCAAGCGCGTTCATGGTTGAGAAGTCCTTTTCTGGACTTTTCGTATAAGGCTCTGGTAAACTCTACTTCACGAGAAAGTTCGCTATCTTCCGGGGCAAAGTCCAATTTGTCGCGTGCAGCATTCAGCTTTTCACGCAGGAGCTCGCATTCCTTTTCTCGGATGTTTTTCTCCTTCTCAAGAAGAGAGTCGATGATT
>OMBN01000830.1_pt1 | contig 15528 bp, 10 predicted proteins | sample 1644891 | NCBI WGS metagenome assembly OMBN01 (sample SAMEA103958144, study PRJEB25191) | human gut metagenome | reverse complement strand
TTCCTGCATGTCAAGGAAAGCGGCCAGCGCCTCACGCGCGTAGCGTTGGCCGCGCGGGTCGGCGGAGTAGATGTCCGGCACAAGATCCGGAGCCAGCGCGTGCCGTGTCGGATTGGAGTCGTTGAGCTTGCCGAGCGGTCTGCCGGCTGTTTTGGCGGTGGCTTCCGCCTTGGCGATGGGATTGGGCTCACTGATGTCGACTCTTGAGGAAAAACGCATGCTCTCCACCCTACTCCATGGACTGCCGTCTTCCATCTGCGGCACATGGAACAACGAAAAAGGCCGTCCGACGAATCGGACGGCCTTGTGACAACCTAATCGGTCAACACATCACTTCTGCTTGGTGCTCGCGTAGTATGCGGCGCCGATGATGCCGGCCTCGTTGTGCAGCTTGGCTGCGACGATCGGGGTCTTGATGTCGATGTACGGCAGGAACTTCTCGGAGACGCGGGACACGCCACCGCCGACGACGAACAGCTGCGGGTCGAAGTAGAACTCCATGAGGGAGTAGTACTTGGTCAGGCGCTTCGCCCACTTCTTGTAGCCCATGTCGAGCTTCTCGCGGATGGAGGATGCGGCGTACTTCTCCGCGTCACCCTTGCCCTTGAGCAGTTCCAGATGGCCGAGCTCGGTGTTCGGAATGAGCTCGCCGTTGAAAATCAGCGCGGTGCCGATGCCGGTGCCCAGCGTGGTGGCGATGACGAGGCCATCCTGGCCCTTCGCGGCGCCGAACTGCTGCTCGGCAAGACCGGCGGCGTCAGCGTCGTTCACCACGGTGACCGGACGACCGCAAGCTTCGGAGAACACTTCGGTGACGTCCACGCCGACCCAGGACTGGTCCAGGTTGGCCATGTAGCCAAGCTTCTCGCCCACATGAATCGGAGCCGGGAAGGCGATGCCGACCGGAGCGGACTCCGGAACCTCGAAATGCTCGAGCTGCTGGCGAACGATTTCGCCGACGGCCTTCGGAGTGGACACCTCCGGGGTGAGGATCTTCAGACGCGGTTCGGCGAACTCGCCCTTCTCGAGGTTAACCGGGGCGGCCTTAATGCCGGAGCCACCAATGTCAACGCCGAATGCCTGTGCAGTCTCAATCATCTTCAACCTCTCTATCAAGGTATGTTATGGGTGTATTCGAACCGGTACGTGTTATGGTAACTCGCAACATGCCCAAAATCGCGCGCGACATGCACAAATGGTGAGAACGATTGCACAAATTGTAATACTTAACCGAGTAAATATTTCATCGCCTGTTTTGCAAACGATTCGTTCCACGTCGGTAGAGGCTCCGACGTGGGACGAATCGTCAATCGCGTGATCGCCGCGCGTTGGGAAACGCGTGGGCCACGGTGTTACTTCAGCGGCGGCATCGGCTGCCATTCCGGATCATGCAGCAGCTTGCGCGAATCCCACCATCCCTTGGCGATCTGAACGATGCCGGTCTTGAAATGCTCGCGGTCCACCATCGTCAGTCGAATCACTTCCTTGACCGCGGTCAGCACCGTACCCAGGCCGAACAACAGCGGACGGTAATCGCCGTACGTCATGAAGTATCGGGCCATGTAGCCGCGGTTGCGCATGATGTGGTAGCGGTTCATGTCGGAAGTGGAGTTGAGCTGGCGCACGCCGGCGATGTCCCAATTGCCGATCTCGCGCGTACGGCGCAGCACCACGTCGGGCACGACGATCGGATTGGTGACCTTGCTGGCACGATAGCCGTACATCGTGTCGTCCCAATAGATGAAGAAACGCGGGTCGGGCAGACCAATCTTCTCGACGATGTTGCGGCGGAACAGGCCGCCTTCGAAGCACAACGTGTCCATCACGCGATAGCCAGCCGGGCCGAACGCAGCCGGTGCGATCGGGTTCGGAATGCCGAGCGGGACGATGAAATCGTACTGCCAGTAGAACGGACCGCCATCATAGTCGTAGCGGCTTCCCTGAATCACGTCGTGCCGATCGGTCCACTTGGCCAAGCGCTCGATGCCTTCCGGCATGACGGCGACGTCGTCGTCCATGACCCAGAACCATTCGGCACCCAGCTCGTACGCCTTCTTCACGCCTGCGGAGAAACCGCCCGCGCCTCCGAGGTTGTCGGTCTGCGGCGCGTAGACCACGCGGTTCTCGTTGCCGGACAGGTCGGCCACGGTGGTGCCCCACTGCGCGGTGAGCTTGGCGCTGAATTCTTCGACCATGCCATGGGTCTTGTCACTGTGCTCGTTGTCCACGACGATGATGCGCCACGGGGCGACGGTAAGCTTCTCGATGGATTCGAACAGGGTGGCGAGCAGCTGCTGGCGCTTGTAGGTCACCACGACGATAGCCAGCTTTTCGATGGTCTTCTTCGCAACTTGCTTTTCAGTCATACGTTCCATTCTTGCACCGGCCCTCAACCACACATCGGCCATGTTCGATATGGAGCCGAGCACGGGCATAATCCGCGACAAATATGGACAGAATCTTGCACGGCACGAACTTGTTTGCCATAATGAACCGCGTATGCAGGGGAATCCGTATGACGGATTGAGATGGGCGTGGACGTCCGAACCCTTTGAACCTGATGGTTGACACCAGCGTAGGGAGGCATGGCCATATGGCTGATGTGATTTCCGTAACCAATTCCGATTCCGCGTTCGACGCTTCGAAGGGCGTCACGCGAACCAATCTTCCCCCATTCGCGCAGCGGCTGCGCAAAGCCGCCGACCTCGTATGGGAGGAAGGCTACAGGCAGCCGTTCATCCGCGAACTGGGCGAAGGCACTCTGCCGCGCGAGAAGTTCGCGTTCTATCTGCTGCAGGATTTCCGTTATCTCAACGACTACGCCAGAGTGCATGCTTTGGGACTGGCCAAAACAGACGATCCTGAGATCATGGCGTTCATGCTCAACGTGCAGAACGGCGCGTTGAATGTGGAGTCGACCGTGCACCGCACGTATCTGGCCAGCTACGGCATCACCGACGAGCAGATGAACAACGTGCGCCAGTCGGCGTTCGCCCGCGCGTACACGTCGAACATCCTTTCCATCGCCTATGGCAAGGACATCCTCGACATTCTCGTGGCCGTGCTCCCCTGCGCTTGGGTGTACGCGGATTACGGATATCGTCTTGCCCATGAATTCGCCGACACGCTCGATGCGAACCAGTACAAGAGCTGGGTGGACATGTACAAGACCGACGAGTTCTGGCAGGGTTCGGCTTGGCTGATCGAGCATATCGAGAAACTCGCCGCCGAGGTGAGCGAGGAACGCAAGCAGGAGCTGGTCGATATTTTTGTGACCGGCGTTGAGAACGAGTACATGTTCTGGTCCAGCGCGTACGACATGCAGTACACGTGGAAGCCCGAATGGGATCAGGAGAGCTGATTCTCCGGCACGCTCTCTTCCGATTGTTTATTTCCATATGAAGCGGCCCGCCTTCCGATTGGTTTCGGAGGGCGGGCCGCTTCATATAACGTTCGGATCGCTATTCGCGCACGAGACGAATGTGCTCCACGTCGTCACGCTGGGAACGACGGTAGAGCACGAAACGGTTGCCGATGACCTGCACGAGTTCCGCGCCAAGCTGTTCGGCGAGACCTTCGCCGGCCTCCTTGGCGGTCAGACCGGAACCGTCGAGCACGGAGCATTTGATGAGTTCGCGCTTCTCGATGGTCTCGTCCGCCTGTTTGACGGCGTTTTCGCTCAGATCGTTCTTGCCGACCTGGATGAGCGGATTGAGTTTGGTGGCCAGGCCGCGCAGCTGCTTGACCTGCTTTTTGGTAAGTGCCATATGTGTTCCATTCCTATCTACAAATACCCGCTCAAGCCTAGCGTGAGGACGGTATTTGCCCATCCGCCCGCAACGCACCGATCATAACAGCACGCCCGGCACGACCAGTGCGACAAGATAGACAAGCACCACGATCGCCACGGCCACGTCCATGCCAGTGACGCGCATGACACGCCAATGCGTGCGCGTCGCACCTTCCTCATAGCAGCGCGCGTCCAAGGCGAGGCTCAAGTTGTCGGCGTGACGGATGGCTGCGGCGAATACCGGCACGACGACCGCCACCATCGCTTTGATGCGCACTACGAACGAACCTGTTTCGACGCTGCCACCGCGCGCCGACTGCGCGTCGATGATCGCTTTCGTTTCCATGCCAAGCGTCGGCAGGAAACGCAGGGCGAGGCTCATCACCAATGCCGTCTCCTGCGTGTGCAGGCCGAATCTGGCGAACGGTGACAGCAATGATTCGAACGCGTCGGTCATGGCGGTCGGTGTGGTGGAGGCAAGGAACATCGCTCCGATGACGATGACCACGGCGAACCGGCATGCGTAGAGTATGGCGATGCGGATGCCGTCATCGGTGATGGGAATCGGCCCGAGGCTCGCCACCGTGGTGCCGGTGCGCACGAAGAAGATGTTCAGCAGGCCGCAGAAAACGAACAATGCCAGGAACACGCGCACGGAAGCGGCCAATCGGCCTACATTGATGCGTCCGGCCGCGGCGATCACGCCGGCGAACACCACGGCAAGCAGCAATTGCCAGAATGAGCCGATGGCGAACGCGGAGAACATGAGCGCCAATGCGGACAACATGCCCACGCGCGGATCGAGGCGTTCCAACAGGGTCCGCCGCTCCCCCACGGTCGCGGTGTCCGAGCCGGCGGCGTCCACGGATGGTTCCGTATCCGGTTCCGCTTCGCAGGTGGCTTTCACTGTGGATTCCGTGGATTCCTTAGAGTCCGCACGTTTCGCCGGCTTGCCCAACATGATGGTACGGTCGGCAAGCTCGTCCACTTCATCCTGCGAATGCGAGATGAGCAGTATGGTCACGCCGCGTGATTTGAGCTCGTGGATGAGCCCGTGCACGCGTGCGGCGGCCTCCTCGTCAAGACCTGCGGTCGGCTCGTCCAGAATCAACGCTTTCGGCTCGCATGCGATCACGCCGGCGATCGCCACCAGTCGCTGCTGGCCACCTGACAGGTCGAACGGCGAACGGTCGCGCAGATGTTCGATATGCAGCAGCCGCATGGCCTGCATGGCGCGTTCCATCGCCTCGGACGTATCCAATCCCAGGTTGGAAGGCCCGTATGCGACGTCTTCGGCCACGGTGTCGGCGAACAGCTGCCGTTCCGGATGCTGCATGACGTAGCCGACCGTACGGCGCAGCCTCGTACGGTTTTTGCGATTGAGGGGCTTCGTTCCGCCGTTCGCCTTCGCAGCGGCCACGGCGATGCCGTCGATGACGATCGAGCCTGTCGTGGGTTTCTCCAACGCGCACAGCATGCGCGCCAATGTGGTTTTGCCGGCGCCATTGCGTCCCATCAACGCCACTGTCTCGCCTTTGCCGATGCTGAACGACAGGTGGTTGAACACGTCACGTTCGGCGTCCACGTAACGATACGATATGTCGCGTGCTTCGATGAGCGTTTCGGCGGACTCATCATCAATGCGTTTCGGCAGGCCCACCGATTGAACCGGCATCCGAAGCCGCTCGTCGGCGGGGCCATCGCCTACGATGTGGCCTGCTTCCAGCTGAATCACACGGTCGGCATGTTCCAACTCGTCCGCATGGTGCGTGACGAGAATGATGGTGGTGCCGCGGTCCTGGAGTTCGTCCAGCACCCGCATGATGTCGGCCCGCCCTTGCGGGTCGAGCATGGCGGTCGGCTCGTCGAGCACGAGCACATCGGAATCCATCGCCAGCATGCCGGCGATGGCGATGCGTTGTTGTTGGCCGCCGCTCATGCGCGTCGGGTTGGAAGCGCGATAGTCGCTCATATCCACGGCGTCCAGCGAACCGGAGATGCGCAGGCCGATCTCATCATGCTCAATCGCAAGATTCTCCGGTCCGAACGCCACGTCGTCTTCGGTGACGGTGGTGACGATTTGGTCTTCGGGATGCTGGAACACCGCGCCGATGCCGCAACGGGCGGTTCGATACTCGTCGGCGTGCGCGCCGGACTCGTCGAACACCACATTGCCTGACAATACGACATATCCCTCATCGGGAGCCACCAGTCCGGCGATGACACGTGACAGCGTGGATTTGCCCGAACCGTTCGGTCCGGCCAGACAGATGCGTTCGCCACGACGGATGTCAAGGCTCACACCGTCAAGCGCCCATGTCGCGCCGCCATCATAGGTGAATCGCACATCGCGTAACGTTATGATCGGCGCATTGGTCGTAACCATAAAATCTTCCTTCACCAGCACTGTATGGAATTCTCGGGGAAAACAAGACGGAGGAACCCTCCGGTGGATGCGGACGGTCCCTCCATGTTCATTTCAATGGGAACAAACGAAGCTCAACGGTTCAGCAGGTTGGAGATCGGCTTGTAGATCAGGAACGTGACCACGCCGTGGATGGTGAACTTCAACGCGTTGAACGGCAGGAGCGCCGGCACTATAAGCGCCACGACCTGCGCGGTGGTCATGTGCGCGTAGAACGGCGTGACGATGATGTTGCCGACGATGGCGACGGCGAGCGCCACGACAGCGCCGACGATGATGCCGATCAGCGCGCCCTTGCGCGTCTTGTTCTTTTTGTAGATGAGCGATGCCGGCACGGACAGGGCCAATGCCACAAGCACGGCCATCAGGGTGCCCCATGGGTTGGTGAACAGGTGCGGCACGAAGCCGAGCACGCTGACGATGACGGCTGCGGCCGGGCCGAACGCGAAGCCCGCGACGAGGCAGACGATGCCGGATGGGTCGTATTTGAGCCATTGCACGCCTGGGATGATCGGGAATTCGATGAAGCTGACGGCCATGGACAGCGCCACGAACAGCGCGTACATGGCGATGCGTTTGGTGGACCAGCGGCCGGAGTCGGCGACGCCTGTGGAGTGCGCGTTGTCCGGACGGGCCATCGGCTTGTCTGCGGCCTGATCAGCTGCGGTATTGGAGGTATTGCTAGGAGAGGATACACTCATGTTGAGCTCCGTTTCTTCCATCCGGACTGTAACCGTTGGCCCCGGATTCTCACCGGATCAGCCGCTTTCGCGGGTCGCGGGCTTCGGTATGGGGCCGTTATGAATGCCGGTCGTGCCGTTACCGCCAGTAAGGATTTTCACCTTCCCTGAAACTTGCTTGTCCATATATACGCCCGCCATGCGATATGCGCAACCTGCGTTCCGTTTTCGTCTTGCGATTCGGAACGCAGTCTGCGCACGCCGCGACAGCGGGCATGTTATGACAGCAGGTCGAGCAGATCGTCCTTGCTGAGCGTGCCGACGCCGCCGGATGCGGTGCCGTCGGTGAATTGGCGCGCCAGCTCGTTTTTCTTTTCCTGCAGTTTCAGGATGCGTTCCTCGATGGTGTCTTTGGCCACGATCTGGTATACGTTCACGTCCTGGGTTTGGCCGATACGGTGCGCGCGGTCGGTTGCCTGGTTCTGCGCGGCGGCGTTCCACCATGGGTCGGCGTGCACCACCACGGACGCGCCCACGAGGTTCAGGCCCGTGTTGCCGGCTTTGAGCGAGATGAGGAATACGGGCACGTCATTGCCGTTGAATTCGTCGACCAGTTCCACACGGCGTTTCTTCGGCGTCTCGCCGGTGATGGTGTAGTATTCCACGCCTTGTTCGGCGAGTCTGGCGCCGATGAGTTCGAGGAACGAGGTGAATTGCGAGAACACGAGGACCTTTTTGCCTTCGTCCATGCATGTGGCCACGAGTTCGACGATGGCGTCGAGTTTGGCGGAGGCGTTCTTCGCGTCGGCGTATACGAGTCTTGGATCGCAGCAGATTTCGCGCAGCAAGGTGAATTCGGCGAGGATGCGGATCTTCTTGGTGTTGAAGTCGGCGTCCGACGCCTTGGTGAGCGTGGCGCGTAGCCGCTGTTCGTGTGCGGCGTACAGTTTGCGCTGCTCTCCTTCCAGTTTGACGGTGAGCACGTTCTCGAATTTGTCGGGCAGGTCGGTGAGCACGTCTTTTTTCAGACGGCGTTTGATGAACAGTCCCACCAATGCCTGCAGTTTGTCGGCCATGACGGAATGTTCCGGACCGGGAGCCATGATCGGCTGCTCGTATTTTTCGCGGAATTTCGTATAGGTGCCGAGCAGTCCGGGCATGAGGAAGTCGAAAATGCTCCACAGTTCGCTCAACCGGTTTTCGATTGGCGTGCCGGTCAGAGCGAAGCGATGGTCGGCCGTGACCTGTTTGACCGATTTGGCCACCTTTGTGGCGTGGTTTTTGATGTATTGCGCCTCGTCGAGCGCCATCAGCGCGAAATGGCAGGCTGCGTAATCGTCCACGTCGCGACGCAGCAGATCGTAGGAGGTGATCACCACGTCGGTGCCGTCGTACGTCGTGGCGCCATTCGTCGTAGCACCGTCGTTCTCCTGCGATTGCGCGGCCACCGTCGCGATGGCCTTGCGTCGCTGCGCTTTCGTACCGGCGACGACTTCCACCGTCAGATCGCCCGCGAATTTCTCGCATTCCGCGGCCCAGTTGTAGACGAGCGATGCCGGGCAGACGATGAGTGACGGACCGTTTCCTTTGCGCGCTTCGATGAGCGAGAGCAGCTGCACGGATTTGCCGAGGCCCATCTCGTCGGCGAGGATGCCGCCGAAGCCCTTGTCCCACAGGGTGGACAGCCATTGGAAGCCCTCCACCTGGTATGGGCGGAGCACGGTTTTGAGCCGTTCGGGCACTTCGTAGCGTTTCGGATCGACGATCTTCACATCGTTGACATAGTCCACGAACGAGGCGCTTTTGCCTTCGTCGTCCACTTGGGAGTTCAGCAGGAACGCTTGGTATCCGGGGATTTTGATGATGCCGGAGTCGAGCTGTTTTTCACTCAGGTCGAGGTCCGTGGACACTTGGTCGAGCTCATGCAGGTCGGCTTCCTTCAAATCCACGAACGTGCCGTTTTTGAGCCGATGGTAGCGGCGTTTTCTGCGGTAGGAGTCAAGCAGCGCGCCGACTTCGTTCATCGGCACCTCGTCGGCGATCGGTGAGATTTCAACGAGGTTCGAGTCGATGGACAAGCCGACCTTCACCGATGGCGGGTTGGGCTGCATCATGCCATCGAATGCCGCCGTGGAGAAGACCTGGCCCACCGATTTGAGGATCTGCACGCCGTCGGTGAGCATGAGCAGGATAGCCTGCTCGTCCTCTTCTTTGACGCGTGCCACGTCGATGGAGCTCCATGTAGGGCACAGCTGGCGTACCACCTGCACGGCGAACGATTCTCGTGACAGGTCGCGTTTGACCTGCGAGGCTCTTGAACGTGAATCGGGGTTGATCACGCCGCGCAGTTCTTTGGCGGTGGGCACCAGTTGGAAGGTGAAGTCGCCGTATTTCGCCACCGCTTCGCAGGTGATGCCGTACAAATCGCGGTCCAGATAGAATTCGATCCGGCATTCGGTTCCCACCGCTTCGGCCACTTCCTGCGGAATGTCGAATCCGATGCCCGCTTCGGTGAGTTTCGGCACGATGGTTCGGGCGAACATGGGCCAGTCGTTTTCGGCGATGAACACGCCGTCCGGATCGTCGGAACACAGGTCAGGCAGCACCTGTAATGCCGGGCGCAGTTTATCGGTGCAGCGGAAGAGCCCGTCGATGCCTATCCTGTCCGTCGCCGTGGAATCGTCGGGACGTTCGCGGCTGAAAATGTAGAAGCCGTTGCGTCCGTTGATGACATCGGAGATGCTTTGGTTCGATGTGATGCGCACGCCCGACGCGGTGCCCTCATGCACGTAGGACGCCTTGAACGTGAAGGTGGGGTCGCCTTCGACAATGTCAAGGCCGAACGGTTCGCCTCCTTCGTTGGCCATGTGGATGCGGCTTGGCCCGGATTTCTTGGTGCGTTGGAAATCCTCGATAAGCAATCGTCTCAGCCCGTCACCGTCCGACGTGCGCAGGAAACCGCGGGCCTTCGACTCGTGTTCCTTGTATTCGTCCTGTGTCACGGCGTGGAACAGGTCGAGCAGGTCGCATGCCTCCCAATCGGTGAGGACGAGTTCACGGTCGATGCGTACCGCTTCGCCGTAATAGTATCCGTTTTGCAGTTGGGCCGCCGTTCTGGATGCAATCACCTGCTGTAGGAAGCGGTATAGCTTCAGCGAGAAGGGGTCGAGCATGTCCGGAGTGTGGGTGAACGCGAGTTTTTTGCCATATGACTCGTATGTTCCCGTCCGCATGTCGGTCACGAATCTTGAGATGTTTTTGAGCGCATAGTCGGCGTCGCCGCATCCGATGCGCAGGGACAGGCGCAGGGCGTCATGGCCGTTGATCAGCGTGGGCTCGAGGTACACGCTTCCCGGTTTGACGTCGACCGGCGCGCTTGATTTGCGTTTCGGTTTGGCGGCTCCCTGTCCGGAGGCGCCACGTTGTTCCTCGATCAATCGGCTTTTCGCGTTGATGATTCGTTTCAGCACGTCGAGTTGGGCGTTCTCGCCGGCGTTGTTGCTTTTCGCATCGAGGGAGCGCATGTAGTCGGCGAGGGCCCGGGGTGTTGCGGCTGCGGCGTGGAATCCCCGGAATCGTTCCGGCTGTTGCAGGAACAGCAGCAGCATGGCGGCTACGTGCTTGCACATGCCGGTGTACCGGCGGCTGGTGGAGGAAGCCGAGTCGTCATCATCGTTGACGTGGCCGTACGTGCTGCCGGAGCCGAAATCGTCGTAGTCGTCGACGTAATCGTAGTCGTCGTCATCGTCGAAGCTGCGGTATTTCGGACTGTTGTGGTAGTCGAAGGTCCGGTAGGAACCGTAGCCGCGCTGCGAACCGCTGAATGCCGGGCAGGAGCAGTAGCGTGCCAGAAACAGCTCGTCGGCGAAATCAAGCGTGGCTTGCACTTCGTAACGGCTGGAGGGTGAGGTGGTGCCCCGTATGGTGGCATACAGGGTGATGCGGTTGGATGCGGTGTCGTTCAGGCAATGCAGGTCCTCCATTTTGGAACGCCATTGGTTGGCGATGCCGCGGGCGCGCTGCAGTACCGGCTGGCTGCATTCGCTGCGCAGCTCGTCGGAAAGCCATGCCAGAGTGTCCGCCACCTGAACCCCCATCGTTCGTACGTTTGTTCTCATGCAACCATACCAGCGCGATGGAACAGCAAAAGCCGCGGCCCGATCCGGACCGCGGCATGTTATCGCCCGTGTTGCGTCAGCGGCAGCGTTTGGTCAGCGGCTGCCATGGGTCGAGTTCCACCGGCTCGGTTTCGAGCAGCGCTCGGGTGGCGTCGTCGAGGTATTCCTTGCGGATGATGATTTCGGTCACATAGCGGTCGAACCACTTGTCGGAGGCCACGTAGTAGCCGTCTTCGCCGTTGTCTTTGCCCCAGCTGTTCTCCACTTTCCAGCGGCTCGGCTTGCCTTGCTCGTCAAGGTTCACGCCGGTGAGGGTCATGGCATGGTTGCTTGGACTGTCGCCGTATTCGAGGCCGTGCGCCTTGTCGAAGTCGAAATCGGTGCCGAACAGCTGGTCCACGCGCACGCTGTCGCAGTCGAAATAGCCGGCCGCACGCAGCGAGAACTGGGTGCAGTCGCAGGCGAACCAGATCGGGTGTCCGGCGCTAATCTGGTCGACCGCGGCCTTTTTGAACACGTCGAGCGGCACGTTGACGAATTCCATATCCCCCGCTTCGGCCACATTGGCGGTGTAGCGGATGCGGTAACGCTTGTTGAACGGACGGGACGCCATCGGCACGTTGCACAACGTCACCAAATCGTCGACGTCCACCGGCACGTACTTCTTGTAGAATTCCATCGGCGTGATGCCGGTTTCGCGGATCTGTCTGCGCTCGTCCTTGCCGGTTTTCGGCTTGTCGGCCTCGTCTTCGCCGCTTTTCTTATCGTCCTTCTTGTCATCGTCGCTCACGCGGGCCAGGAAGTCGAACTTCTCCGGCGGCTCGCCCAACGAGATGGCGCACATGCGGTACACGGTGGACATGTCGTCGTCCTTGACCGCGCGCAGTTCATCGACCGTGGCGCCGGCTGCGTAACGTTCGCGCAGGTCGGCGGCGAACTGGCGCAGCCTGCTGTTGAGGTATTGTTTGAACGCATCGGAGTCCTTGGAATTGGCGGATTCCGGGTAGGCGCTCTTCGGCACGAGACCATACTTGTCTACAAGGGCGGCGAACATCTGCCACCAACCGCCGTCATCGGCCGGCCCGTAGTTGATCTCCTGGAACAGGCGGCTGTCGGTCGGCTCGTCGAGCGTGGCGAACACGTTTTCGAGATACGTGTTGGATTTTTCCATCGCATCCCAGAAGAACAGGTAGGTTTCGGAGAATTCGAAATCGTCGAGTCCCCACTGGTGCATGAGCTCGTAACGCAGGGTGTTGAGGGATGCGAACATCCAGCAGCGGCCGGATCGGCGCTGGTTGGTGATGGACCCCTGTTTCAGTTCGATGGAGAAGTCGCGTGGCAGCGCGCGCTGGCCTTTGTAGTCGGTGGCGGCTTCGAGCACGCCCGAGGACACCGCGGCGTTGGCGGCCACAAGGTTGGCCCGGTCGGCGTTGAAGTCTTTGGCGTATTGTGCGAGACGTTCCGGTTTGATTGCTGTGATGCTGTTGGTCATACGGCCGATTCTTGCCATACGTCTTGACGGATGCGAAATACTGGTTTCGGCATGCCGAAAAATCTGCCGTAAATAAGCGATTCGAATTCGTTCCGGGGATATTCTTGTACTACTTGAGGGGTTTTTAGGGTGAGGAGCGTATCATGCGTCGTCATGGTTCGATGATGGTTGTTTTGTCCGGATTGCTGGCTGCGAGTCTGGCCATCGGACTGCCGGTCGGTTCGGCGTATGCGGACGAGCCGACGGATGGCACCGGGGCCGGCACGTCCGCCACGGAGGTGTTGGATTCGTTGGAGGTCAAGGGCCGCGCGCCGAAAACCGGGTACAAGCGCACTCAATTCGGCAAGGCGTGGGCCGACGTGGACCACAACGGCTGCGACACCCGCAATGATATCCTCAACCGCGATCTGACCGGCGTGAGGCACAAGTGGCGTACGCACAATTGCGTGGTGAAGTCCGGAAAACTGCATGATCCATACACTGGCAAGGACATCAAGTTCAAGAAGGGCAAGAAGACTTCCACCGCGGTGCAGATCGACCATGTGGTGGCGTTGAGCGATGCGTGGCAGAAGGGCGCGCAGAAGCTCAGCGAGGAGCGCCGCACCGCATTGGCGAACGATCCGTACAATCTGCTGGCCGTGCAGGGGCGTGCCAACCAGAAGAAGTCCGATGGCGATGCGGCCACGTGGCTGCCGTCCAACAAGGGGTTCCGTTGCGAATACGTGGCGCGTCAGATCGGCGTGAAGCACAAATACTCACTGTGGGTCACGCAGGCCGAAAAGGAAGCCATGGCCAAGGTGCTGTCCTCCTGCCCGACGCAAACCGTGCCCGACTACACGGGGGTCAAGGATTCCACAGCCGAGAAGACCACCGAGTCCGAGCAGACCGAACAGACGCAAACCGAACAGACGCAAACCGAACAGTCAGCTGAGCAGGCCCAGCAGACTCAACAAACGACACAGGCACCTGCGCCCGAACCCGCTCCGGCTCCCGCGCCCCAGCCAGCGCCACAGCAGGACGTCTACTACCAGAACTGCACCGCGGCACGAGCCGCTGGCGCCGCGCCTATCTACCAGGGCCAGCCGGGCTACCGTTCACAACTGGACCGCGACCATGACGGAGTCGCCTGCGAATAAATCCAATGCAGCGTCTCCGCCTTTCCGGTTGTAAGACGTATGACGGTGAGGCATAGGAAAAGCGCCGGGTTATTCATCCGGCGCTTTTCCTATGCCTCAGCCTCTTTCCGTATTTCCGCGGTGCAGTCATGAGAATCGCTATAACCTGCGCAGCTGCGCGATATCATCGCGCAGCTGGTTGACGGTGTCCGTCAGTTCCCGCACATTGTGGCGCAACTGTTCCGTTTCCGATTCCGCCTCATCCGCACGCTTGTCGGTCTCGTCACGAACACGGTCGACGATCCATGAGGCCAGCGTCGCGGTGACGATGCCGATCAGGGCAACGCCGGTTATCATCAGTCCGATGGCGATGCATCTTCCCTGCCATGTCACCGGGGACAAATCGCCATAGCCGACAGTGGTGACGGTCACGAACGACCACCATATCGCTTCACCGAAATCGGTGATGGAAGCGCCTGGAACCCCACGTTCCACATCCAATTCGGCAAGGGCGCCGATATACATCAGTAGTGTCACGCTGCAGCATGTGTACAGTGTGATGCGCCCACGCACCGCCATGCCACCGGTACGGTTGAGCACGTTGAGCACTGCCACCAGACGCAGCAGTCTCAACGGCCTGAAGATGGGCAAGGCGATGGACACCAGCATCAGCAGATTCTCTTTGAACCAGGTTTTCTTGTCTTCCGCCAGCAGGATCGAAACGACGTAGTCGACGATGAACGCCATCCAGATGATGTTGATCACCATTTCGCACAATACGATATGCGTTCTCGCCAGCACTTCCCACGAATACGCGAACAGGAACACCAATGCCAATGCGGTCATGAACCACTCGGTCATCCGCTGCCATTTGTCCAATGTCATATCTCCCGCCTTTCTCCCCATGGCTGCCATCATACGGGTTTGCCCGTTTTTGTGACGTATTCCGGGCGCGGTGCATGTGCCTTCAGACCAGATAGACCTCCTCATGTGGTTCGTTTCAGAGTTCATCTCGGAGGCCGTCCGATTCGGACCATTCAGCCGACGACCGAAGGAGCGGATACCCACTTTTAATGAACGTCAGCCCTTGAGAGGCATGCGGTTGTCGAGCGATTGTCCGTTGGCGTAGCAGCGCACGTTGCCCAATGCGATGGCGATGATGCGCCGTTCGGTGGACTCCAAGTGGTTGCCGCCCGCCACATGCGGGGTGATCAGGCATTTCGGCTCGCTCCATAATGGCGATGCCGCCGGCAGCGGCTCCGGTTCGGTCACGTCGAGGCCAGCGCCGCGGATCATGCCGTTGGCGAGCGCGTCGGCGAGCGCCTGCGTGTCTATGGCGTCACCGCGGCCCGCGTTGATGACGATGGCGTCGGTTTTGAGTTTTGCGATGCGTTCCGCGTTGAGCAGGTGGTGTGTGGATGGCGTGGATGGCACGCACATGGCGATCACGTCGGCGTATTGCAGCACGTCGTCGAGCGATTCGAATCCGACCATGTGGTCGATGCCCGGCGCTTCGACGGTGGGGTTGCGGCGGATGCCGATGGTCGACATGCCGACGCTCTTGCATAGGCGTGCGAAATGCGATCCGATGTCGCCGGTGCCGATGATGAGCGCGGTTTTGCCGTCGGGGCTGATGACGCGGCCGGCGTCCTGCCATGCGGCGTTCGGGTTGCCGACGGCGTAGATGTGCAGGTTTTTCATGATGGACCACATCATGGCGAACATGTGTTCGGACACGCTTTGTCCGTAGGCGCCGGTGGCGTTGGTGAGCATGGAGCCGGGGTGGAGCACGCCAGGCCGCTGGTATTTGTCGACGCCGGCGCTCCAGGTCTGCAGCCATTCGAGTCTGGGGCATTGCGCGCATGTTTCGGGCGTGATGTTGCCGATGACCGCGGTTGCATACGCTTT
>OMBN01000825.1_pt1 | contig 15556 bp, 14 predicted proteins | sample 1644891 | NCBI WGS metagenome assembly OMBN01 (sample SAMEA103958144, study PRJEB25191) | human gut metagenome | reverse complement strand
ATGCGGGTCGCCTTGCCAGCGGAATACCGGCGCACGGTGAACCATTCACGCGCCTCCGTATCGCCAGCTGCGACATACGCGGTCTTGCCGCACTTGTCGCACACGTACTTCGAGTAACCGTCAGACTTCACTATCCAATCCTTTCAAACATGGAACAACCAAGCGAAGGCAACTGCCTCCACGTACCACCGAAATCCACCGCAGGGTCAACACCGGTCGTGTTCATCACGACATAGCCGATTGGAAACACGACCTTTCCCGTACTGCCGGAGCCACCGTTCACATGGGCGCTTATCACACCGTCCACGCTCACAATCGTGGAACCATCCACCCTCACGCCACCCAACACGTCCGTGGACGCCTTCGGCAGCGCGTAAGCGTTCGCGCCCCGTTCGACCGAAGCGAGCTTAGACCGTTCACCGTCGGTCATCATGCCCGACTTCGCACCATCGGCCACACTCTTCGCCGCATCCGCAACGGTCTTCGCATCCTCGGCGGTCTTGTTCGCCGCTCCAATCTGCGCCGCGTAATCGGAAGCCGTCTTGTTAGCCGCCTCGGCAACCTGCCTGACGGCATTCAAATCATCAGAATCGACATCCGCGTTTATCGTGCCGCCTGAAATCGACAGGCCACGACCAGCCGTCAAAGACACGCCACCACCAGGCGAACCACCGGAAGACGAAGAGGAAGAGCCGGAATAGTTCGCATTCGCCGACTGCACCGGCAGTCCGACCTCGAACGTCGAAGTCAAAATCCCGGAATCGATTTTCACAATCTGCTTCGTCACCACGGCGGTGACATTGACACCGGAAGCCTGATCCGTCGCGACGATCTTGTCATCCACGTGCAGACCATCACCGACCTCATCGGACAACGTCACCTCGACCGAACCACCGGTCTGCAACTCCTGCAGATGTTTCTTCGTCTCGGATTGCAGCGTGGACAAATCCGCGTTGGAATAGTCGTATGTGGCGCATACCTCATCGACGCCAATGAGCGTCTGCGTCTGACTCACCGCACCGGCTGCATCAGCGAAATAATTGACCACCAGACGATCTTTAAGCTCCTGCGAGCCAAGGCCGATGAGATGATTCACCGCGCGACAGTTGGTTTCGGCCTTGAAGTCCACCAAGTCGGAATCGATCGTGTTGTCGATGATGCCGACCGGCGTGATGCCAAGCAGGATGCGATTATCCTTGGCTTGGAAATCGAGGCGTCTGCCACAGGATGCGAGCAGATTACGGAATCCTGTGTAGGCGTCCACGTAGCGTGGATTTCGGAACATCCAATTCGACAAAGTGGAAGCATCGGAGGAATCGACGGTAAACACCGAATCCAAACCGATGCGCTTCAAAAGGCTTTTAAGGATGTCAGGCAGCTTGCCGGAGACGGTCAGGTAATCCTGATTCGCGTCCGGCTGCAATATCTTCGCCGCCAACATGCCAGTCCACGATTGGCCGATCCACATGGCCGTGGACACGCCACCGGAAACGGTCACACGACGGTCGATGATCCGGCCGCCCACGTCACTGCCGTCAAGCCAGAAATACCAACCACGTTCGATTTCCGGCGCATCCGGATCGTCGATGGTCAATTCGAAGTCGTTTTCGTCCGTGCCGCAAGCCCAATCCAACGTCACCTGCGAAACGATCGCACGTGGCGTCAGCTTGCCGTCGGCGAGGATAACGTCAGCCAAGGCACACCTCCCGAAACGTCAAACATGGTCAAATCGATGCCATAATTGCCGGAAACCGTCAACAGCGAATCTCCGGCCGGTATCGGCTCGAAAACATATGAGCCGCTTCCCCTGCCGTTGCCACGAACGCCCTTGTCGAAAACATCCGAAACGTCGCCGTTTTCAGCTGTCAACGTTATCGTCTTCCGCAATCCAGTGGCCGACAGCGACACATAACCGCCTTCCGGCACCGTCACATCAACCGCATAAGTGTTGCCGCCGATCTGGAAAGACGGGTTGACGCAAGGGCCGAAAATGACCGCAGTGAACTCGGCGGCCTCGCCGGTCGGATTATTCACCGTCAAGGCGATTTTCGACGGAGCCAAATCGGTCGGCAGGTCCAGGGGGAGGTCAATCTGCGAACCGGTGCCTGGCGTCATCGGGAAGAAATGCTGCACCGGCAGCGCGCGACGCCAAACACCATCGCAAAGGACAATCGTGTAATCGACTTGCGCGTATTCCGGCCATGGCACGAGACCGAGCGATGAGCCGACGACATACGCCCGCTGGAACCATTCGCCATCCACCGTCAACGTGCCTGGCGTAACCGCCTGCACGTCCGAATCGAAAGCCGTCTGCACCACGTCCAATCTTGACGGATCCGTGGTGCGGACGGTCATTTTCGCCGTCGACGCGTTCCGGCTCACCGATTTGATACCGCGAGTGGCCAAAGTGTACGTCCATGCGTACCCGCGCATCTCCTGCAGGTCGGCCACCCACAGACTATCGGTGTTGAGGTCGATGACCGTGCCATCATGCGACGCGTATCTAAGCTCGCGCATATCTGCGGATCAACCTCCCCAAGTCACGATCGCCGACCGTCGAATCATCGGACGCGGCGCTGATGATCGCGCCAAGATCGTTGTGCAGGCTGGTTATCGCCGCCACCACGGAAGCGGTATCAACCTGTATGCTGACCTGATTGCCTGTCATCTGATTGGCTGTGGCAAACACTTCGCGTGGAATCTTCCGCTCGTTCAGCAGGCGCATGGTATCGACGCCGTAATAGGCCGTGGCCGCGGCATTGTGCGTGTACTCGCCCGCGGCGAGACGAGCGTTGAGCAGGTACACGCTGTCGCTCAGACCATTGCCGGGCGCCCATGCCGGATCCACGTAGCCGACGAACTCGCCACCTCCGGCGAACTGCTGGAAGGTGCCGTCCGTGAACATGCCGCCTGTGTAACCGCCTTCCTTCTTCGTTTTCTCCGTGACGGTGAAGCTCTTGTCCGCGATCTTGAAGTTGTTGATGAACCGGAGCACCGGAGTCGCCTGGTCGTTGACCGAGGCGGTGCTCTTCTTGTCGTTCAGCTTCTTGCGGTTGACGGCGTCGACCTTCGGTCCGGCCTTGTCGGCCGAATCGAGCGTGTTGCGCTTGTCTTTGAGCCTCTTGGCCTTGTCAACCTTCGGCGAGGCGTTGTCCTTGGCGTCGAGCTTGGCGGTAGCCTTCTTGTTGTTGAGCTTGTTGACATTCGCGGAGGCCGTCTTAGCTTTTTTGGACGCCTTGTCGGTCGCATCGAGGGTCGCCTTGACGTGGGTCTTGTTGAAGGCCTGCATCATCTTCTGCGCCTTCTTGGCGCTGGCCGCGGCCTTCTTCGCGTCGGCGTCCAGCGTGGCCTTCTCGTCGATCTCGTGGAACTTGCCGAGACTCGTCTTGGCGTCCTTGGTCTTCTTCTTGGCCTTGGAATCATCCACGTCGAGCTTCGGCTGGTTGCCTTCGGCGGTCTTCTTGATGTTGTCGATCGCCGCTTTGATGCTGTCGGAACTCAGACCCCACCGGTCCGCCAAAGCGTTAGCGGCCTGTTCGCCCATGCCCGAAGCTTCGGCCTGCCTTATGAGAGCTTCGCGCGCATCCTGCAGGACGCCGTTGGCGCGTTCGATCTCGCCTCCGGTGAAGTTGGTGTTCTCACCCTGCTTGAGTATCTTCTCCGCAGCGTTCTGCGCGCTGCTGGCGATATCCTCCAAGGCCTGCCTGGTCTTTGTGCCCTTCTCGCTGAATCGGTCGAGCAGGTCGCCGTTCTCGTTGAACACTCGACCATTGTCTTTGCAGGTGTCCGACAGTTGGCCGATCTTCTGGTTGAGCTGGTCCACGGCCTCGTCGGCAGTCAGGTTGTTGGATTCCAAGCCGAAGAGCGATTTGACAAGTCCGTCGATTTCCTCGGCCGCGTCCTTGGCGCTGCTTCCGAGGTCCTTGTTCGCGCTGGCGGTGTCCTTGGCGGCCTTCGATGCGTTGCCGTCGGCGTCCACGGCGTTCTTGGTGGCTGCGGCCTTCTGCTTGGTCTGTTCCTTGGCTTCGCTGTATGCCTTGGCTTCGTCCTTGATGCTGTCGCGCATCTTCTGCGCGACAGCCATCTGCGAATGGCCCTGCTTGCCGTATTCCTTCAACGCGGCGTTGACCTTGTCAGTCGCGTCCTTGTTGCCCATGGCTGCGCTGGTCATGTCGGTCAGGCTGACCTTTGCCTCGCCCATCCAATGCGTCATGTCGGCTCCGGCGAAGTTCATCTTCTGGTAGGAGTCGGCGATGGTGCTACGGACGTCACTGCCTGATTCAAGCGCGGACTGGAGCTGTTCGGTGGCCTCCTTGGCCTTCTGCTGGCGCTCAATAAATGAGGTGAGCGCCACTCCGGCGACGGTGAGGGCGATGCCCCACGGTCCGCCGAGCAGACTCATGACGCTGCTGCCGACGGCTTTGAATCCGGCGGTTTTCAGTTCGGCTCTGCTGGCGCTCGTGCCGAACGCCTCCATCTGCTCCTGCGCGCTCATGCCGCTCGCACGGAACATCTGGAAGGCGGTCTGCGCGGAGGCCAGAGCGCTTTTCATACGCTGGATCGGGTCGATGGCCAGACCAATGTTGTTGGCCATCGTGCTGGTGCTGCCGTTGAGATTGCTTGCGGCCTTGTGGACGCCGCCGAGCACGCCGCCGAGAGCGGCCATGACGATGATGGTCTGCTGCGCGCCGGCCGGAAGGCTGGCGAAGGAGTCCACGAGGGTGTCAAGCCCCTGGACGAGTTTGCGCAGTGGCCCTTGCGCGCCTTCGCCGATGGAGATCATGAGCGATTCCATGCTGCCGGAGAGGTTTTCGAGGTCGCCTTTGAGGTTGTTGTTCTTTGCCGCTGCCTGTTCGGCTGCGTATCCGCTTTCGGATACCGCCTTGGTCCAGTTCCTGACGCCTTTCTCTCCGGCGTCGTAGAGGTAGTTGGCGGCCTTGATGGCGTAGCTGCCGAAAATTGTCGCATTCGCCTGGTTGCGCTGTTCCTGCGTGAGGTTTTTTTCGGCTTTTTGCAGCTGTCCGGCGAAATTGGCCATGCCGACGAAGTTGCCGGAAGCGTCGTATGCGCTGATGCCGAGCTCCTTCATGGTGGCTGCCGCGTCGTTGGATGGCGCGGCGAGCTTCATGAGCATGCTGTTCAATTGTGTGCCGGCTTCGGCGCCGATGGTGCCGTTCTGGGCGAAGAGGCTGAGGACGCCGGTGGTCTCCTGGATGCTCATGCCGAAGCTGTTGGCCTGCGCGCCGCAGTTGTTGAGCGCTTCTCCGAAGTCGCTGACGTTGCCGACTGCCTTGCCAGCGCCAGCGGCGAGCGTGTCGGCGACCTGCGAAGCCTGGCTGCCGGACAAGTGGAACATCGACAATGCGTTAGCCATGTATTCCGCGGCGTCGCCCACGGCCATGCCGTCCGAGGCGGCGAGGTTGAGGGCCCCTGTCAGGCCGCCGGAGAGTATGTCGGTGACGCTCATGCCGGCCTTGCCGAGGTCGTTGATCGCGTCGGCTGATTCGCTGGCGGAGTAGACGGTGCTTGCGCCTGCTTCGATGGCGGCTTGGCGGAGTTGGTCGAGTTCAGCTCCGGTGGCTCCGGTGTTGGCCTGCACAGTGCTCATCTGCTGGTCGAAGTCGGCTGCCATCTTGATGGATGCGACGCCGAAAGCGGCGGCGGCGAGTCCGGCGGCGGTGAGGCCGCTGGTGATGAGCGCGCTCTTGCGGCCGGTGTTCTCCATGCCCGAAGCGACCGTTTTCGCGGTGCTTCCGGCGCGGGTCATCGCCGCCTCATATGAGGCGGTGTCGGCCATCAGCCGGATGACGATGTTCTTGTTCTCAGCCAAAGCATCCTCCAAAAATGTCAACAGGTCAGGTGCGCGGTCAACGCGTTCGCGGCCGGATTGTCCCTGCCATTCGCATCAGTCCACCGTTTCATGGCCTGCTGCATGTGCGCGGTGGCCCAGCAGACGCTGGTTTCGGCATGCAATGTAAGTTCGGCCTTCGGGTCTTGGCAGATCGAGCGCGGCAAACCGCATAGTGGGCACAACGAGCGTTCGTATTCCGCCAACGAGCGCATCCAATTACGCTCCGTCTCATCCCATTCGACCTCATCGCCCCTGCTCGGCCGCCAGCCCATGAACTGCTTGTAGCTGATGCCGAGCTGGCGGCAGATCCGTAGGTCCTCGACTAGTTGCGGAGAACCTTCGAGGCGAGGTCGAATGCCGCTTTTGGGTCCGCTGCGGTGCCGTTCAGTTCGGCGATGGCCTGCCAGATCGGCGTGAACTGGCCATCGGTGAGTTCGTCGAACAGATTGCGCCACGCCTGTTCGGTCTTGTCTTCGTCGGCTACCGGCTTGCCGCCGATGGTCGCGGAATCAAGCATGAGCGGCAATGCCGCGGCTGCGGTGCCGAACATGTCGTTCGTGCCGTTCTCATTGCGGTGCGCGGCCAATGCCTGCGCCCACTTGCTGACCGGCAACGCCCGCAACGTGAGCTTCAATGTCTCCGCATCCGCCTGTTCGCGTAGCTGTTCGATGCGTTTGGCGGTGGCCTTAGCCTGCCGGTTCGTCCCGGCCTCCGTAATCTGTTCGCGCGTGGTCTCCTCGGACAGCGTATCACCCAATCTGGCGATGTCCTCGGCGATCTGCTGGTTGAGGATGATGTCGACCTCGCGCGTGCGCCTGGTGACTTTAAGCATTGTTGTTCCTTCGCTCTAATATTCATGTTCCTTTACTGGGGAAGAGAAAAAAGAGGGTCCCGCGCCGGCGAAAGGAACGAAAGTCCGATGCGGGAAGAATGAATCAGGCGACCTTCACGTTCTCCGCCCAGCCTGGAGCCCGGACGGAGAAATTGACCTTGCTGCGCAGGACGCTGTTCGCGGCGATCGCCACCTTGGCGCTCATGCCGACGCGGACCGCGTACACGTTCACGATGTCGCCGGCGACAAAAGTCGAATCCGTCTGCTTGCCATAGCGGCGCACGAAGTAGCCTTCCGCATTCTCGGTCAACGTCTCCATTGCCATGTTCTGCGTGGAATGCGAAGTGTTGGTGTTGTCGATGACCTCGACGCTCGGGCCGCTGATCTTCTTGCGTCCGGGATTCTCGTAATCCTGCGCGCTGTTCTCGCGCTGGTCGGAGATGGAATCCTGCGACGGCGAGCATGACCAGCCGCCAAGGGTGACGTAGTTGCTCAGGTCGGTGCCGGCGCCGATCTCTGCAGCGGTCGGCTTCTGAATGTTTTTGATGGACGGCACCCAGATCGTGTTGACCAGACCGTCCGCCGGTGTGGAAGGAACTTCAGTTCCAAGAGTCAAAACCATGACTCCTCCTTATAAATATTGGGTCACATGCGTGACCAGTTGAATTTGAAAGTCAATAGGCGCACCTGATAGAGCAGGCTTGTGTCCTCTGCGGTGAGTCCGGCCGCATATGCGCCGGAATCGGAGAACAACGTCAGGCAGCCGGTGTCGAACCCGTGCGCGACGAACCGTTTTCCAGCCAAGGCTGGAATCATGAGGTCATCGGCCAGCACGTTGACGGAATCGGTGGTGGTGCTCACGATGCGCACCAGCAGAGTGCCGATGCCGCAATGCACGTGTTGCGTCTCCCCGACGATGTGCCCGTTCGTGGTGACCGTTTCGATCACCCACGGTGGCTTCTCCGTCGGTTTTGGCGTGGTCTGCTTGAAGACCTTCCACCCATCCGCAGGTTTTGGCACATGGTCGAGAATCGTGTTCGACAAGGTCATTATCGACTGCACTAGAATCCCTCCACTGCGGCACGAGCCACATATTCCGCGAGCTTTGGCAGCTCTTCCTCGCCATGCTCGTAGAACCGGTGTGTTCCACCACCTTTAGCGGTTCCGAAGAACGCGATATTGGCTAGCGAACCAGCCCCGCCCTTGGTAGGGCCTATCTCGGCAACAAGGCATTCCGGCGCTTCCTTCACCGTGTAGGTGATTGGGATGCGTCGGAATGCCTTGTTGCCGGAGCTGGAGAGGTCTTCGCGCAGGTCGTTCTTGACGTTCTGCGCGCCTTTCTTCACAGCCATGGTGATCGCCGCGCGGCGGGCGACGCCTTTGGCGAGCAGCTTGTCGGCGAAGGCGGTCAGCTCGGACGCGTCGAACAGGCTCGTGGCGTTCATGCATCCTCCTTCACGTTCCAGCGGCAGGCGGTGGCGTGCGTCTTCTCGGATTGCGGGGAGACGAGCCTGAGCCGTCTGCCTGTCAGCAGCGGGTTCGCGGATTCGGTGATCTCCACGACGTCTCCGGCACGCAAACCATTGGTGTCGTAGGGAAAGTGCACGTAGAGCGACCAGACGAGGCTTACGGCGCCCATGGCCTGGGCAGCACTCCCCTCGGCCTGCTCGCTGGCGAGACCACCAGAGGTCTGCACCTTGCACTTGCCCTGGTACACCTGCTCCGTGCCGGTGTTCGGCAGTCCCGTGTCCGGATCCGTAGTGGATTCGCCGGGTCGGGTCACCGTGCAATGGTCGGTCATGAGGTTTTCCGCGTCGCGGCAGGCCTTGGCGAGGAATGATGCGCTGATTTTCATCGGAACACTCCAATCGACGTAACGTTCGCGCCGAAGCGGTTGCGCAGCCTGCGCTTGGTCGCTTCCGGCAATTCGGTCACGTCGATTTGGGCGGAATCGCCTTGCGTGTAGCCGACCTGTGCGTCGTCGACGCGCTCATAGCTGACGCCGACGTGTGCGCCGGGGCCACCGTCCTCGAGCTGGTGGAGTCCGGCCGCGACGTACGAGCAGACGAGTCTGACGACGTCGGCGGGTATCGGATTCCAGCCGCCCGTGAAGGTGACGGTCACGACCGACGGGATGCGCCCGAAGGGACTCCATGGCTCTTCGCGGTAGAGCGAGGATCCGAGGAGTCGCCAGTCGTAGACGGTCTTGCCGTCGATGAGCACCCTGGAAACGCTTCTGACGGCCTTGCATGGCAGGTCGAGTTTCCTGGACTGTTCGCCGGGGATGTCGACGGTCCATTCGCCGAGCGTGATCGGACAGCCGGCGGCCGAGCGGACGGCGTCGGAGACCGAATCGAGCAGACTGGTTGCCGTCTGCTCGTCGGTTACTTCGATTCCGTTGCTTTTCAGGTCGTCCAAGGTGGCCAGTGCGGTCATTTCAGCCTCCGATCATCGGACTCGACTACTTGCCGCTCTTCTTGCCTGCAGCAGCATCCTCTTCACCGTCGCCGTCTGCGGTGGTATCGCTCACGACGGGGGCCTGCGCATCCTGCAGGGAACGACCGGTGGTGGTGGAGAGGTTCAGGGTAATCTTGGTCAGGCACTCGGGGCGGATGACCTTGGCGCCGTACAGGTCGAGGCCGCGCACCATATCGGCGAAGTCGGTCTGCATGCGCATAGCCTCGACGTTGCTGACCTGCTGCGCGAAGGTGACGGCAGCGTTCGTGCCTGCGAGAATGGACTGCGTGTCCGGGCTGGCGGACTTGTGCGGCACATTGTTGGACTTCACGACAGTGAAGCCGCGCACCTGGCCGACCACGCCGTTGAGCAGCGTATTATGGCCCGCTTCGGTGCCTTCGATGAAGCGGGAGTCCTGCAGCAGGAGCGCGTAGAAGTCGGGGCTGACGACGAGCCAGCGTCCCTCGTCAGGCACGTTCTGCACATCAAGCTTCCGTCCGGCTTCCACGACGGCGAGATACGCGTCGGCGGGGGTGCCGACGTCCACGGTCTTCGCCGGCGTGCTGACGGCAGTGTCCATGAGATTAGAGATGTAGTTCTCCACGTTCTTCATCATGTTGTAGGCGGCGGAATTGGTGAACTTTCCAGTCATGTCCGCCTTGGCCTGAGCCTTGTCGAGGTCGTTGACCTTGAAGGCGAAATAGTCGGACTGATTGATTTCAAGAACGGCTGCTTCCTTGTCATTGACATCGTCGACGGTGATCGCCTGGCCGCGGACGTACTTGCGCACGGTCACGTCGTCGTATCCGGTGATGTGCACGGTGTCACCGGCCTCACGGATGTCGCCCTCGTAATCGCGGTTGCACAGGCTCGGGAAGACGAGCTTCGCGCGCAGGGCTTCGAGGATGGCGGCGGACCATACCTCGGGGATGAAATTGGTGATTGCCATTGCTGGTGGCCTCCTTACTTGCTGCGGCCTGCGAGCAGGTCATCCAGACGGCCCTTGCGGCGCGCCTCCTCGATCTGCTTCGGGGTCATGTTCTTCAGATCGTCCCTGGTAAGCTGTCCCGCCTGATGATCGCCATCACGGGCGCCTGACGGTGGGATGATTCCCGCCAGGCCAGCCTTGTTCCCGCCTTGCGCGAGATACGGGTGTGCCGTGACCAGATCGTCGATTTTCTTGGAAATCGCCTTCTGGTCGTATCCTCCCTGATCGTCCGCGGTCAGGTCGGAGAAATCGATGAGCTTCAATGCGTCTCCCGGATTGATGAGCTTGCCGGTGGCCGCGGCGGTGACGTTCGCCTGGAGCACCTGCTTCTGCAGTCCGGCTATCGTGGCCTGCGCGGATTCGAATTCCTTGCCGCGCTTCTCCCAGTCAGCGACCTGCTTCTCCAGGTCGTCCACGCGGTCGGCCTTCTCGTAGGCGGTCTTGAGCTTCGCCTCGAGGTCGTTGTTGACCTTTTTCTGGCCTAGGAACTTGTCGTGCCAGTCGACGGGTGGCTCCTGCGCGCCCGGATCGTTGGTGTTCGGATCCTGCTGTTGTCCATCGGACATAGTGTTTCCTTTCATTCGGTGTATTTTTCGCCGTTGCTGGAAAGCCAGCGGCGATACGAGTTCTCGGCCTTCGCCAGCACGTCAGGCGTGACCGGTTTGCCGGGCTGGTAGGGATTGTGGCCGTCCAATGCGGCCTCGTAGCGGAGCCGCGCATTGAGCAGACGCTTCTGCGCCGCGGTCAGCTCCTCATGCCGTCCCTGGCGGTATCCGTTGTCGTGCAGCCATTGGCTGCGGCGAAGCTCCGGCACCTGCTCACGCCACTTGTCGGGCAGGATGTATCCCTCGCGCTTCAGAAGTTCGATGGTCTGCTCGCGCGGCAGGTTGAAGCTGTAGATGCCCTCCGGCGTGAGCCTGCGCCTCTGGCGTTGGCCGTATTCGTATTTGCGGATCATGCGGCTCCACCCGTAGCGGCTGGTGCCTTCGGACGTGGCCATGCCGATGTTGCCGCGTCCGACCGGCCGCATGCCTCGATGCGCGTTGACGACCTGGTAGATGTCGGCGCCGTCTCTGATTGCCTGCGCGTCGGCATGCCCGAAGACCTTGTCCTGCTCCTCTTCGCTCATGTTGTTGAAGCGGTCCATCGGCGATGTGATCCAGCCTTGTTTCTCGGCCTTTTCCTTGCCTTTGCAGGGTATGGTGCGGCCGTGGCATTTCGGATGACGAAGGAAGTCGTTGTTGTGCCGGAAGTATTTTCCGGCGCCCATCGCGCTGATTGACGTGTCCTCGAGGGCCTGCATGGCCATCTGGCGAAGCGTCGCACGACCTGCCATCATGGCATCGGATTCGCCCATGCCTGACTTGATGGCCGACAAAGTGCGCGTCACCGGGATATCGAAATATGATTCGAGGTCGATGCCGCTCGGCGCGAAACCCGTCCCGAAGGCGAGGGGATTCGCAATACCGTCAGGGCGCACGTAGTCGCCCTGTTCGGCGAGCATCAACGTGGACGAGTCCATCGCATCGCTCGCGGCGCGGGTCTGCAGTGTGGCGAAGAGCGTAAGGAAATCGGCGTTTGTCCGATTCCAGCTGTCACGCACCCGCCTCGGATCCACGCCCTTCCACGTTTTGTCCGCCGCCCTCACGGCCAGCAGGCACAGTCTGGCCAGAGTGTGCCGACTGTCCGACAGGCTCTCCAGCGTCACCGTCATCAGATGCACCTCCGACCTGCAGGCTGCGGGCTATCTCCGCCATCTCCGGATCGTGATTCTCGTCGTCCACCATGCGCATGATGCGCTTGATGTCCTCCGGACTCTGACCCATCTGCTCGGCGATCCACTGCAACGGGTATCCGAGCTTCTTGTATTTGAGCATCGCGTCGGCCATGAGGGCCTCGGACCGGTATTGCGGTGTGGCGAACACGACCTTTGAATCCTCGAGGATGCGGGCTGATTCCTCATCGTCCTCGAGCATCATGGCCATCACGCACAATTCGCGCACCGGCTGACGCATGAAGCTGATGCGCTCCAATGTCTTCGACACGAGGCCGGCTTCGGCGACCTCGTAGCCGGTGGCCGGCACCTCCGCATTCGTCAGCAGGTAGTGGCCGGGCGTGCGTGTCTCGGCCGCGATGTGCTCGACGGCCTTCTGGATGATCGGCAGGAAAGCCTGCAGGTTGCTGGCTGTCCATTCGCCGATCGACACGTTGTCGCCGGTGATCTGCATGATGCGCTCCATGACCTGCTTGTCGAGGTTCACGGGGCGTTCACCGACCTGCTCTCCGGTCGCCTTGTCGAAGACCGGCTCGGACAGGGAGTCGCCGCCGAGTATCACCCTCGCAGGCATGGACGCGAAGTCCAGGGCGTTGAGCGTGTAGGCCCAGCAGACGTTGACGGCGTCCTGCATCGATTCGACCTGCTCCACATCACTGATCGGCAGGTCGTCCAGGAGCATCTGATTGCGGAATTCGACCAGCGGAACTCGGCCGAGAGGATTCTCGCGCGCCGAATCCGGCACGAACCGCCAGCCCTCCACGCCGGGCGGCAGACGGTTACGCTCGTCGTCCCCGCCTGCACGCACGCGCACCACGTCGAAGACCATGTCCGGCAGCAGCAGCGTGCCGAACTCGTGCTCCTCGTCGTATCGGACCAGGAGGCCGGCGTCGACCTCGCCGGTGAGCGGATCATAGTGCACTGCCGCGCTGTCCGGATGCTCGAAGCTGATGCGCGCCCTGCCGTCCGGCATCGACGTGACCAGGCCGAAAGCACGTCCGGTCGTGGTCATCATCAGCGCGCTCTCCTGCAGCTTGCGGTCGCAGTCGTTGCGCTCCCACACGCGCATCACGTGCGAATCCAATTCGCGGTCGTCATATGGGATGAAGCCCTTGAAGTGGATGCGTTCGACCGGCGCCTGCGCCACAGGCAGACACCAGTTGTCGGCGAAACCTGAGAACCGGTCCGCCATGTAGCGTTTGAATTCGTCGGACGCGAATTTCAGTGTGCCGCGCTTGCCACGCACGTAATCCGTATGCTTCCTGATGCCCGGCCGACGGTTCTCGATCTTCAAGGCGAGAAGATTCGCCATGCGATTCACGTCATCGGCGGTACGAATCATTTAGAACCCCCTCGTAGTAGAACCAGTCAGCAGGTACGCCTTGCGTTTCCTGCCCCAACCGGCGGCACGTGCATCACATGCCGCCTCGTGCGCCAGCACGCACGTCACCGCCGCATCAATCTTCCGCGTCTGCTTCGGCTTGCCCAGCCCGTAGCGTTCGCCGGACTTGGCGAAGCGTCTTGCGTTGCGCATGTGCGTGATGGTGATCGGACAGCCGTCCTGCGTGATCGCGTGATGCTGCAGGTCGGATTCGAAGCGTTTCAACGCTTCCCAGACGGCGGTGATACGGCTCGAACCGCTCATCGACCAGGGGATGAATTTCTTCGGCCCGTATTGGGAGTCCCATGCCTCGATCTGCGATTCCCACGACACCTCGTCGCGGAAACCGGGATCGCAATAGGCGCGGATCACCTTGTATCGGTCGTTGAGCTCGTCCATGGCGGCATTGACCTCGCCGCGCGGGATGCGGCCGCCCCACGTCTTCGGATTCCAGATCGTCGGACGACGATCCGCGCCATACCGTGGCGTGAAGATGAAACCTTCACGGGTCTCGGCCTTGATGCATGTCCAGTCGTCGTTCTCGGAGCCGTCGAAGCCGAGGCACACCTCTGTGCCTTTCGGCGGGTTCTCAAGCCAAAGCTCATGCTCGGACATGCTAGTATCCCATGTTCCTCAAGACCGATTTTGACAAACTCTTCTGCGAGCGCTGGTAGTTCTGGTTTGTGATCTCCCTTGTCGTCGCTTCGCCGAAGGAATTGACGAATGCGCGGCTTGTGCCGCTTGATTTTGGTTGGCGTCGGATCTGTTCGTCGGAGATTCTGTCGCGCTGTGCTCTGGCGGTGTGGAATGCCTTGGAAGCCGCTTGGTATTTGTCGTAGTTCGCCTTGGTTGCCTCCGGGAACACGCTTTCCGGCATGCGCTGGTTGTATTGCGTGGCTCCGTGCGCGGTTCTCTGCATGATTTCCGATGCGGTGTCCATGCGGTTTCCCGCGTCGCGCATCATCTTGGTGAGATCCGAGTCGCTTACGGATGAGAGGTCAGTGGCAGAGCCTCCCCCTCCGCCGCCATGTCCGCCACGGCCTGCGCCCGAGCTTGATCCTCTTCCGCCCATTTTTTCATCCTTTCCACATTGCTGTTTTCGAATGCGACAACTTCGGTGGCGCCGAAGTCGAAAAACGGAATGGCATCTCCGTAGAGGAGAATCTTTTCCGGTGCGAGCCTGTCGATCGCGTACCGCCGAGCCGCCAATAGAGCTCTGCCGTCGGATTGTCATTCACTCCGACAGTGCTTACCGCGACGGTGGAGTTGTTTGGAATGCCTGAAAAGCAGTAAGAGAACGATTCTGGGCCAGCCCATTGAAGCGTTGGGATGACTTTCAGCCCGCAGGACTGCCAGTATGCTCCGATCAGACGGCTTCGGAAGACGTTATAGATCTTCATCGCTTCCGGCATGTCCATGTATGTGCTGAAATCAGGCGTCAGCACACACTGGAAGCGTTTGAGCGGCGCGATGTATCTGTCCGGCTGGTTCCAGACTCTCTGGAACTGGTAGTCATCGATGAAGAAATGGATTCCGCAATGCTTGACTGTCTTTTTGCCGGTCGCGTAATTGAAGCCCATCAACGTGTCAGGGGTGGTGACGTCCTGTTTTGCAAGCATTGGCATGTCGTATCTGCCAACCGTCCGCACCTTTTGCAGCAGCGGAAGATTGTATTGCCTCATCGTCCGCATCCTTGATTTGTTGAGTGGTCTATTGTCCCGCATAGCAGCTCTCCCATAGTCCGTCCTCGAGCCATGCGCCGCCTCCCTGCACCATTCGGTTGCCGAAAAAGCGCTCGGCCTGTGCCGGGTCCTTCTCCATGAGCGCCTCGGCCTCCGCTTCGACGGAGTCCAAGGGCACCCAGGGACTGCCGGCGTAGACCCATTCGAGGATCTTGCGGCGTTCGCGCCGGTTGTTGAAGCTGTATGGCGTACCGTCCTTGTGTCGCAAATCGGGATTCAGGTCGGGGTTGCGGTAGAAGATCCACACGTCCTTGCTGGCCGATTCGAACTGCTGTTGGGCGTACGAGTTCTCGCCGGGGTCGTAGGCGTTGGTCCAGAAGTGCGTTCTGCCGCCCATGCCGGCGGCGCCGCGGCGTTGGGTGTCGGCCACGTCGAGCATGCCGTTCGACTTGGTGTACAGGCCGGCCTCGTCCTGTTCGGCGTCCGAGATCGGGTTGCCCAGACGGCTGGTGGCCGAGGCGGTGACCACGTCGATGCGGTCGAGGTCGAGATCGTCATCGTCCAAGTTGATTCCGGGGCGCAGGATGCGGA